>Ga0315288_10005242_pt1 | contig 16488 bp, 21 predicted proteins | sample YL17G11_20_MG_FD_203454 | JGI IMG/M metagenome (GOLD analysis project Ga0315288, IMG submission 203454) | Sediment microbial communities from Yellowstone Lake, YNP, Wyoming, USA - YL17G11_20 | ecosystem: Environmental > Aquatic > Freshwater > Lake > Sediment | place: USA: Wyoming | collected...
CAAAAGTAATAAACAATCCATTTCGAGAGCTCACGAGGATTCCTCTTGTTTTATTTCAGGGCAGACATCAGAATCGACATCCCCGATCTTTTTTCCCGCATAAATCACGGCACTTGGGCAGCCTTTACCGCAAACGCTATTTTTCTCGCAACGTTTACAATGGTCATTTTCTCCAAACTTGTACCTATCCAGAAATCTATATGCATCCAATTTTTGAGAGAGATCTGGATCTTGAAGGATGTTACCAATAATGAATTCTTTAGGATTATACTGGCTCATAGGTGTGTTTGCCGCGAAGTCTAAATATGCGCAAATTGTTACATTCCCATTAACAAAAATATAAAAAATATTTCCTGCTTCGCAGTATCCTAAGGGCAGATCATTATTGGGAAATCTGATATAGACCAATTGGATTCTTTCTGAATATTTCTGAGTCATTTTTCTGATTGATTGTAACATCTCTTCAGAAGCGGCATATTTAGATACATTGTCAACACCACGACCCATTGAGGATAATGGATTCATAAGAACATATTTTGCCTTAATCTGAATTGCGAATTCACATAATTTTTCATATTCCTTCACGTCAGCAAAATTATTAGGTGTGACCAATATTCCTTGAATCAGATCATATTTACTCAATAGTTCGATAGTACTGATGCATTTCTTGAAGGCTCCTTTTTTCGCCATGAATCTATCGTGAGACTCAGGAGAGAATCCGTGAAGGCTTACGTTGATATGGACTTTACTATTTGTTGCAAGAATGTGGATTTGTTCGTCTGTAATAACATTGGCATTGGTACAGATACCCGTGCGAATATCTGCATTTGTCAGCAGTTGAACAATATCAAGGATGTTCGAATGAAGAAACGGCTCGCCACCAGTGAGTGTTACGCTCGAAACCCGGCATTGTTGAATTCTCGGTAAAACAAAATCTCGAAAATTTTCTAAAGACATTGTTTCACCGCGATTATCAGCAGAAATGAAACAATGAACGCAATGAGCATTACACACATCTGTGATTCGGATAACCGCTTTTCTATTGGGAGGGTCAACGGAGGATCGGAAAAAACAAGAAGATACGGTGTCTTGTTTAATGATACTTCGAATCTTAGACGTTTTATTAGAATTGAATTTGTTAATATTATCGAGATAGATCATACCAATTACATCATTAATTTCGCTTGTCCGCCCATCTGACCATATTTACATAATGGGGATCCTAAAACATCTGAAATCATTTTTAAAATATAAAATTGTATATTTTCGATCTCTTCTTCGCCGAATGATTGTTTTTGATAAATCACAAATCTACCGTTTTTGTAGAGATTACATATTACTGTTTTTTTCGCAAATGCACCTGAAAGATTTGGGATAAAAGTGTAACGCTCCACATTTTCTGAAGCGAACCCTTCCTCAATGAACCACTCTTTGTTTTGGATATCATAGGCTTTCAATCGAATTTGATCAAGACCTTTTGTTTGGGGGAGATGTACTTCAATGACAGTTCTAGCTCCTTTTTCAATTATGCTTTGAAGTTGTTCTTGTGTGAGGTCTAAATCCACACACTTCACAACCATATCTTGGAAAAGAAGTTCTGCAACTATATTTGCAACTTCGTCTGTAAGTTTCGCACTATTACTTGAAATTAATAATATACCCTCTTGTTTGATGAATTTACATTCTGCAAATATGGTTTGATATTCCTGTTTGTCTCCTTCGAAAGTCTGAATGATGACTTCCTTTTCTAGAATATATTTCACTTTCATGCCATAATCTGTGATCTCTGCAGAAGACGATTGAAATCCTTTCCTTGGTTTCTTCGAATTTGGATGAAAAATAATTGACGAGTCTGAAGATTTTAAATGGTCAACAATATCAATGACCTTTTGTGGAGCAGTCTCATTCGCATTAGCCGGTAATATTTTAACTGAGCAACTAGACATAATCTCACATGTTTAAAAGTTTTTCACAAATTTTGTATTCGATGGCTGGCTCAACATTTGTTTTAACCCGATAATATACGATTTTCGAATTAGAGGGTCTTTCTTTATCGATGATATTTTTTTCATACAATTTAGTTATCTGCTGAGTGATCGCTGAACGATTTCCTACACCCTCCCCCCGGATATAGCGTAGTTTTTCTCTTATATCTTTAATATTAGCTCTTTTATTTGGTGTATTCAACAATGTTGCTAAAATATCAATTTGTCTCACAGTTAAATTGTCAACTGCCTCCCATAGAGACATGTAAAAATCTTGATCTGTTTTCAGAGTGGTCATCGAATAAGAAAAATCATTTGTATTTTGAATAAGTACATTTTTTAAAAAATTTTCAAGAATTTTAAATGAATAAAAAGGAACTCCTTTAGACTCTTTTAAAATCAAATGTAAATCATCAGTACCCAAACAGATATTCTTTAATTTATCATTAGATTTCAGTCGATTTTCTACGACTTCTTTGAAAAAATTAGGATTATCAATTTCAAAACCTTCAAAATAAATGATCCTGGAAAATCTCAATTCAAAATCTTCGTCTGAGAAAGAGGATTTAATGATATGATAGGCTGAAGGTGTTAAAAAAATGATAAAACTTGCATCGGCAGATATTGAATTTAATTCATTCACAACCTCGTTAAATAGCAGAGATTTGTCTAATAGAATTTCAGTTATATTTGTTAAAAGGAATAATTTTGATCTGCTTGCACTGTCTTCATTTTCTATCCGCCATTTTATCAAATTCGGAATTTTTATTGATTCCGGATTTTCTGAAAATAAAGGAGACGAGCCAACAAGATTTTTACAATCAATAACCGAAAATCTGAGATTAGGATCTTTTTCATTGTATGATTTCAATCGATCAATTAAAAAATGGGAAATCGATTCTGTGTTAACACTAGGAATTGCAATTATCGGATGGATTAAACCCCGATTTTTATCTGATGAGAAAGATAAAGCGGCAGTTGAAAATAAGTATTCTAATTTTTTAATATTAGGTGCGGAAAAAAGTTCTTTCTCACTCAAACCTTCATCTACATTGAATATTTTAATTATTTCTTCATACGGCTTATCTAGCTGACCTTTTAAGATTTGAAAGAAGCGTTTATCAAATTTATTTCTAATATTTGAATCCATAAAATAACTTACACTCATAACATATAATACTTTTTCTTATTGATATTAATTAAATTTATAACGAAAGAAATTCACAAAAGACTCCAATGAAAAAATACATTTTTCATAAAAACGAAAACTATAACATAGCTAAACACAATAACACTTAGGTGATGAGATGCATCGCAAAGGGATCCGAGATTCTAGATAAGGAACTAATCCCAATTGTCAAAATCGGATCAGAAAATACCTATCATCCTCAAAACATGATTCCTTGCGATACCTATGTTGTAAAAACTCAGGACTTGCTAACTTCATCGGGTACGAAATTTAACAAACATTATGTGGAGATAAAAAATAAGGGCGGCTTTGACGAGTTCTTCAAAGATGAATGCAAAGTAATTCTATCACTAATAATGCCCGATAAAACGATCGCCGGTTGTGATCAATTAAGATATTTATTAATGATCCGGGAATTAAATCCTGCTTTGATTATTACTCCAGATGGAGAAACATATCACGACGATACAGTACGATCAAAATATGTTATAGAAAAAACACTTGAATGCATCGACTTTTTATTAAATGAGGGGATCGAACCGAATCGCTTGATTGGTCTGGTACTCGGAGCAAATTATCAACAAATTGATTTGTATATTGATGAGTTATTAAATCGAGGAATTCGAAAGTTTTGCTTCCATGCTGGGGATTTCCGGTTTAGAAGAGATTCACGTTCAAAACGACTAGCATTAGACATTGCAAGACATATACGTCCGCTAGTCCCGTACCTGATGATTTATGGAGGCGGATGCAGGAATTTTTTCCAACAGTATCATTTTGCTGACGCGTTTGTAACGCAAAGTCATTTTGTCAGTGGTTTTAAACATAAAAAAATTTGTCGCACGGGTCAAAAAAAATTTAATGGAGAGTTATCGTGGAGCTTTATCATGGGAAATTTACACGAAATTTACCATTATCATTTCAACCGCGACGATCACATGAGTCTCTCTGGATTGCTTGAATTAAATCAGAACTGTATCTCGTCAGATATGGGTATTACTAAAGAAAAAAAATCGGAAAAAAATCCGTTGCTTATGGGGGGTGACTAAATGGGAAAATCGTACCGGATTCCTGCAAGGAAGCCATTTACTAAACCCGAACTAGGAATTTTACCCGATGGGCAGCAAACAATCGTTGATGCTCCGAGGAAATCGATAGGAGAAATCGATAAAAGTTCTGGAACCAACGAAGAAAAAATCCAGGACATGATCGCAACATATCATCCAGATGAAATTGGGGTTGTATTTCTTAACGTTGGTCAAGGGGATGCAACCATAATTCGGTTTCCGGATGGGAAAGTGATGGTTGTCGATTGTAATGTTGATAATTCTCCGGTGGACATCGTTGAATACTTGAAGGAGGCGGGGATAGAAAGAATTGACTATTTAGTTATTACTCATCAGCATCACGATCATACGAGCGGTCTAAAAGATATTGCCGATAATTTTAAAGTGGGGGAAGTCTGGACAACGCAATATCGACGTAAAAAAAGTGAAGAAACTGAAGAAAGCTATCAAACACACAAGGAAGAGTATCTCGCGGGGATAAATACTTTAAAACGAAAGGACGCGATTATTAAGACCCCCGCTGCAAAAAATGAACCAATAATTGATAACGGGAAAATAAAAGTTAAAGTGCTTGGGCCCTCATCGTATGTCCAGGGGAACAATGAAGATATTCATGAAGAATCAATGGCGATCCAAATAAAATTTGGTTCCAAGTCAATTTTTTTGCCAGGTGATACAACAACCAAAGGTATTGATCGAATAAATTCAAATTATGATTTAAAAAACACGACAATTTGGCATGCACCTCATCATGGTTCCGGCGAGGGATTACATGAGGATGCGTTGAGAGAAGCAAAACCAAAGTTTACTATTGTTTCAGTTGGAAAAGACAATCCTCATGGACATCCACATGACGAGGCGATGAACAGGTATCGTAAATACACTCAACGAAAAGTCTATCGTACAGATAAAGGAAACATTGGTATTAGGTTAAATTCTAAAGGTGACGATTTAGATATCCAAGAATAATTATCGGATGATATTATGGAATGGTTCGACTCTTATGAGATTAGGGCGAGAATTGCACCGACTGTAATTATCATTTTACCATTAATTATCATGTTTTTTTCCATTTTTCAAATCCCTGAATCGCTTATCACTGCATTAATTAGTTTGGGATTATTCTTCTTCGTAATCTATTCTTTGTCGTTTTTTATTCGAGAATTAGGCATAAATATGCAAAAGAAATTATGGGAAAAAGCGGGGGGTCCTCCATCCACATTAATTATGACATGTGAAGATTTGCATTTGAGTCTTGAATTAAAAAAACAAATATATAAAAAAATTAAAAGGAAGTACGAAATTGAATTACCCCGACAAAATGATCAACTAAATGATCCAAACAATTTTTCGAGGATTGTTGAAGGAGTATTTAATCGCGTTAGAGCAGATTTACATGAAAAGAGTCAAGATGATCGGTGGAAAAAGCAAAATGCGGAATATGGATTTCTTCGAAACTTAGCTGCTAGTCGATTATTGTGGTGTATTTTATCATTAATTGGAATTTTCGGATGTTTTATTGGTTGGATTTTTTACAAAAATGATTTCATATTGATTGGATTGGCGTTAAATATCATTATTTTTATCAGTTCAATCATATTTGGGTGGTTTAAATCCCAAAAAGTCATTGAGGATGCCGGATTCCGTTATGCAGAATATGCTTGGAACGCTTTTTTGACTCTTCCCTGAAATTTTTATCCCACTTCCCGAGCATTCCTGTACCACACTGAAATTGGATAGCTATATCATCATGTTTCATATTGCTGATATAGTCCACTTTCATGATGACTTCCACGTCATTATTTTGATATTATAAAAGTCTTATCGTGTTTTAAGGAAAAATGTCTTTCACTTATTTGAGACAACATTTGAATGATAAATTTTGCTGACTATAGTCTGCGATAGACATTAGCCTGTTTTTCACTGAATCTCATTCAGATAAAATGCACAAAGAAGAGATTTTTGGCAAAATATTGCAGGAAGAACGAAAAGCCAAAAAGATTTCACAAGAAAAACTCGCAAAACTCACCGGCCTCGACCGAACGTTCATCAGTCTTATCGAGAACGGGAAACGAAGCCCGACCTTTTCCACGATTTTAAAAATTTGTTCAGCTCTCGAAATCGATCCCTCTGAACTCTTCTCAATTTACGAAAAGAAGGATCCTGATTATCACGTGAAGAAAGGTGGGAAACATGGTCGAAATTGAGGAAATTTCCATTTCTTCCGATAACGATGCATACGATTTTTCTGATGAAGATCTCCACGCATTTTCCTGGACTATTGAATCAGGTACTTCCGCCGTGAAAAAGACCGATCGATCGGTTTTTCTCTATCGTGAAACGGTTATCCCGCAGAAAATTCGAGATTATTTTTCGATCGAAGATTTACAGCCTGGTCAAAAGAGACACATCGTTCTTTGGCACAGGAATAGTCGCTATGAGGCTTTTATCGAAAAAACTGTTCACGATTCCCCAAGAACCAGAATGCTATGGAAACCTGATTTTGCTGCGGTATTACGACAAGAATATCCTCAATGGCTTGATTTTTTCAAAAAAAGTCGAATCGAATCCGAAGATACTCCATCACTACGATTCACAAGACGACAAGAATCCGATCACTACGATGTTGAGTTCGAAGGTACTCCTTCTCTGGTTGCCACAACAGACTTCCATGTGCCCATCAAATCCGGCGATACTATCGATAATGATACACTGAGAGCAATCTTCAAATGCAGCTCGCAAGGTGGGATGCGACGATCGATTCGGACAAACAGCTTGGTTCTCATTTCTGATCACACCAAGTCAACCTACGAAGACAAATGGATTGGAAACATTTTTCATTACACGGGAATGGGATTAACCGGAGAACAGAGTCTTTCCTTCCATCAAAATAAAACCCTTGTTGAATCAAAAGAGAACGGCGTTAATCTCTATTTGTTCGAAGTTTTTCAAGAGGGACACTACGTGTATATCGGTGAGGTAGAACTCACTGACGGTCCCTATCGTTCTCGACAACCCGATAGTGAAAAAAACATTCGCGATGTTTATATCTTCCCCTTAAAACTCAAAGGACGTAAACGTCCCCCCCTCCTGAAAAAAGAATTGCTTGAAACAAAAGAGGAGATCATCCGCAAAAAAGCTCACAAATTACCTCTGGCTGAACTAGAATTTCTGGCAAAATATTCTTTTAAAGAGGGTGGCAAGCGCGAAGTTGTTTCTGAGGTATACGAACGCGATTCGATAGTCTCTGAATATGCAAAACGGAAAGCCGATGGTATTTGCCAATTATGCAATCAACCCGCTCCCTTCCGCAATCTTGATGGAGAACCCTATCTTGAAACCCATCATATTGATTGGCTCTCAAAAGAGGGGAAAGATCTCATTGAAAATACCGTTGCCCTCTGCCCGAATTGCCATCGTAAAATGCATGTTCTGAATTTGCCGGCAGATGCGGCTACTCTTAAGAAGAAAGCTTCCACAAGGGTCTGATACTCGTGGATAACTGTGGAAAAATTTTAAGAATTGAAAGAATCAATGCGTTTCCCAATTATTGTACTCGGTTTTCAATTCAAGAGCAGCATAAACCTCGAATAATGTTGTTCGATAGGATCGTCCATCTGGAGTACCTGGACCTGCATTTCTGAAACTCGTTTCTTTGTTTTTGAAAAGATCGGAGAGAAAACAGGATCGTTTTGAAGTTCTTCTCGTGTTCGCTTTATATCAACCCCAACTTTCTCAGCATCCAATTTGGCGATCATGAATGCAAATGTAGCTGAATTATGACCTGAACTTTGTTGACGATCGTTCTTCCCGAAATCCCCTTTTTCCCATTTCTACTGGTATCGGATATCACGAAAAAAGATCCAGCTTATAAAATGGTGATGCTCCTGCAATGAGGTAATCCATACCGTTTACGGAGCGATAAAAAAAATGCGTGAAAGGTGCCAAACCAGCCGCAGGGGTTTTGTTTGTATCCATCAAAGGAGCATCCCGATTAGATTAATAGTAAGCCTGGATAGATCGATAAAGTTAGCTCACAGATCCATGATTTTGTTCCATTGATCGGCGTAGTCAAATGGATTAGAAATGATGTTACACTCCAGATCCGTTACCTCGAGAGGAGAGGCCTTCTTTGCGATAGATAAATCACGTTCGTTCTGGAAAATATGAATTTTTTTCCGAATACTCGGGTATCTCTTAATTTTGATATCAGTATTTTTTGTAAATGCTTCTTCAAAAGTAAAAATATAAAATGCTGGTTTATTCCAAGTTTGATTTAATGCAACACCAATTAAATAATCAAATTTATTCTTGTCCTTCAAGCCGGCTCTTTGAACTGTCCATCCCCAGAATTGTATCTGTTTATCATATAATCCATCATTTTTTAAAAGCGAGGTTTTTACTTCGATACGTTTGTCGCCGACCCTTATATCATAGGGAGCCTGGCCTCCTTTGGGTTCAACATCATTGAAGCGTTGCATCAGTTGACGAATAACATAGAACTCCCCAAGTTCTGAAACTAGTTTTTTCGGGACTTTTTCTTTCTTTTTTGGTTCAATATCCAAAATCTCAAACTGACTTTTAAATGAAATAATTGTATCAATTGCACGATCGTAATCCATTTCTATTCCTCTTTAAAATGTAATGTCACAATTTTTGTGATCTCTTCGTAGTAACGGTTTTCTTTACCGCTTTTTCAATAAGTTCAACCCACACATCATCCAACTCGGAAGCGTCCCAAAGAAATCCACCTTCGCGGAGTAGATTTCTTACATCTATTCCAATATCATAATGATGAGAAACACCCCATTCTGAACCCTCCTTTTTTATTATCACTTCAATCTCTTCCATTGTTTCGGCAGGAATGTGATCAATGAGATACCTGACTGCTTCTTTCTTGTAACCCGATGAAAGGGGAGGTTCAATGAGAAATATCATTATAGTTGGTAATATGGGTCATTCAAATAAAAAAATTGGTTTTTAAAAGATGTTAAACACTTGAAAGATTATGAGTCCTGATAATGGTTTTTTCATATATTCTTGGAATGAAACGTTCTCACTCTCCCTTTCCCCCTACTGGTGACAGAGTTTGAGTTTCCAAACTCTCGCTTATAAAAAGTGAGCAATCATTCCAGTAGTGTAGGTAGTAAATGAACTATAGAGAGCATGTATTAATTGGAGTAATAATTTTTTTTGTGTATAATTTTTTCAATAATACACTGATTAATACCATTCTTCAACCTCTCTTTGGAATCTCAATTAATACTATGTGGTTATATGGGGTCATTCTGGCGGTGATAGGTTCAGGCATACCAGATATTTTAGAGCCTGCATCACACTGGACGCATAGGAGCAAATTTCATAGTAAAAAAACTTTAAGATTATCTGAAGGGATTTTTTCAATATCCGCTATTATCGGTTTATTTTTCCCGATCTCCTTTTATATTTCGTGTTTTTTCCTCGGTTACATGTTTCATCTTTTAGCTGACAGCTTAACCAAAGTTGGACTTCCCGAGGGTTAATCCAATATATGATTTAGGGCTGCATTGGGATCTCATCAGGTAAAGGATTGTCATCTTCATAGGGTATGTCATCTTCACAGTCGTAAAAAAATTTTCCCTGTGCGTACCTGTCCAATTCGTTGACGAAGGAGTTGAGCTTCTGAATAGACACGATGGGAACTCCTTCATAAAACCGTATTTCCTCTTCGATGAAGGTGACAAGGATTGGAATCGCATCCTCATTGGTGACAGCTGCATAAAACCTGGTTCGTTCTTTGTGTTGTTCAACAGCCTTTTTTATTGCTGATAGCCGGTAGCGGTTGCCTGCCCATTTCTTGCACTCTACCAGAAATGTCTGGTTGCCCTTCCAGGCGATTACGTCATATTGCCTTTTTGTTTTCTGATAGGTTTTTACCGTGTTTACTTTGACCAAAAAATTATTTTTTTCGAAGATGAAGGCCGCTAACCTTTCAAAATTCTGCCAGACAACTTCTTCTGAAACCACCGCTAAATCTTCGATGCATTGGATATCTTCGAAATTCATCTTCGCTCAACGTCACCTTCCTGAGCCGGTCGCATAGCGTAGTGCACATCTGAGGCCTGTGCCAGATAATGGCGGGCCGGGGCGGGTGAAAGTGTTCCTGCACAGGTTCCACAGTTTGCCGCACGCTCGAACCCCCAAAGTTGATCACTCCGTCCTCATTTATCCTCCGTCGGAGATACCGGGAATAAGAGAGTCTGTATTTTGAGGGAAAATAAGCCCATTTCAGGCACCTTTTCTCTTCTGGATAAATTGGTCAATACCGGAAAACCCCGTAAAACCACCCTTTTCGGTTCGTGTGGAGAATATGCCCAATAATCGCTCTTTTTGCCAAAATACGGCTGATTTGCACCTCGCCTTGTGGCTTGTAAAGCCCTTTCAATCGAGCTGAATGTAGCTACCTGATTTATCCCATCCGGACCCCCTAAACCCTGCCAGAACACCACTATGAGGCTCATTTTTTCGACGGGTTTTTTAGGAAATAGAGTTGGGCAGAAATAATAGGGACCGATCGCGGTGGGAAACGATTAAATTCAGAACACGATCTCCAGGAAATTCAAGCCGTTGATAATTTTTGCCTGGATTTTGAACCCCGATCATGAAAACTATTTCACCTTCCTGATCTTCCCTCCCGCAAAATCAACCGCGAAAATATACGACGCCTGGTTAAACCCCGCTTCAAGTTCCCTCTCGGGAATCGATTCAGATCCTATGAACTGATGAGATTTCGTCCTCTCCTTTCCGATCGCATTGGCAATCTCGAAAAACTCCATCCCGTCGTGCACGGCATCTTTTGTCTCACGCTGTTTCCATTGCTCCATAGCTTCTGCCAGAACGGAATGAACGAACTCCCGGTCATCAATAAATATCGGGAAATACCCTTCCTTGGTTCCTTTTTTCGTGACCAAAATCCCTTTTCTCACGGTTCTCATGGTATCGCTAAGGATTCATGCTCTGAAGGACAAAACCCTTGTGGACCGCTTCCACCTGAACGTGCCGGAGTTTCAGGTTGGGAACAGTGCGTTCCCCTGCCCCTAATCCCGCAACCTGAACCAGATCGCCCGGTCATGAATGATGTCGTTGTAATCGGCACCAGAGGCCGTGGCCGGATTGAGGTAAGCCCGGTAGCCGATGAACATCGGGTCGTTAAGCCCGAGACAATAACCGGGGCTCGCGCACGGATGTTCCGAAGTCGCGGTCGGTACGACGACAAAGTATTTGTCATGCTTGTCTTGCGGCGGCTGGCGCTGCACTTTCACCGCGTACAGGTAGGGCGCCATCGGGTCCCCGGGGATGTATTCCTCTGCACTCCCGGTGAAAACGTGGCTGGTCATGCTCGCCACGCCGTTCCAGCTGCGGTCGCCGCACCCGAACACGTACTCCCACGGGTTGTCCTGGCACGAACTGGTGACCCAGTCTCCGTACACCCCGAAATTGGAATAGGTAGCCAGGCCGGTTGCCGCATGGTTGACCCCGTAGACCACAACCATATCGTCGTTCCCCAGCGTGAAATTGGCAGCCTCGCCGTTCAGCGACGTCCGCAGGTAGGGCGTGTCGGAGGCTTCCCCGGCTACGAACTTGTGGTAGAGGGGCGAGCCGAAGTCAGTCTCCTCCAGCACCTCCCGCGATTCGGCAAACCAGCGGATGGATTCATAGGATTCGTTCCCGACATTGGGCGTTTGGGCGAGGATAGCGTTCTTCAGTCGCTCCAGCCCGTTGTTCAGGTCGGGATAGAGCTCGCTCTCGCTCTTCCATTTACGGACCCGCAGCTCGGGCGTGGGGAAAGGGTCCAGCGCCGGCGCCGTTTTGGGCGTAACCCGCCATACCCTGGCATAATGGTCGTCACTGAGGTAATGGTCCCCCTCAGGCTTGCTGACGAAGTTAGCCGTGCGCATCAGGATGACAAATGAATCGCTCAGCCGGGTCTCAGGAAGGACGCCGAGATTCAACAGCCCGGAAGGAATGACATAGGGGTTGATCATGGATTCGGGATACCCGGCCTCCTGGGCCTGGGCCTTCACGCGCTCATAGACGCCCCTGTCCGCCGTGAAGATCACCATCGTCTGTTTGCGGAAGGGTGTGCCGTTCCCCCCGGTCTTGATCAGCGCGCTGTTGAGCGGATCGTTCACGGCGGCAACCATCCAGTCTCCTTTGCGAATGAGGCTGTCCTTGTGCCGGACCCAGAGGAAGACGGTGAAGCTAAAGTAGTCGCACTGTGGCGGTGTCGGCCCCAGGTAGACAACAGCCTCGTCAGGCCTGAGCCGAAAAATCGTCAACCCCTCCTCGAAAGGATTTTCCTTGCCGGAAGGGGAGATCGGAACTACCAGCACTTTGTAGGGCTGACCCGCGTTGTTGCCATTGGCCGAATCACCGAAGCCGGAGTCCAGCAGATCGAAGATTGGATTCATGGATGTCATTCCGCCGCTGTTGACTATATATCCGTTTGCCTCCAGGGTTGCCCGAAAGGACGCAGCCCGGCCGTGGTCCTCGTCGCTGGCGCCCGGTGAATTTGGCACGCTGGTCTTCACCGGTTGGGCGGAATCAGACGGCGAAATGATGGTTGATTCCACTCGCGCAGATGCTGCAGTTATTGAAAGTGCCCCGACAAGACACAGTATAAGAACTAATACTAATTTTTTATTCATAGTTCATTAGATATTTTCAAGAACCATTAATACTCCTTTGTTTTCGTGGGGTATTACTATCAATCAGGACAATACAGCGTCTTGTGTGATCGATAAAAAAACCTCTCCTGACAACCCGTTCATTGAGGTGATGATTTTTACAGAACCATTCTTTGCCGTATTAAAAAAAGAGACGAGGATATTTTTTAATCATGAACAGCGCTTGAAATTCCCTGCCGCCACGATATATGGCCTCCCGTCGCTTCCCGTTACCTGAGAATAATAGGTGCGCTTGTAGTACAGGTTGGTCTGAACCGGGCTGATATACACGGACTCCTCCCAGCCAGTGCCGTTCTTTTGTGCACCAGCCCGGATCTCATCGTGCACAGGTTTTCCCGTCACATCTGTCTTTCCCTGGTAGTTGACGCCAACCAGCCGGACATTGGATCCATGTGCAACAAAGGTCTCGTTGCTGTCATACACAAAGACATACAGTTCCGGGTTTTCCGCATCACGGTACGGGTGCTGGCCGGCATTGATGTTCCGGAAGGTACCGGGTGCATCCTTCTGGATATCCGAAGTGGTGCGGTTTACCAGGGCAACAACAGACTCGTCCGGGAACGGCTGCCGGGTACATCCAACGCCGATATTTTTGTAGATTATCCGCTGATAATCACTGATCCCGTTCACATCCTCCTGGGTCTTCACGGTCTCGATCGCATCTGAAAAGGCGCTCACCAGGTCTTTTGGAACATCCCTGCTGAAGATGAAGTAGAAATCGTTCTCGCTCAGGGTGTGGACAATCTCGTAGTCATCGGGATTCACTCCTGCAACTTTCAGCTCGTATCGCCCGGTGACATCTCCTGTTGCCCAGAGATCGATCTGTCCTTCCTTGAGCATCCTGATAAGATCCGCCGGGACCATGCCGCTGGTGACCTGCGAAGAGTTCACGCCCTCGTTGGCAAGGAGGGTGTTCTCGATGGTTCCCTTCACGGTCCCAATGCGGTAGCGGTTTAAGTCAGCCAGCGAGGAGATCGTGATTTTCCTGCTCACTGGCGCATAGACCACGAACCTGGCTTTGGTGAACGGACCAGCCCACTGGTAGAGCGGCTCCCGTTCCGGCGATTTGACGATGGAGAAGAGAACCGTATTGTTCCCCTGTGCCTGGCGGAAGCCTTCGGAAAGGGGAACTATTTGTACATCAGTCCGGGTGCGGTTGACACCCATGGTCCGGAAGATTGCCTCGAGGATTTCGACAGAGATACCGGACGGGATGCCATTCTCCGCGTAATTGAACGGTGCCCATTCCTCGGTCAGGTAGCTCATCGAGGTCAGGCCGACAGATGGAATGTACCTCCCGATAATCGTATCATATGAGCTGACCCCCCGGTCGTTCTTTTTCTCTTTGAGAGTATCGAGCGCATGCTGGAAGGACTGCACCGTGGTATCGGGCACATCCCGGCTGAACCCAAAGTAGACCGGGATTGCCGGGAACCTGTGCACAACCCGGAACGAGTAGGCATTCCCCGTCATCTCCCGGGCAAGCACCCGGCCCGAGATCTCCGAGTCAGCCCAGAGGTCAATCGTCCCGTTCCGGATTTGATCAATGAGCATATACTCCTCAGGAACCTGAACGATACTGCCGCGGTTTACTCCCGCATCCACCAGCTGCTGGACCGCAGCATCATCAGCGACTACACCGATGCGGTAAGCTTTCAGATCATCAGGGCTTTTGATGATTATCCCGCTGTCCGGCCGTGCAAAGACCACGGTTGTGTACGGGTAAATCGGCCCGGCCCATTTGAAGGAGGTCTCCCGTGAGGGGATCCGTGCAATGGCAAAGATCATTGTGTTATTGCCGGTAAGAGCTGCCTGATACCCCTCTGACCATGGTACCAGCCGGATCCGTTCGCGGGATACCCGGTCTCCCATCGTTTCTGTGATCTTTTCGAAGAGATCCGGGGTGATTCCCTTCAGGGTCCCGTTTTCAAGGTAATTGTACGGATAATTATCTTCAGTATAGAACGTAAGGGCCCCCATGGTCCCACCCGGAGCGCTCCGGGGATTCTCTGTCATGCAGCCTGTCACAAGGATTATCGCTGCCAGCACCAGAAAGAGAAGAAAAACCGCAAAGCGTTTTGAAGACATCATACCGTGATTTCCGGCACAGTGGTATAAAAAAATACTGATATAAAATTACTTTGGGTCATAACTATGATCTTTAGTAATAGTAAAAACCTGACCTGCTCTGGAACGGCTTGAAGAAGATCCGTTCCCGAGGAGCTCCCTCACAATCTCAAAGAGCTGGAAAATGATCTGATCGGGAATTATTATGAGGTGTATCGGAAAACACCGAAGTTTCAGTTTGGGAATACCAGGTAACGTTTTCTTTTTTGAACTTGCCTAAGGGGTCACCCACGCGGCGGGGGCCTTGCCCCAAGGGAACGTTAAAGCACCACCACACGACCGCCCCCTCCCTCTGGGCCTGGCAGGATGCAGGAGGGGTTCGGGCACGAGTGATCTGCTGCTGCACTGAACAATCAAAAAGTTATTGCACTGACCGATATGATATATTCATCAAAGAACACATAAGGAAAGTTAAGGTATGCACAATTTCCGGTTTTCAGTTGTAATAGAAAAAGATGAAGATGGCTACACGGCATTCTGCCCGGAACTTCAGGGATGTTATGCACAGGGTGAAACCTATGAAGAAGTCCTTGACAATATCCGGGATGCCATCCGCCTCCATCTCGATGATCGCATCGAGTCGGGCGAGAAGATCCCCCAGGCTCAGCTTATTAACTTAACAACCGTGGATGTCACGGTATGAGTGAAAAACTCCCGCGGGTCCCTGCAGGCAGGATCATTTCGCTGCTGAAAAAAAAGGGATTTACCTGTATACGTCAGAGCGGGAGTCATAAAATTTTCAAAAATGATTCCGGAACCAGGGTAACCGTGCCAGATCACGCCGGGAAAATCCTTCACCCGAAGATCGTGAAACAGATCTGCAAAGATGCCGATATCAATCCCGATGAATTAGGGTGATTACGGGGAAACTTCCTGCTACAGGCCAAATCGACAGTCTCATTTAAAGATTGAATTTTCTTGTTGAAAGAACGAGTTTTTTTCGAAAAATACATTTTGAGAGTTCATTACTATTTTTTTTAAAAAATTAATAGTAATAATTTAAAATTTTACAACAATTAGCTATTTTTAATTAATAATAATGCTCATTGTGGTAAATTTTTTTATTGTACCTGGAAAACTGAGGAGACCAGACTTTCTGTTCATGGTGATCAATGGTTTACCGTATGCAATCCTTTTTTTCACCATACTACAGCGGTAAAAATCCAGCTAGTATTATAATAAATGAAAAATCCTGTCAGTCTGCCATGCATACCCGTCTGGCAAATATATAATATACCCCAAATAAAATTCAGAATTATCCCAGAAGAACTGGTAAAGGGAGATTGAAAGAGTATGACCAAGGATGAATTTAAGGAAATACGCGAAGCGTGGACAGAATTAAAGACCATCTTTGATGAAATTGATGCGTTAAATGATCCTGCCGGCATCAGGGC
>Ga0315288_10005243_pt1 | contig 16487 bp, 10 predicted proteins | sample YL17G11_20_MG_FD_203454 | JGI IMG/M metagenome (GOLD analysis project Ga0315288, IMG submission 203454) | Sediment microbial communities from Yellowstone Lake, YNP, Wyoming, USA - YL17G11_20 | ecosystem: Environmental > Aquatic > Freshwater > Lake > Sediment | place: USA: Wyoming | collected...
CAGCGGAACAACTGACCTCAGGGCCTGAGGATGATGCTGACCCGGCATGGTCGCCGGACGGCTCGCAGCTGGCGTATGTCTCTAATCGCGGCGGGGACTATCAGGTGTGGGCACTGGATCTTGCCGGTCGAGCGAGACGGCAGGTTACGACCACGGCGGGCCATGCCACAACGCCGATTTGGCAGCCGTCCGGAGAAAACATCGTTTTTGTTCAGAGTTCAAGGCCGTGGGCTCAACCGACGCTCTGTGTTGTTCCGGCGTCCGGGGGCGATCCGCGAACAATTGTTCCTAAAGGAGCGGCGGGGATGACGCCGTTGGGCTGGTTTCCGGAAGATCAAAGCTTGGTTTTTGGGCAATTGGCCTTTGACTCAAGGACGCGGATTCCCAAGAGCACGATCAAGCGCGTCCGTCTTGACGGCCGTGCCGTCTCCTGGACAATGGACCCTCCGGATCAGATTGAGTTTGCTGCCCTTTCAACCCAGGGCGACACGCTGGCCTACGTCTCACATGGGGAGCTCTGGATTCAAAGTCTGGTGCCCGATAAGGGATCCGAACGACGTCTCATTCAGGGGCCCGCCTTTTTCCCTGCTTGGTCGCCGGACCGCGACTTGCTGTATGTCAACTCGGGAAAACTCATGCGGGTCGACACCCGCACCGGAGAACAAAGAACTCTCCCTGTCCAGCTTTCTTGCGAAATTCCGCGTGTCAGTGAATCTTTGCTGCTCCGCAACGCGCGGCTGCTCACACCCGAGCCGCGCGAGGGCTTATGGGACGTGTTATTGCGGGATGGACGGATCCGGTCTCTTCGCCTGGCCGGAACGCATGCTGCCCACGCCGACCGGATAATGGATCTTGAAGGAAGGACTGTCATTCCCGGATTGCTCAACCTTCACGAGCACCTGTTCCGCGGCTTTCCCATGGAGGGCTTTCTCTATTGGGGCATCACATCGGTCGCAAGCGCCGGTGACGAAGGCCACTGGACGATCGCGCAGCAGGAAGCGATTTACAGCGGACGACGGCCAGGCCCGCGTCTTTTCCCCTCCGGCGGCTTTGTGGTGCCGACCCAGATGAACGCATTTCCCCAATTCCTGCGGGTGAAAACTCCGGAACAACTGCTCCGGTACATGGATCATCTGAGCGGGCTCGGCGATACGCAGGTTAAAGCCTTTAACCGTCGCGAACCCTGGGTTGAAGCGGAATGCATCGAGGCCGCGCACCGGCGCGGTCTGCCGGTTCTCTCCCATTTTTTGCGCCCAGCGTCGGTGGCCGCAGGCTTGGACCGCAAGGAGCACGCCCTCTACTATGGCCTGGATGGAGATATTCGCGCCCCCTTTGCCCAGGACACCATCGAGATTTTACGGAAGGCAGGCATCACCATCTCTTCGACGATCGTGTGCATATTCGTCGAGTCAATGGAAGGGCGATTGCGCTTCAAGGACGCAGTTGAACGAACGGATGTCGGGGGCTTTCTCCTTCCTTCTCAGGCCGAGTTTCTGCGCAAAAGTCTGGAAAAGCCGTCAGACCAGGCAGCATCAAACGATCCATATCTTAAGGTAAGCCTGGCCAATACAGCGGCTGCCCATAAGGCAGGAATAAGGATCGTCGCCGGAACTGACTTCTATTTCCTTGTGCCCGGCCTGCACTGGGAGCTGGAGTTGCTCGTAAAGGCCGGACTCTCTCCCTTGGAAGCATTACGCACGGCGACGAGTAACGCAGCCGCCGTGCTGGGGGTTGAGGGCCGGCTCGGATGCATTTCACCAGGCGCCGTCGCCGACCTGGTCGTGCTTGAGGCCGATCCGCTCGAAGATATCCGCAACACGCAAAAAATCTATGCCGTCATCCAGGGGGGAAGGATTATTGACCGTGCCTCCCTCCTGAAGGCGGCCAAACCGTCGGCTCCTTCATCAGGTACGCAAGATAGCCAGAAAGGCTTGCGTTAATGGCAAATGTCACATAATAAAAGACTTAATTCGTCCTTTCTACTCCATACATTCTCGAAAGGCCACCGCAGCTATAGCTACAAGGCATCCCCAGTCAGAGGATAAGGATTTGCTTTTCCGCGCTCCGCGACATTCCTTCCTAAAAAGCTCGGACTCAATACCTCCCATCGGGTAAAGAAGATAATCCCGGCCGCGGATCGAAATCAAGAATACAAAGAAAAAGGAGGCCCCTTCATGAGATTCGCCGCAGCCCGTCTTCGTCGGTTGGTTCTTCCGTTATTTCCAATCATCTTGGCGGCCGGCTTGGTACTCTCTCCGGGTCGGGGCACAGAAACCAAATTCGAGTTTCCCGGTCAACACGGCTGTACGAGCATCATGGTCGGCCGCCTGGCGACCGTAGACGGCTCCGTGATCACATCTCAGACCGTCGACGGGGAGTATCGGAACTGGATGGAAATTTCTCCCCATCGAAAAAACGAGGCCGGGGCCAAAAATAAAATCTACACCGGCCGCATGGGCACGAGGATTCCGGACGATCAGCGCGGATTAAAGCTGACTGGCGAAATTCCGGAAGTCCCGGAAAGCTATTCCTTCTTCAATACGGCCTATCCCGCCGCCAACGAACACCAGCTTGGGATGGGCGAAACCACGGTCGTCGGCCGGAGGGAACTCCACAATCCGCAGGGGGTCTTTCGGATCGAGGAAATCCAACGCCTGATGCTCGAACGGTGCACGACGGCCCGCGAGGCCATCCGCCTCGCCGACGAACTGACGAAGACCTATGGCTACATCGACTACTTCGGGGAATGCCTGACCATCGCCGATACCAAAGAGGTTTGGCATTTCGAGATCCTGGGGGCCACCAAGAAGTACGTCGGCGCGGTGTGGGCCGCGGTGAGGATCCCCGACGATCACGTCGGTGTCTCAGCCAACGCCCTGCGGATCGGAGAGCTCGACCTGAAAAATCCCGACTATTTCATGGCCTCAAAAAATGTCTTCGCCCTGGCCGAGGAGATGAAGTGGTGGGACCCCAAAGGCAAGGAACCGTTCAAGTTTTACAAAGTCTACGGCGGCGAGAAAAGGAATCACTGGCCTTACCGGGAGTGGCGGGTGCTCAGCCTCGCCGCCCCTTCCCTGAACCTCGATCCCGAGGCGGAGGAGCTCCCCTTTTCGGTGAAAGCCGAAAAGGAAATTTCCGTCCGGGACGTCATTGCCTGGTTCCGGGACACCTATGAGAACACGCCTTTCGATACCATGCCCAAGCTCCTCGTCAAAGACCGCAAAGGCAACCAGGTTCAGAGTCCCGTCGTCAGCCCGTGGATGCTGAGGGATTTGAAAAACCTCCTGAACTCGCTGAAGCCCGATTCGGCTCCCACACACTACACGATCGCCAACAACATCACATCCTATTCGACCGTCATCCAGGCGCGGGCCTGGCTGCCGGATCCCGTCGGCGGACTCATCTGGCTGGCTTTCGATAATCCCGCTCAAACAGCCCGCATTCCGCTCTTCTGCGGAATCACGGAGCTTCCGCCGAGCTTCAAGATCGGCAACCAGAATGGCTTTACGACCGGGTCCGCGGCCTGGGCATTCCGGCGGGCGGCACGGCTCGCCCAGCTCGGCTGGGGCAAATGCCGGAACATCGTCGAAAACCTGATCAAAGACGTGGAAAACCGGGCGTTCGCCGAAATTCCCCTGATCGAAAAGAGCAGCTTGGATCTTTACGCCCAGAATCCGGAGAAAGCCAGGGCGTTTCTGACCGCCTACTGCCGCGACTTCGCCCTGGCCGTGACCCAGCGGTATTGGGATCTGGGCGACGAGTTGTGGGATGCCTTCGCTAACGATTTCTTCTTATCCCCTGAGGAACGGAGGAAATGGAGGTAGGTCAAGGGACGAGCCTTCGGCTCGCCACTCGCCCGTGGCTTGTATCCACGGGCGAGTACGGCGGAAGTGGACTCCCAGGCAAAGCCCGGGGCACTCACCCGCGATGTAAATACGCGGCTGAGTACGGCGGAAACGGATCCCCAGACAAAGTCTGGGGCCCCTGCCGCCGCCCCGGCCGCCGTCGAAAATAAGACTTTTCGTCCCCTTTTCTCCGGCGACCCGGACCTCGATCACTCAGGAGCCAGTCTAACCGCAAATAATCATACCGGCACTTTCAGGCTTTCCTTGACATCTTTTCGAGCCGCGATTTATACTCCCCCGTGATGGCTGGAGGGGAAAATCGACATCAAGGGGGTCAGCCGACCGTCACAGCCGAAAAGGTAACTCTTATCTCAGCTATATCTGCTTAAGCATCTGGGAGGCTCGAATGCCCTGGAGGAAAGCGCCGCGCTTCCCGCCTCGGGTGGCGCGGCTCCTCGCTTTGGTCACTACGGTGCCGCTGGTTGCCCTCCTCTGGGTTTGCTGGCGCGTCCTAGCCCAGGACCGCGCTCTCGAAGAGCAGCAGATCCGGCAACGGGTGGAACGAGCGACGGACATCGCGACGGCAGCGCTGCAGAGGGCGGTGGAAACTTCCGAGAGACGCCTCGTCGAGGGGAACAAGGACTGGCCGGACGGCGCGGTGGTCATGACCGCCCGGGGGGATACCGTCCAGATCTGGCCGACGGGACGGGTGGCCTATCTGCCCGTCGCGCCGCAGTTGCCCGAACTGCCCGTCGCGCCATTTGCCGCAGGCGAGGCCGTCGAATTCAGGCAGCGCGACCTCAACCGCGCGGCAGCCATGTACCGGGACCTCGCAAGCCTGAATCGGCCGGATGTCCGGGCGGGAGCGCTCCTGCGCCTGGCCCGATGTCTCCGCAGCTCCGGAAGGCAGGCCGATGCCCTCCCCGTCTACGCCCGGCTGTTAAACGAAGACGGCTGGGCGTTCGAAGGGATGCCCGTCAGCCTGGTGGCGCGCCAAGCCCGGTGCTCCCTGATGGAAGCCTTGAACCAGGCCGACGATCTCCAGCGCGAAGCGGCCGCTCTCGGTTCGGAATTGCAGCGGGGGCGCTGGTCGCTGACGCGCGCCCCAGCGCAACTCTGTGCGCAGGATGCCGCGCGCTGGGGAGTCGCGCCCTTACCCGGTCAGTCGGAGCGGGAACTGCTGGCAGAAGGGCTGCGCTCGCTCTGGCAGAGACTATCTCAGCCAGGGTCCGCCGCCTCCGGCCGTGAATCCATTGCTGTCGGCCGGGAGGAGACCGTCGTCGCGCTCTGGAACCGGTCGGGGGACCGGGTGTCCGCGCTGGTCGCAACTTCTCAGTTCGTTTCCGCGCAGTGGCTTGGGGCGATCGATCCCGTGCTGCGGGAGCAGCGTGTGAAGTTGAAGCTCCACAGCGGCTCCAGAGGGCTCCCTCCGGGAGCGGTCCGCCGGGCGGACGACATCGGCCTTCCCTGGACCCTGGTCGTGGCCGGCAGCGATCAGGAGATGGAACGGGGCCAATATCGGCTACGCCGCCAGCTCCTCGTGTCGGGTTTTCTCATTCTGGCGGTGCTGATCGTTATTGCCAGCTACCTGATATTTCGCGCGACCAGCCGGGAATTCGCGGCAGCGCGCCTGCAATCGGACTTCGTGGCGGCGGTTTCGCACGAGTTCCGCACCCCACTGACCTCCCTCCGCCAGTTCACGGACATGCTGCGCGAACACAAGAACCTGAGCGATGAGCGCCGGGACGTCTGCTACGAAGCCCAGGCGCGATCCGCCGCGCGGCTGACACGGCTCGTGGAATCTCTGCTCGACTTCGGGCGGATGGAAGGCGGCGCGCGGATCTATCATTTTGAACCGGTCGACGGCAGCGAGCTGGTGCGCCGCATCGTGGAGGAATTCCGCAATGAAGGGCAGTCTTCCGGCTTCCAATTCCGCCTGGTCAAGGGACGAGCCTTCGCGGCGGAAGTGGACCCCCGGGAAATGCCCGGGGCCCCGGCCGCCGTGGCGCAAGATTCCGCGGAGATCGACGCCGACGGCGAAGCGCTTGGACGCGCGCTCTGGAACCTCCTCGACAACGCCGTGAAGTACTCCGGCGACAGCCATGAGATCGAGGTGGAGGTGGGCCGCGTCGGCCCGGAAGTGACGATCGCAGTGCGAGACCGTGGCCTGGGGATACCGGCATATGAACAGGCCCTTATTTTTCGCAAATTTCAGCGCGGCGACGAAGCGATGAGACTGGGCATCAAAGGGACGGGAATCGGTCTGGCGATGGTCAGCCACATCATGAAGGCGCATCATGGACGCGTCGAAGTGCGCAGCGAGCCGGGACAAGGCAGCACCTTCACGCTGACCCTGCCGGTCAGGAGGTGACACGATGGCACGAATCCTCATTGTCGAAGACGAGCCGGACATTGCGCTGGGCCTGCAGCTGGACCTGCGCGAGGAAGGATACGAGGTCGAGGTGGTTCACGACGGAGAGGAGGCCAGCCGAGTCGGGAGACAGCCCGGCTGGGACCTGGTCGTGCTCGACGTGATGCTCCCCCGCAAGGATGGCTTCGACGTCTGCCGTGACCTGCGGCGGGCAAAGGTCCGGACCCCGATCCTGATGCTCACGGCCAAGGTTCAGGAAGCGGAGAAGGTCATGGGGCTGGACCTCGGTGCGGACGACTACGTCACGAAGCCGTTCAGCCCTCGCGAACTGCGGGCGCGGATCCGCGCCCTGCTGCGGCGGGCGGCGCCGGACGAGCCGGGAGTCGAGCGTTTCGGGGACTGCGAGGTGGACTTCGAGCGCGCCGAATTGCGCCGGGCCGGACAGACGACGGAGCTCACCGCGATCGAGCTCCACATGCTGCGCCTGTTTCTGCAAAACCGCGGCCGGGTTCTGGCGCGCGGCCGCGTGATCGATGAAGTGTGGGGCGTCGGGGTGTCCGTGACCGACCGCGTGGTGGACACCCACGTCATCAAACTGCGGCGTAAAATCGAATCCGACCCGGCCGCGCCGCGGCACATCGTCAGCGTCCGCGGCCTGGGATACCGATTCGACGACTAAACGACACCAATACAACACACAACCGACGTCCCCGGTTCACAATGCATCTGTATATTGCGGGCATGGAGGTAATAACCATGCGAAAAATCTTGACAATCCTTTTGATGACCGGGGCGCTGGCCATCGGCATTGGCTCGGGGCAACAGAAAGACCGGACCGAAGTCGACTTGCAGGCCGCCATCCGGATGGAGACGGTGGAAGGCGACTTGAAGGGCGCCATCGAGCAGTACAAGAAGATCACCGCACAGCCCGGCGCCGGCCGCGCCACGGTCGCGACCGCCCTGCTGCGGATGGGCCAGTGCCACGAAAAGCTGGGCAATGCGGAAGCCCGCGCGGCCTACGAGCGCGTGGTGCGGGAGTATGGCGATCAGGCCGCGGTGGCTGCCGAGGCCCGCACTCGGTTGGCCGCACTGGTGGGGGCCGGCGGCGCGCCGGGCGGTTCGACGCTGGCCGTAAGAAGGGTATGGGCAGGAGATATACAAGGCCAGGTGTCGCCCGACGGCCGGTTCCTGTCGTTCACCGATTGGGGGGAGGGCGGCAATCTCGCCATCTACGACCTCACCACCGGCCAGAGCCGGCGGTTTACCGACGATGGCAGCTTGACTGATCCCGGGATGGGGTTCGCAGAGTACTCCGTGCCCTCACCTGACAGCAGGAGTGTCGCGTACGCCTGGCTTGGCGCGACGTACGACCTCCGCGTCGTTGGACTCGACGGTTCGAAGCCTCGGGTCCTGCGGCCCGGCGGAGACGGAGTCGTCCACCAGTACCCGCTGGCATGGTCGCCCGACGGCAGGCACCTGCTTGCCGAGATTATGAAGGCCGACGGAACCCGCGACATGATGCTGGTGGCCGTCGCGGACGGCTCGGCGAAGTTGTTGAAGGCGGTGGGAAAAGACCCGTCTCCGGGCGGGGTGTTCTCGCCTGACGGACGGTACATCGCCTGGGCGACCAAGGAAGGGTTCTCGCTGTTCGAACTTCAAACGGGAAGTGAATCTCCGCTCATCCCAGATGGGTCGAACCATAGCGTCCTGGGCTGGGCTCCGGACGGAAAGCACATTCTGTTCTCCAGTGAGCGTTCGGGATCGGCCGACGCATGGCTCATCGCCGTGGCCGGCGGGAAGGCGCTGGGCGAACCGGTGTTCGTCAAGAAGGACTGGGGCTTCTTGCCCATGGGGTTCACCCGCTCGGGTGCTTTCTTCTACGCGGTCAACAACAATGTCGGAGATGTCAAGATTGTCGAAGTCGACCCGGTCAGCGGGAACGTGGTGTCGCCGCCGAAATCTGCATCCCAACGCGGCAACACCTGGTCTCCAGCCTGGTCTCCCGATGGACGCTTCCTCGCCTACATTCTCGTCCGCGAGCCGAACCGGACCGTAATTGTTCGCTCCCTCGACACGGGCGAGGAGCGGGAGTTCGAGGTCGGAGAGAGGACGGTTGGGTTGGGTGCTTCCCTCCACTGGCTCCCGGACGGAAAAGCCGTCGCGGTCCCCGCATTCGAGCCCGGAAAGGGCGAGAGCCTGGTGCGAGTCGACGTCCAAACCGGGCGTATCACCACTCTGATGCCGCTTCCGGCCGGGGTCGGCTTTCCGAAATTTGATTTCTCTCCTGACGGCAATACGGCCTACTACGTCAAGCCGCCTGCCCTTCCGGGCGGGAACGCGGGCCGCGTCGTGGCCCGCGACTTGAAATCCGGCCAGGAAGTGGACGTCATCGAGAGGCCGGGCCTCAACAGGGGCATTGTATCGCCCGACGGCCGGCGACTGTTGATCGGCGTGAACGAGAAAGGGACCCAGATTCTGCTTATCATGCCGGCTGCCGGAGGAGAGGCTCGCGAGCTGCTCAGAGTCGACGGCGAGAAGGAGGTCCCCTTCTGGGGTTCGCCGTGGTGGACGCCGGACGGCCGCTCCGTCGCCTTTTTGAAAGGTGTTAAGGGTAAAACCCCGAACCAATGGGATTTGTGGCGTGTCGCAGCCGAGGGCGGAGAACCGCAGCGGCTTGGGTTGACCGTCGGCCAGCAGATGGGAGGACTACGGCCACATCCTGACGGCCGCCGGTTGGCGACCACTGACTTCAAGGTGAACCTGGAGGTCTGGGTGATGGAGAACTTCCTGCCGCCGGCGAAAGCCGCCAAGTAGTGTTGCGTTTCAATAACGGCTTTACAATAATCCTGGAACTGTCATTCCCGCCCCTGCTTCCGCAGGGGTAAGCTTGTCCCCACGAAAGTGGGGAGCGGGAATCCAGATTAAAAAAAACTGGATTCCGGATCAAGTCCGGAATGACAACATTGTAAAGTCATTGCTGATACACCACAGTAGCCGGTAGAAACGGGGGCAGAAAGCGAGGCAGGCGTCGAGTCAAGGGACGAGCCTTCGGCTCGCCACTCGCCCGTGGCTTATATCAACGGGCGAGTACGGCGGAAGTGGACCCCCGAGTAAAGCCCGGGGCACTCACCCGCGATGTAAATACGCGGCTGAGTACGGCGGAAACGGATCCCCGGGCTTTGCAGTCCTCATTCGCTTCGCGAATGAGGACTGCAAAGCCCGGGGCCCCTGCCGCCGCCCCGGCCGCCGTCGCGGCGCCTGCTTCGCGCTTTACTGTGCACATCTGTCACCGGTGACGATTGGTGACACTGTTTTACAGTCTTGGAAGCGCCGCGGTGATCGATGATCCGGTCCACGGCGGCATAATCCGTGAGGAAGGCGACGATCTTCATCGAGCCGCCACACCTGGGGCAGACCATCGGAGAGAACCAAGCCCCGCTGATCCCTCGGTTTTTTCCTCGACAAACCATCGGATATATTCCTTCAACTGACCGGCCAGAAAATAAGGAAGATTCAAGAGAGCAAACGGCTTTTCCTCCAAAGTTTTCAGATGATTGATTTCAAGAGGCCCGGCATAAAGCCGGACGGCGAAGGAATGGGGACAGCGCTTGATGAATTGATGGATGGATCGAAGCCTTCCCGCCGAGCCCGCTTTGACTTCGACCGGGACGGCGAGGTTCTCGTGCCGGATCAGAAAATCCATTTCAGCCGGCGATTGCCTTTTCTCCCGAACCCAGAAAAGCGGCGGACGGCGGGAGGTCGTGTCGGCTCCGATGAGCTCTTGCCCCACCATCATCTCGGCGATTTTTCCCCGATAAAAAGAATGCAAATCGGAATGTTCAAAATATTCGCCCTGAAGTCCCGCGGCGAAGTTGACCAGCCCGATATCCAGAAATTGGAGCCGCGGCGATTTTTTATAATCGGGCAGCATCGGAATTTCCATCGATGTCGTGGGATACAAAAGATGGATGAGCATCGCCCGTTCGAGAATCCTCAACGCCTCGCCGGCTTCCCGGGAGCGGTAGTTCGATTTACCGAAACCGGCGAATTGGATCCGTTCGCCGGCATGGAGCGGCGCCGCGCCGAGACAATGGCCGATCACCCGTTTCATCGTCTCATTCAGGGCGTATTTGGGGATATCGTCCAGGAACGATTGGGAAAGGGATTCATAGATTGGTTTGAGGGAAACGACGTCCCTTTTTGCGGCATAGCGCGCGACGATTTCCGGCATCCCTCCGACAAGAGAGAACCTGTGAAAGAGCTCAAACAACTTAGGAATCGCCACGGAGGAAATCGGAATGTTCGATAAGGCTTTCAGAGCCTGAGTCTCGCCAAGCGCCTCTAAATACTCTCGGAACGTCAAAGGATAAAGAAACAAGTATTGCACTCGTCCGACGGGCATACCGATCGCCTCTTGAGCCAAAAGGATCTCGAGAAGAGATCCGGCCGCAATGACATGGAGATCCGGCAAGTCTTCGTGGAAATATCGCAGCATCCGCACGGCTTCGGGTGAATTCTGGATTTCGTCTAGGAACAGGAGCGTTCGGCCGTCGATGCAAGGTAAGTTCTTCTGGAGGAGAATGGCCTGGAATAGGTCCGGAGCGGAAAGTCCGCGGGAAAATATAGCTGTCTCTTCCGGTTTTTCGAGATTGAGATGAATGAATTGGTCGTATTCCTTGGAAAAAATCTCCACGGCAGTCGTTTTTCCGACCTGTCGGGCGCCGCGCAAAACCAAAGGCTTACGGACCACGGCATTTTCCCAAGCACGAAATTCATTGAGAATGGATCTATTGAACACGATTTCCCCTCGAAATTAATATAGCCTTATAATGTTACGATGTCAATGATATTTATTAATTATTTTGTATCATTGTCATAGGTAAAATCGCGAACTTTTGTATTATTATCCCGGTTTCTGCGAGCGGGCCTGCGAAAAACACGAGAGGATGTGTTCGGCCGTGTTTTTCCAGGAATATCTATCGCGTTCGGCCAAGGCGCGCCTGCGGAGATCCTCGTAAAGACGATCGTCTTGGGCGAGGCGGACGACGGCCTCCATGGTGACGCTCCCGGAATATGTCCGAATGATCTGGCTAAGGAAAGCCGTGGACCTTTTCGGGAAACGCCATCATTTGGTGGAAATGAGCGGAACACGATCGTTATGGGGAGCGCGCCGAGACCGTCATCGCCCGGGCAATGAACTCCAGATTCACCCGCGGCGGGTCAAGCTTCGGTTAAGATAAACATATCGCCTGCTACGAGGGGGTGTCAAGTAAAGTCCTCTCAGGGGTGCTCAAGATTTTGGCCAATGCGAGGATCCAGATAATTCGAGTCCGGAGGACCCCGCCTCCGGACTCGATCCGTACGCTTCGCGTCAATATTTCGTAAATGCGATCTGGAAATTCAACGGTGCTTTTGCCCGGGGATAATGATATGTCGTGGTCCAGGTCGTTTTGCCCTTCTTATTTATACTCGGCACGTATGTGGCATATTGTCCAAGGATATTATCACTTATTTTCACAGGCCAGTCATTTGAATTGTATTCTTGTAACGTGTCCTGGTAGAACGAGTTGTCGAAGAGTGTATTCACATGGGCAGTCCAGACGTTGCCAACTCTCTGGATGTAGACATCAGGAAGAGTGGCGTCAGCCTTTACATACCCATGAGCATTCATATTGAGATTAAGAAACGTATATTGGGTAGGTGTAGAAGAAGAGTTTGGCAGGGTATACCAGTTATGAGTAAAGAACAGGAGCATCATGTGAACCGGGAGAATAGCGCCATCCTGCATTGCCATTAAATCCGTGGCAACGTTACCACATCCACATGTCGTGAATCTCAAGATGATATGTGGATACTCTGGGGTTGGATGAAAATTAGAGTTTAAGAATTCTGCGACGCAATTCGGCCAGATTGTAGCTGTGGTATTTGGAAATCCGTAAGGAGAAGGAAGATCATAATCCCCTGAAAAGCCATCCATGTTAACCTGCAAACTCTGAGTGAAGAGCTGCAGCTCAAGGTAAGAGTAGAGGCCAGAGCTTCCAGGGAGACCGCATGATTCAGGGTTTGTTCCCACTCCATTGTTGATATTCACGTGATCAACGCCGCCAACGAATTCTCCAGACGCCGACATATCTCCACTGACAGTTGCCTTCCACTTGATGGGTTTTCCCTTAGCGGCCTGGCTATCAGGCAGGGCCAAGAATGCCACAATAACGGCCAAAACGACGAAAAATCCAACGGTTTTCAAGGTGCGATACTTGGTCATAAATCCTCCTTTAAAATCGAGATAATCGTTTTCTTTTTCATTCCCTTTTCTCCTTATGCCCTTGTGGATCTCCCTCTGCCCCTAATATTACGGTTCCATTGTCAGGTTATTATCCGCGCTATTGTCAGGATTGTGTTTTATTTAGCCTAGAACTTATGCTTCCCAGGTGGTACACTCAATAGGGGCAGGTCAAGACGGATCCGGATATTCTAAGGAAACGATGCCGTTTGCGAGGCAACCCATGGGATTAGCCCTTTGGTTCCGGCCGCCCCGTCGCACCCTGACGGTCTTTCTCTGCCTCATGCTTGTCCTTGGCGGCGTCCTGGGCTGGCTCGGCTGGAGATTGCTGAAACAGGATCGCGCGCTCGAAGGACAGCGCCTGCAGGAACGCCTGGAGCTGGCGGCGGACCACATGGCCGCCGCGCTTCAGCAAAGCCTCACCGACCTTGAAAGCTATCTGAGCTTCGTCCCAAGCCCTGGCGCGAAAGAACCGCCTGACGGCGTGATGGTCCTGCAGGCGACGAAACACACCGTCAACGCTTACCCGCCCGGCTCCCTGCTCTACTATCCCCTGATTCCGGGCAGCGAAGAACCGCCGGCTGCGACCTTCGTCGCCGGCGAGACCCTGGAGTACCAACGCAACGATCCGGCTAAAGCGGCCGAGGTCTTTCGGGAGCTTGCCCGATCACCGGATCCCGGGGTGCGCGCCGGCGCTTTGCTGCGCTTGGGGCGGAACCTCCGCAAAACCGGCCGCCATGAGGAGGCCCTCCAAGCCTACGGCGAGCTCGCCCAACTTGGCCGGACCTCCGTCCTGGGACTGCCGGCGGAACTGATGGCGCGCGAAGCGCGCGGCACCGTGCTGGAAGCGATCGGAAAGGGCGAAGAACTGCGGAAGGAAGCGTCGCTCCTGCATGCGGCCCTTTGGAGCGGCCGCTGGAGCTTGCTCCGGCCCGCCTGGGAGTTTCATGTGGAAGAGGCGCAGCGCTGGTCGGGGGCCACTCCCTTGACGGAACGTGAGCAGAACGCGCTCGCGCTCTCGATCGCCGCGGAATCGATGTACGGCCAGTGGATTGCCGAGCCGGAATCTAAAGGGCGCCGGATTCTGAAAATCAAGGGACGAGCCTTCACGGCGGAAACGGATCCCCAGACAAAGCCTGGGGCCCCTGCCGCCGCCCCGACCGCCGTTGAAGGCCGGCCGGTGCTGATCTCCTGGGCGGGGGCTCCGGATCGGCTGGCCGCGGTGTTGGCGGGGCCCGGTTACCTTGGTTCGAGGTGGACAGAGCCTTTGCAAGGCCGGTATGTCCAGGGCGCGCTGGTCGATGCGGACGGGCAGGTGATGATCGGCTCGCTCAACAAGAGCGGCCCGCAGGCCGTACGGACGACGCCTGCCACCAGACTCCCCGGGACTCTGCACGCAACCAGTACCGATCCCGGCGCCGACGAAGCAGGCTTCGCCGGGCGGCGCCGCCTGCTGCTTTCAGGTTTCGCGGTGCTGGCCCTGGTGCTTTTCGCCGGCGCCTATTTCATCATGCGCTCCATCGACCGCGAGCGGGCCGTGTCGAGGCTCCAATCCGAGTTCGTGTCGACGGTGTCGCATGAATTCCGGACCCCGCTCACGTCGCTGCGCCAGCTTTCGGAGATGCTGTCCAAAGGGAGGGTTCCCACGGAAGACCTGCGGCAGAAATCCTATGACATGCTGTCCCGCGAGAGTGAGCGGCTGCAGAGGCTCGTCGAGTCGCTGCTGGACTTCGGCCGCATCGAGGCGCGCGCGTTCCTCTATCACTATGAGCATCTCGATCCCGTAACGTTGGTGGGTGAACTGGCGGCCGAATTCCAGGAGAAGGCCGCCGCCCAGGGCTACCGCGTCGAACTGGAGCTCGCCGGGGAGTATCCGCTCATCCACGTCGATCGCGAAGCGCTCTGCCTGGCGCTAAGGAACCTGCTCGACAACGCGGTCAAATATTCGCCGGATCGCCGCACCGTCTGGGTCGAGATGGCGCGCGAACGAGACCGCCTGGCCATCCGTGTCCGGGACGAGGGCATGGGAATTCCGGCTTCGGAGCAAAAGGAGATCTTCAAGAGATTCGTCCGTGGGACCGGCTCCAGGGCAGCCCATATCCCAGGGACCGGCATCGGCCTGGCCATGGCCCGCCACATCATCGAAGCCCATGGCGGCGAGATCCGCCTGGAGAGCGAACTTGGCAGGGGCAGCACGTTTACGATCCTGCTGCCATTGGAGAAGAGGACATGAAACGCATTCTGGTGGTGGAAGACGAACCCGCAATCGCGTTTGGTCTGCAGCTCGACCTGAAGAGCGAGGGATACGACGTGGAGATAGAATCGGACGGAGAACGCGCCCTGCAGCGGGCGCGGAACGAAGCCTTCGACCTGATCCTGCTCGATGTCATGCTGCCGGGCAAGGACGGCTTCGAGGTCTGCCGCGAACTGCGCCGGGGCGGATCGAAAACGCCTATCATCATGCTGACCGCTAAGACCCAGGAGGAGGAGAAAGTGCTGGGGCTGGAGAGCGGCGCCGACGACTACGTGACCAAGCCCTTCAGCCCGCGCGAACTGCGAGCCCGGATCAAGGCGGCGCTCCGCCGCACCGCGGAAGACGATTTGCCGATATACCGGTTCGGCGACGCGGAAGTGGATTTTGGGCGTTGTGAGCTGCGGCGCGCCGGCAAACCGGTAGAGCTGACGGCCCTCGAGTTCAAGCTGCTCGCCGCCTTTATCCGCAACGGCGGCAAAGTGCTGAGCCGGGATCAATTGCTGGATCTCGTCTGGGGGCACGGCACGTTCGTCACCGATCGCGTGGTCGACAACCACGTCGTCACCCTGCGAAAAAAGGTCGAGCCGGAACCTTCAGAGCCGCGTTTCATTGTCAGCGTCCGCGGCCTGGGATACCGTTTTGATGGCTGAATAAAACACAATCCTGACAATAGCGCGGATACTCTCCTGACAATGGAGCCGTAACATGATGGGCAGGAAGATATCACAATGAAACCAACAAAGTTGGTTCTTTTGACCTGGCTGCTCTGCGCGGCTCTGTCCGCCGGGTACCTGGCGAGCCAGGCGAAGGACAATAAGGCGGAGGTGGCGCTCCAGGCCGCCATTAAAACAGAAACCGTCGATGGAGACCTGAAGGGCGCCATCGAGCAGTACAAGAAGATCGCCGCGCTGCCCGGCGCCGGCCGGGCCGTGGTCGCGACCGCCCTGCTGCGGATGGGCCAGTGCCACGAAAAGCTGGGCGACGCGGACACGCAAGAAGCGCGCAAGGCCTACGAGCAGGTGGTGCGCGAATACGCCGATCAGGCCGGGATTGTGGCGCAGGCGCGGGTGAGGCTGGCGGCACTGGGCGGTCCTCGTGGCGGCGGGGGACTCGTCACACGCCGGGTTCTCACGGACGCCTCCGGCGTCGGAGAGGTCTTGACCGCGGATGGCAAGTACATCAGCCATATAGACGGAGACACGGGTGACTTGGTCCAGTTCGAAGTTGCCGGCGGACAGACGAGGCGCATCACAAATAGGGCGCCCGGGAGCGAGCCTGAGAAGTGGTACGAGGACCAACTGTTCTCACGCGACGGAAAACAAATCGCGTACGCCTCGTATACAAAGGACGGGTACCGTCAACTGCGGATTAGGAACCTGGATGGTTCGGGCCTTCGCACACTTTACAGTGAGAAAGACTCTTTCGTCCAATACTTGGACTGGTCGCCTGACGCAGGGTCCATCCTTGCACTTCGCGGCGTACCCAGCAAGGCGAATGACCTGGCGCTGATCTCGACAGCGGACGGCTCGGTGCGCATCTTGAGGAGTATTGCTTCGGCCTGGTCCATGTTGAAAAGGGCCAGTTTCTCGCCCGATGGGCGATTTGTCGCGTTCAGTTTGGTGCGTGAGGGCAACCCACCCAATGACGACGTCTTCCTGATGACCGCCGATGGCCGGAATGAGGTCGTTGTTGCCGGGCATCCCGCGGAGGATGAACTGCTTGGATGGACACCGG
>Ga0315288_10005244_pt1 | contig 16487 bp, 4 predicted proteins | sample YL17G11_20_MG_FD_203454 | JGI IMG/M metagenome (GOLD analysis project Ga0315288, IMG submission 203454) | Sediment microbial communities from Yellowstone Lake, YNP, Wyoming, USA - YL17G11_20 | ecosystem: Environmental > Aquatic > Freshwater > Lake > Sediment | place: USA: Wyoming | collected...
GTCCATCGAGACATTATTATGACCAGAAATAACCGATGCTTCAACCGAACCAGTCCAAGCCAGCATTGAATCAAGCGGATTACAGGAAATATGACAGAGACTATCCATTTTAACCCGATAGTACCAGATATTTACATCAACCGTGCAAACTTCAGTCTGTTGCGGACTGCTATTATTGATAATATCAATTACCGGGATAAATGGACTGCAAGTAATAATTGTATCGCTCGGCTGAATAACCGCTGCAACTCCGACATCTCGATAAGCAGGACCAGTTGTTGTATCGTAATCAACTGAAACCTCATAAAGAACCGGCGATTGACTTCCACCGCCGATCATCTCAACTTTATATTGGAAGAAATGGTCACCTGCGGTTGTATGACTGGTAACATTGAAACTACCTGCTGGTTGTCCGGTTGGCGCTTCAAAAGGTCCCTGCCAAGGATTAGCTTGAATAGCTGAATCAGTGGCGCCCGACCGCACATAGAGCATCAGACTCGTATTAACAGGACGGTTACCATACCAGTTTAAAGCTTTCCAGGTATAGGCATTGGGTATTTGTATAATTGATGACGTAAGTTGTCCGTAATTAGAAAATAATAATCCCGCGGAAGGGTTTTCCCACCAGGCAAACGAATTACTGTTAGTTGCCAAGATATCCAAATCAAAATCAGTGCCGCCCGGTCGATAATCAAGGTTTGCCGTATAACACCAGTGTGAGCCTGAGAAGCTTGAATCAATAATGATTTCCTGAAAACTGGTTGGGGTAATCTGCTTAAAGAAACCAACTCGGGAATAAGTACCAACTACATCCACTTTTCCATCCAGGTCAATATCTTCTGCAATGCAGGCATCGCCATAATATTGACCATTCGGACCTGGACAAACTGTGTATTGAGTATAACTGGTTCCGGTTCCATTATTCTTATACCAATAAATCCCATCAGTAGTTCCATCCGCTAATAACAAGTCATTAATACCGTCATTATCAAAGTCTCGGATCCAATGTCCATCGGTCGTTGCTAAAGGAGCAATCCAACTCGCGACGCTCGGGAAATTACCATTGTTGTTAAGATAGACCCGGTCCGAATTAAGTAAATCGAGATAATTGTCATTATTCAAATCACCTAATTTGACCCGCCACCAAACACCGGCTGAAATATTAGTTCGAGTAAAGGTCATTGTGCCATCATTTCGATATAAATCTAACGGCTGGTCGCCAACGATGATATCATTATCACCGTCATTGTCAATATCGCCGACATCACAACAAGGCGCTGAATGAGCAATGCTGGCGATAGTGTGATAAATAAAATTGAAATTACCGGTATTCTCATACCAGCCAACCACGGTCGGGCCTGGCACGACAATATCCGCATCGCCGTCATTATCTAAATCACCGCACCATAAGAGACAATCAGGACCAATCGTTCTTGCTAAGCTCACTTGTGTAACATAACTAACCGTTCCGGTTTCAACTTTTTGATTCCGGTAAATTCGAACCACGTTAAGCCCATCAATTGCGCCGGCAAGATCTAAATCACCGTCGCCGTCAAAATCAGCTGGGAAAATCCCGTTATGACCATCAATACTGGTGGTAGTTTCTATGATATGTTTTGTCCAAAGAGCATCATCGCCGCTACTCGTGCCGGTTGCAATCAATGATATCTGTCCGGTTATATTATAGTTAATACTTTCCGATTGATAGAATGCTAAGTTCCAATGGGGTACTGGACCAGGCACACCAGGACCACTCACCCAGTTGGTCTGAATTTCCCTTCCTGCTGGTATTACATCTACAATGCTGGTCAATTTATCGTTAGTTGTGTTCTGGTCGAGGGCTAATTCGGTCGAACAACTCGTCACATAGACACAACCAGTTGTAGTCCAACCCGGAAATTCAATCTCTCGTTCTTCACCACTGGCAAGATTAGATACGAGTACGGTCCGATTATAAACATCGCCGATTTTGAAACGGGCAAAGAACGTTTCGGACGTATTAGGGCTGAAGTTCTTTACTTTGGCTCTTGGTGTTACCAAAGTTCCATGAGAAACAACTCCGGTTGGTGCAAGAATTGCCGTAGTGCCGACATCGTGGACTTCGGGAGTATATACGCTGAACTCACCGCGTGTGGTATCATTGGATAAATTAATATCACCAACTAACGCAGTATATGCAATTGTATTATAGTTTCCGGCTACGGTAGTCCAACTGCTAAATTCCACTGTATCGGTCTGTCCAACCAAAAGATTGACAGTTTGAGTATTGCTGTATGTTCCAAAATTAAAATGAACTGGAACTGACACTTCGTCCTGCGAGCCGAAATTATGGACAATCGCGGTTGGTGTAACCAATGTGCCGACTGGAATCGTTCCAGTTGGCGATAAAATTTGTGTTACGCCAACATCATGGGCAACCTGACCGGTAACGGAAAATTCCATATAGGCTGTATTATTCGACGGGTCTTCGTCTGTTACTAACATCGTAAACGATGTCTCAAGATAACTACCGGCTACTGCAGTCCAATTATTAAACTCAACCGTATCAATTGCACCCGGCACAAGATTAGTTACGGTTTGGGTATCGCCATAGCCAAAGAATGTAAATCCGACATCAAAAGTTTCGGTAAAATTACCCAAATTCTGAACGATTGTTTTCGGTATTATATTCGTACCGGCGGGGATATAACCAACCGGTGCAATAATCTGTAATGCTCCAACATCATGATATGGCAACGCAGTAGTTATTGCATATACCACATCTTTTTTGGTATTATCATTTTGCGAAGTTGACATTAAGTAAGTATGCAATTGACTGCCGGTTGGTGTCGGTGTAACTTCGATTCTAATCTCGCGAAACTGACCGGAATTAATCGCACCCGTACTCCAACCGCTACCGGTAACTTGCGCAGTGATATTATTACCGCTGACTAACGCATCAAAGTATTCAACATCCCAACCCTGTTCATTATTAGTTTCATTTAGAGTTGGAATTACTGTATTAACTAAAAATCCATCCTGTCCATTTCCATCATTTTCAATCTTCACGTGGTAAATTGCGGTATTAGTCGGTGCAACACTTTGCGATTTGGTCTGGTTAACACCGGTCAGATTATAGATATTGTCACCAATATATGAAGTTTCACCTGAGTTTTTAATTTGATTATCGGGTCGAAAATTTAGTGTTAAGACCGATGCAAATAAATATTGAGTAACCATCACCGAATCACCAGGGGCAATTGTTCTTGCATGGGCTAAATCTTTTCCCCAATAATAAAGAATTGCACTGTCATCATTATATAGATATTGATTAGTTGGGGTGTAATTAAATGCTTGCCCATAACTAGCCGGCCAATCGGCGTAGGTTAGTAAATCGGGTGGAGTTGGAACTGGTGTAAGATAAGTTGGTCCTATTACAGTTCCCAGATTATAAAAAGTTGGGGTGGTTGGATAATCGGTTATTTCATAATGGGTATAATTAAAATTCGACCATTGAGTTTCGTAGTATAACCATGAGCCCTGGGGATTTTTTGTCCTCATAATTGTGCCGTCATTACCATCAATCATAATATCCCATTCGTATCGGATGCCGATTTTTACCGTATCATAACCCGTATTTTTCACTTTTGTCGTTACACCGATTTTAGAATCATCCAAAGTTGTCCCTTCAATAAAAGTCTTTTGTTCGATTCTTAAAAAATCATTTTCACCGATAACATTCCAGGTAGCAAGAATCGATGTCGGGCTTGGTTGAGTAACCGCACTCATATTAGGGTCAAGTTGCATTCCGACACAACCAGAGTCAGGCGTGTAATAATCAGTACCTGTATAATAATTCGTATTAGAAGTATAAGATTTAACCGTCAGATATGTTGACCACGGATTGCCAGACGCACCGCCATACAGCACATTCTGTTTACTTCCGCCCGCGGCAATCGTTGCTGGATGACTGCTGCCGGTTCGAACTGTATATGTACCGATACCATTAAGGGAAGCAGTGTTTTCAACAATCAGGTCATAGTAGTTATTAGTAACGATGATACTGCGTCCATCAGGCTTTTTATTTAATTTCTTTGCTTCTTTTATTTTGGAAAAATCATCTTGAACTGCGAATGCAAAATTCAAAGCACAGCTCAGAATAAATAACGATAGTATTACTTTTTTCATACTATCTCCTTTCTTTTAAAGAATTACTACGAATAGCAAACCTTTAACCACACGATTACACAAGATTAACACAAGATTCTTTGTCACGAACAAACACTAATGAACACTAATTTCTTTTTTAATTCGTGTCTTTTCGTGTGCATTCGTGGCTAAATTTATCTGTGAAATCTCGTGGTTTTCTTATTCGTGTCATTCGGTTATTCGTTGCTTTCGTGGTAATCTGTTCACTAATAAATTTGATTCAATAATTAAACTATATATCATTTACTCTTATGACTAATAAACATTAGTCTAAATTACAATCTTTTACAAATCCCTAAATATCACCATGAAACTCATTCACCACAGAGGCACAAAGACACAGAGGAAAAAACTCGGAGATGTCGGAGACCCTGAACTTGATTCAGGGCAGGGTTCAGTGCCTGACTCTGTGTTCTCCGTGACTCAGTGTCTCTGTCGTACGTCGCCAAAGGCTATGTCGACGGCGCGTGGTATATCTTTTCTTTATGATAATGTTTTTTCACTATTTATAGAAAGGGGCTTGATTAACGGCTCAAGCCCCGGAAAGCTCGGAGATGCTGAATTCAGTTCAGCACCTTGTTTTAGTTATTAGTGTGCAATTACCATCTTCAGTCGTGAAGTGTAATTGTTCGTACGCATTTCGTAGAAGTAGACACCAGCGGAAACTTTCTGGTTGTTTGCATCGGTGCAATTCCATGTTGTTCTGTAATAACCAGGTGTGCGATTCTCGTTAACCAATGTCTTTATAATTCTACCCGAAGCATCGTAAACCGATATTGTCACATTACCTTCAATTGGTATCTGCCAAGAGATATTGGTCATTCCTTTGAATGGGTTCGGAGCGTTCTGATGAATAGCGAAGATAGTTGGTAATCCGATAACTGAACCTTCAATATTTCCTTTATCTGGAGGTGTAGATGTTGGCTTGACATAGTATTTTTTGCTCATCGAATTGTTAAGTGAACACAAATCAACACCCGGACGGAATTGTAACCAGGAGGTTATTGTGTACCAGCCGATATTGCTTGGAACCCAACCTGATTGATAATACAGACAAGCATAAGTCCATGGATTTAAGATTTTGTCTAAATAACGAGAGAAAACAATATTGCCGTCGTTATCTCGCACGATCTTAAACCAGGTTCGGAAACTTGCGGTCGGAGTTGTATTAGAAACAGCTGATACTGGATTATACGCATATCCAACTTTTAACGATTCGCCTTCTGGTACAACAATAACACTATTCTTTAATAAGCCGACATAGTTTACCTGTAAGTCGTTGTTCTTTCCTTTAACGATGAACTTCTTCCATGTGTAATTATTAGTAAGATTCTGGTCACCCGGTGAGCTGATTGTAACTGAGATTCGATGATGAGCGCCAACCAAGAAAACATCCCACCAGCATAGATGGCATGATGGCAGTGTTACAATATTGAGACCAGGATCTAATGTAACGACTTTGAACGTATCATACTCAACAATTTGTTGTAATGTATCAGGTGAAATACTGCAGAGACTATCGAGCTTGGTCTTATAACGCCAGATTTTCACGCGAACTGTGCATGGGACCGGTCCAACATGAGAGCCATTATTGTAGACCTCTACGGTTGGGTTGAATGAATTGCAGGTAACGACCGTGTCACTAGGTTTGCCAGGAATGAGTATATTACCAACTGCGACATCGCGATAGCGGACTATAAAAGTATCTTCTTTTGTGTTATTTGCTGAGATCTGGTCAGGCTTGAAATTAACCGTTGCCACAATGCGATGGAAACTCGTATCCGGATGATATGGAGCTAATGTTATCACGCTATCAACACATGGACGAAGATTGAGTACGGGTTGCACATAGGTAGTTTCGATAGTTTCTGGATTTCCACCCTGCGTGCGATAAATTGTAACATTAAGTTCACCATTTACCGATCCGGTATGAATACCGTAGTTGTGAATGGTAACCTGTGGTGCGATATTATTGCAATACTCAAGCGTATCATTAATACCAATCGGTGCAATCGCCACTACTCCAACATCGTGATATGTTACGACGTAGTTATTTTTCAGTGTATCATTAGAGTGATTCTGGTCAATTGGTGCTTCAACCCAGGCAACTATCTCATGACTGCAAGCACTGTCCGCATGTATTTCGAATGTAAACGAATCGAGATGGCATGGCTCAAGCGGCGCCATTTGTTGTTGTAACAAGGAACCATACGGCAGTCCGTTTCGATATACCTGAAGTTTAATTATTGAAGGTTGCGGTTCGGTATGAACTCCATTATTATGAATTACTACGGTCGGGTAGAACCAGTTGCATTGTTCGATGGTATCAGGAATATTCGTAAGTCTTACTACTTCGAAATCATAGAACTTGGCAACAATCGGTCGCATCATCGTATCGTTATGGCGGTTCTGGTCACCAGCAAGTGCAGTCCAAGCATAGATTATGTGGTCACAAGGTTCGAGAATATGAATGTCTTCGAAGACTACTGATGTGGTTTCACAATATGCGAGTGGCACCATAACTGGCAGCGATTCATGAATAGCAATAACCGTCTTCGCTCCACCTTTTTCAATTGGTTCTGGTATAATCAAGAGATGAGTATACCAACCCGGTGCAAGCACGGTATGTTGACCATTGTTGTGCACTTTTACCGTAACATCAAATGGATTACATACCTGTACTGTATCTGGGGCAGTAATCATTGTCACTTCGGCATCAGTAAATCGGGCAACAATCGGTCTAGTCTTGCTATTGTTTGCTGGATTCTGGTCACCAGGATAAATTAGCCAGGCATCAATTATATGGTTACACGGTTCGCCAATATGTTTGCGGAAGGTTAGATTTGCAGTTTCGCAGGGTAAAAGTGGCACATTAACCATTAATGAGTCAATTCCGTAATTCTTGTCGCCTGGTATTCCAATCTGACAATAGACCCACCAGCCCGGTTGCAAGATATGATGTTCGCCATCATTATGGACTCGGACGGTCACATCAAATGAATCGCAGACCTGAACTGTATCCGGTGCAATAATTGAGACTATCTCAGCATCAATATATTTTACGACAAAATTCTTTCGGACCGTATCATTAGCTGGATTCAAGTCCGGCGTAAATTTAACCCATGCCTTAATAGACCAGTTACAGGAACTGTCTGGATGATAGCTGAAGGGTACCGTGGTTCTCGCGCCTGCTGCTAAATCGCTAACCGTTGCGGAATCACTCTTCAATACCACCGCATTCCGTATATAGTTAATATAGACCTTACCAGTCTGTAACCCGGTATGAACACCTCGATTGCGAATTACAACCGTGTCATAGATCGTTGTGCAGAGCTGAATTGTATCCGGCACACCAAGTATTGAATCCGCTGATACATCATAATACCTGACCACAAAATTCTTAATCGGTGCGGTATCATTAGCTGGATTCAAGTCCGGCGTAAATTTAACCCATGCCTTAATAGACCAGTTACAGGAACTGTCTGGATGATAGCTGAAGGGTACCGTGGTTCTCGCGCCTGCTGCTAAATCGCTAACCGTTGCGGAATCACTCTTCAATACCACCGCATTCCGTATATAGTTAACATAGACCTTACCAGTCTGTAACCCGGTATGAATACCTCGATTGCGAATTACAACCGTGTCATAGATCGTTGTGCAGAGCTGAATTGTATCCGGCACACCAAGTATTGAATCCGCTGATACGTCATAATATTTAATAACGAAGTCTTTCATTACGGAATCGTTAGTATGGTCCTGGTCAAACGGATAGACAACTTTAGCAACAATCCGGTGATTGCAGGCACTGTCGGCATGGAAGGTGAACGGGACCGTATCATAGACACAAGGAGTAAGAGTCTTTTGAACCGAATCTTTCTTAATCAGCACGAACGGATTAATCGCATCACCCGGTCCTGATACATTACGATACAGATAGAAATAAACCCAGCCTTCTTGCGGACCGACATGAATGCCCTTATTATGCACCACGACTTTAGCCGTAACATCATTACAAACCGTTACCGTATCCGGCACGTTCACAATCGAAACCGCTTCTACGTCATAATATTTCACGACAAAGTTCTTTTTCAATGTGTCGTTATTCGGATTTGCATCATGGCCAGAAATCTTCGGAACAACATAGAATTTCACCTCGTGATTGCAGGCTGAGTCCGCATGCCAACTAAATTCTATCCACGAACTTTGGCACGGAGCCAAGAAGACACCATATGAACTTCTATTGTAGAATACTCCATTTCGATAGACATCCATATAGACTCTTGCCGATTCTGCATAAGTATGCATACCATTATTATGCACAAGCACTTCTGGATATAACCAGGTACAGACCTGAGTTGTATCTGGCATACCGACAATTGGAGGTATCAATTCCCAGTCATAATATTTAATAACAAAGTCTTTGATTACCGAATCGTTAGTATGGTCCTGGTCAAACGGATAGACAACTTTAGCAATAATCCGGTGATTGCTGGCACTGTCGGCATGGAAGGTGAACGATGCGGTATCATAGACACAAGGAGTTAAAGTCTTTAACACGGAATCTTTCTTAATCAGCACATACGGATTAACCGGGTCAACCGGTCCTTCTTCACTACGATACAGATAAAAATAAACCCAGCCTTGCTGCGGTCCAACGTGAATACCCTTATTATGCACGACAACTTTAGCGGTTACGTCATTACAAACCGCTACCGTATCCGGCACGTTCACAATTGAAACCGCTTCTACATCATAATATTTCACGACAAAGGATTTCCACGCGGTATCGTTAACTGGATTCTGGTCTTGAGCCATAACCCAGGCTTTAATCTGATGATTGCAGGCAGAATCCGCATGCCATGGAAATTCGATTGTATCACTCTGACAAGGCATTAATGATCTTGATGATAGTTGATAGGAATTAATCAGTATGCCATTACGATACATATTCATAAACACGGTTGCACTCTGCGGGCCAGTGTGCTGACCATTATTATGCACAACAACTCTCGGGTAATAGGTATTGCAGACCTGAGCCGTATCCGGCATATTAAGAATATTTACAACTTCAAAATCATAATACTTAATCACATAAGGCTTAGTAATCGTATCATTAGAATGATTTTCATCACTGGCTAAAGCAGTCCAGGTAATCGCAGTATGATTACAGGCAGGGAAATGCCAAGGTTTAAATGTAACCCTTCTCTTCTCCTGAGGTGCCAGATTTGTGACATAACTTGAATCAAGATATTCTTGCTGTGCTAAATTATTTAATGACTTAAAATAAGTCCAGAACGATTCGGTCTGGTGACCGTTATTAACAACCGTATCGGTTGGGATTGATTCCGAACACCAAACCATCGTATCTTGAGGAATAACGATTTTTAAAGGTTGCACATCGCGGAAGTCAACTGCGAACAAAACTTCTTTTTTATCATTAGCTGGATCCTGGTCTCCTTGCAGAGCAGTCCAGGCAAGAAATTTATGATTACACGGCAATTGAGGTATCCAGGAATCGCACCAGACTGTTTCCGGATTACAGATTTCAAGACGAGGAATCTCTTTGTAGCAAAGATCCAATGTCTCGGCAGGTGTCAGTGTCGGATAATTCGGATAACGAACAAAAGCACACCAGACTGGAACATTAACCTCGCCACCGGTATTCTGACCATAATTCCTTACCAGAAACTTTGGCTTAAAGACCGTAGTGTTATTATAGGTGCCTGGTATTGGCGAATAAATTATATCAACGCCGACATCATGCACATTCTTATAGACTGTAATATCGTCTATTCTTAGGTTCCATTGATTTGCTGCTGAATAGCAATGAAATCCGAGATAATAAGTGCCGGTGCTGGGAACCGTAAAATCAACTAAGCCCTGCTGGTAAATAGTATTTATGATATTATTTTTATTGAAGATTTGAGCTCCGGATGCGGGGGGGGTTTGATTATTGTCCAGATAAACCTCAAGCTTTTCAGTAAAGAATGGGTTTGAACCGCGATAGAAGAACTCAAGACTATAGGTAATACCAGCGGTCAGGGATAAAGACTTGGAAAAGAACCAGTCATTAGCCGGGTCGGTTATACTATAATTGTACCTAATACAATTTGGTGTGCTTCGCGGGTGAGAGGTAGAAGTAGCCCAGGTTTTTCCATTAGGACCGGAGTCATAAATTGCCCAGCCGGTCGGTGCCTGAGGAATTATCACATCTGTACTGTCGAAGGTCTGATGTAGTATGATATCAGCAAAGAGCGGTGTCATTATCGCGAGTGTAAGTAGTAGCACTAAATATTTTTTACACATATAAAACTCCTTTCGTTTTGTACGAATAGAGCGAATGACAACGAATTTCCCGAATGAACATTCGAGTTATTCACTATCATTTGTGCCATTCGTGTTCTTGTTTTTTTATTTATTGTATTTAATTTTTGATATTTGGTATTTAAATTAATATTCCACCTCCCTTGGTGAACCGTGAAACGTTAACCGTGAACCGTGACAACGGAAAACGGACGTCGGATAACGGCTTTCCGTCTTTTTTATCCGTGGCTTCCTTCGCCGAAGTGGCTACGGAGGCCGAGTCGACGGCGCGTGGCTGATTTTTTTCAGAGCTCATCTGTAGCATTTTTTTTCTCTTATTCTGATACAATAAAAATTACTCTTCGGTTTTCCATACCGCTTTTGCCAGGTCCAGTCTCCTGGTTCAATGGAGAAGTTTCACCTTTACCGCGGGTAAGAATTCGGTCAGCACTAATGCCCTTGCTAACCATATATTCTTTCACGGCTTGTGCTCGACGGTCGGAAAGTGACTGGTTATATGGGTCTTTGCCGGAAACGTCGGTATGCCCTTCGACCACTATCGTCTGGTCGGCATAATAGGCATTAATCACCCGCACCGCTTCATCTAATTTCAAGAATTCGGAGTTGGGAATCTTATACGAATCAAACGGGAACAGGACATTCAAATAATGGCGAATATAGAAAATATCGATTGCGGTCTTGAGCGAAGTCTTAATTAATCCTTTAACTTCATCAACCGACAATTTTAAGTCGGTAACATCAGCTTGCAGGTTATCAATCTTATCGGTAATCACATCCAATTTTCGGTCCAGCACTCTCAGCGGACCGACCGGGACCATTTCATTCAAAGCCATGCATACGGTAAACCGATGGGTCAATCCCGTGTTCTCATAATCAACGATACCGTAGTCAAAATTAAAGCTCTTGTACTTTAAGCCCGCGCCGAAAGTCAGGTTTGCTTTGCTGATATCATAGCCCAAACGATAACCGGCTCTTAGAGCGATTTGCTTCCACGCCCAGATTTCCAAACCAAAATTACCGCGGAATGCGGCGTCATAAATCGGGTAACTCGCATCAGCTAACAGGCAGAAGTTAAAAACCGAAACTTCCGGGAAATCAACGCTGATACCTAATTTAGGAGTCAGCGGCTGGTTAAATCCGACATAGCGTAGCCGTTCTTTAGGTCCGATATTCTGAACGACCAGTCCGGCATTAAGCATGCCGATACCATAGGGTAACTCGACATTAGGACATATCGCACCAACATCAGCAGCAAATGCTGCGGACGTATATTCTGCCCAATCACGGTATACAACCTTGAGCGCAATTCCGAGCGTAAGATATTTGTGGAATCTGCCGCCATAGCCAAGGATTAAACCCATATCATAAACGTTTTCTCTCAGGTTTTCGTTGAGCCAATTAGTTCTCCGTTCAATCTCGCCCTGATTAAAATAGGCGATGCCGGTGGAAAGAAATCCCCATTTGAACGGCAGACCCATTGAGAAAAACGATTGCGATGAGCCAACAATCCATTTGTTATGGCTAACCGTAAAATATTCTCGTTCCAGCAATGCCAAACTTGCCGGGTTGTATAGTATAGAATTGTAGTCATAGCCTGCGGTGAACGCTTCGCCGAGACCGGTTTGACGGGCGCTAATCGAGATTTCGAACGGAGTAACCGGGGATAGACCAGCATTATCAGTAGCAAATAGTGTTGAGCCGATAGCTAATAGTAAACAAATACTAATATATGTGTTCTTCATTTTTCCTCCAATTAACAAACACCACAGAAAAGATATACCACAGAGGCACAGAGACACAAAGGGACACAGAGTTCTTTCTCCTTTTTCTCTGTGACTCCGTGTCTCCGTGGTGATATTCCTGTGGTGTCTGTTCATTTTTTCCTTATTTCACTACCAGTATCTTTTTCGTAAAGACTTTATTTTCTTTATTAACCGTCGTTTGTAGAACCGCCACATAGAGACCGCTCGCCACGCTCTTGCCTTTATCATTGACGAGTGTCCAATGATAAACCGCGCTTGGGATTATCGCATTCACGCCACCGGTCTTTGGTGAGTATTTCGGTATTTCGAGTTCGGTTGTAATGACAACTTCTGCTGCCATGTTCATAATGGTAAGTTTTGGTTTTTCACCCGCATCACCGATACACGCAATATCAACGTAAGAACCAGTAACGGGATTATCCGAAACAATCAAGCCTTCGGTAATATCATTCTGGTAATTAACGTTCAGCACAATCACAAAGTTCTTGGCTGGGTCACCGCTCTGCTGCATTGCTTTCGCTTTAGCCACATAGGTTGTGGGCAGCATTGCTCGCGGAATATCCACTCGCACTGATACTTCAGTTGATTCGCCGACTCGCATTGAATCAATGATAATTGGCGGAGTAAACTGGATCTTACCCATTGGAATTCTTACACCACCACTCGAATAGAAGTCAGTCATTGGGAAGAGTTCAATACGCTCGATTGTCTTATTGCCAGTATTCATGACATAGAAACTTGTATCCGCAAGTGTGCCGGCATTACCAAAGATTGTAATTGTATCCGGAATACTGAACACATCACGCGGTCCGACCACAACTTCGAGCATAAACGAGTCAGCAAGCACTGATGTCTTGTTGATTATCTTATACACCGTCACGGTTCCGTAATAAGTCGCATAGTGCTGGGAAGGTTCGATATTTACGGTAACTGTGACATTTTGCGAAACGCCCCAGTTTAAACTGCTCGGATTATTACTAAAGCTAATCGCCGTTCCATCAAGAGTGAACTCATCTGCCGAATACAGAACAGGGGAAACCCGATACTGTAAGCCAGTCAAATCCGCATTGCCATATGGGTCTGGGTCATAGTTATTTTCCGATCGGTCAGGATTGACCAATAAGAACTGACCGGTTACTGAGAAGTTCGGCACCAGTCTTAAAGTCATCTTATTCGTTACCAGACCGGCTAAATTATCCGCAATATCCAGGTCATATTCTGGTTCGACTGTCACATAGATTCTAACCGTATCGGATGTTGAACCGGTGTTATTCTGTGCGGTTACCAGTCCTGAATAGGTTCCGGTATAAGTTCCGTAAGGAATTGTAACTGATGCTCGCACTGACTCATAAGTTCCGGGATAAAGTGTTGAGATTGTCGCTGGTGTAAACTGAATATTCGCGGCTGGAATGACATTTTCGTCAAGTCTCAAATCCTGAGCAATGAAGTTGATACCATACAGGGTTATATTACCCGGTCCGTCTGGGTCAGGATTATGACCGACATCCGCATCGGTTGACCACACCTTAAACGGAGTGGTTGTTACTATCGAACCCTGCAGACCACCGGTCAAAACCGATGCTTCGGCAATGTCTAAGTCCTCAAGCATACCAACCTGAACTTCTAATATGAATACATCGGTTGGTGTGCTGCCAGTTGAGGTTGGTGAACCTGTTACTGATACATTGCCTCGATAAGTTCCGGTCAATGTATTCATCGGAATTATAACCTGCGCTCGCGCATCATAAGAACCACCGGAAACAAGTCCGGTCGGTAAAGTCAAGCTAACCGCGCTCGGCGGAATATAAGTCAAAATATCTTCGTTGCCAGTTGCAATATATCTTAGGGTATCGACTACATAAGTAAAGCTTGCGAAGTCTGCATTACCATACATATCCGGGTCAATATTCGCTTCTGGTGTATTAGGATTAACCATTCGGAAATAGCCCTGACGGGTCGCGCCCATCGGACCACCAAGGTTCATCTTATTCGAAACCAAGTTCTGTTGATTATCCGCAATATCAAGGTCATATGATGCAGTAACTGTAATTCTTACTCTTACTGTATCTGAAGTTGAACCGGTATTATTCTGAGCAGTTACCAAACCAGTATAAAGTCCGTCATGCGTTCCGTATGGAATAAATACCCGCACTGAGCAAGGTTTTGATTGACCAGGACGCAATGAATCCATATTCGGTGGTATCAATTCAACATTACTTGCTGGAATCACTCGCTCGCCAAATCTTAAATCAGATGTAATAAAGTTAATGCCATACAGAGTCGTATTACCAGGACCATCATAAGCATCCGGGTTACTTATCGCATCGGTTGAATAAACCTTAAACGCATTAGTAATTGCGGTTGTGCCATGTCCACCTGACTTAGATACTGACGCTAAATCAATATCAAGGTCTTCAACTGGACGGACAATAACCTCAAGCGTAAACGTATCAGTGGGTGTGGATGATGTTGTAGTCGGTGAACCGGTAACCCATACTTTACCGCGGAATAGACCGGCGCGTCGGTCAGCAGGAATTGCGACTCGCACCTTGCCATTAGCCGATGCGCCAGAAACAAATGGCGTAGCCGGTAAAGTCACAGTGACGCTTGTTGACGGAATACTATCAACAATATCTTCGTTCGGGGCTGGAATATAGAACAGAGTAGTAATTGTTGCGGCTAAACTAGTAAAGTCAGCATTACCAAACTGGTCTGGGTCATAATTAAGGTCGGGTGTGTTCGGGTTGACTAATAAGAAGAATGCCGAATCCGACGTCTGATTCATATTGCCAACTAAGGTCATCTTATTGCCAACCAGATTCGCTGCATTGTCTGCAATATCCAAATCATAATAAGGATTAACTGTGATTTGAATTCTCACTGTATCTGAAGTTGTGCCGGTATTATTGGTAGCAGTTGCTAAACCGGTATATAATCCGTTATGTACACCATACGGTATATTAACTCGCGCATAGACAAATGCTGAATCGCCCGGTTTAATCGAATCTATTGTCGCAGGCATAAACTCAACGTTTGATGCCGGTATCATAATGTCGCCGAATCGTAAATCCTGAGCGCTAAATGTAATTCCATATAGAGTTGTATTACCCGGTCCGTCATAAGCATCTGGATTATGCTCCGCATCGGTTGAATATACTCTAAATTGAGATGTATTAACCGATGTCCCATGATTAGTTGTTGCTGAAACTGATGCTTCCCTAATATCAATATCATCCAAAGGTCCAACTGAAACCTCTAATATGAACGAATCAGTTGGTGTATTTAAAGTTGGAACGCCAGTTACTCGCACCTTTCCGCGGTAAACCCCGGAGAATGTATTCATTGGAATATTAACTGTAACCGTTCCATCGAAAGAAAGACCTGAATTAAGACTTGAAGGTAGCGCAACAATTACTTGACTTGGAGCTATAACATAACTGATATCTTCATCGCCAAAAGGAACATATTTCAACGTGTCAACTGAAGCAGCAAGGAAACTCGTAAAGTTCGCATTACCAAACTGGTCTGGGTCTACATTGAGCTCGGCTGAATTAGGATTAATCATACGGAACGTACCCTGTCTTATTGAACCCATCGGTCCAGACAGATGCAGTTTGTTCGATGTCAAATTCTGCTCATTATCCGCAATGTCAAGGTCGTAATAAGGATTAACTGTGATATAAATTCTCACCGTGTCGGATGTTGTACCAGTATTATTAGTAGCGGTTGCTAAACCGGAATAGGTTGTCGCAAACGTACTAAACGGCACATTGACTCGGGCATAAACAAACACCGAGTCGCCCGGTTTAATCGAATCAATCATTGTTGGCACAAACTCGACATTCGCCGATGGAATCACAAGATTACCATTTCTCAAATCCTGAGCTGTAAATGTAATGCCAAACAAGGTCGTATTTCCCGGTCCGTCTGGGTCTGGGTTATGTGCGGCATCGGTCGAATAAACTCTAAATGTCGGTGTATTAACCGAAGTGCCATGATCAGTCGTTGCTGAAACCGACGCTTCTCTAATATCAATATCGTCAATCGGTCCAACCACAACTTCAAGCGTAAACATATCAGTCGGGGTTCCCGGTGTACCAGGAACGCCGGTCACCGTAATTGTTCCGCGATAAGTTCCGGCAAATTGGTCATAAGGAACAGATACCCGCACTCTGCCATCAAATGATGCTCCGCTGGCAAGTGCTGGTAACG
>Ga0315288_10005249_pt1 | contig 16483 bp, 8 predicted proteins | sample YL17G11_20_MG_FD_203454 | JGI IMG/M metagenome (GOLD analysis project Ga0315288, IMG submission 203454) | Sediment microbial communities from Yellowstone Lake, YNP, Wyoming, USA - YL17G11_20 | ecosystem: Environmental > Aquatic > Freshwater > Lake > Sediment | place: USA: Wyoming | collected...
GGCTGATTGGGCTGTTCGGCGTTCCGGGTCTGATCTTCCGGCTGACGCAGTTAGGGCTGTAGAGTTGGATGGTCTGGCGTGGTTTTGGAGATTAAGATGTAGGCGGGGCTTTGGGTAAGCAAATGATCTGACATAGGTGTGGGGCTTGGGGGCACGGGTCTGGTTGAATCTGGAGAAACCAAATTGCCGTGACTGCTTGGAAACGTGAAACATAATTGCGACACAGCCTGTCCGCTCAGAATGACACGCGGAGGTTTCAGATGGCTTCTTAGTACTACAACGCTACTTACGCTTCAAATATTGGTTCTACGTGCCCAGGAATCGCGTTTATCGCCTTTTTAGGCTGCCAGCAAGCAGAAGGCCAGCCCCGGCCCCCGCAGACTTGTTCTGCTGGTAGCCGGTAAAGCGCAAAACGCAAATTCGGATTCGCCAAAGTCCCCTTAAAACCGATTTGATAGTTTATATTCGATAGTGCTATCGTAACTGCTTATGCAACAAGAGATTATGCTTGCCGGAAAAATCCAAGTGGCGTTGTAGTACTATTTAGCCTGCGGTTTCACCGCAGGTTCGCCACCGATTGGCACCGCCCCGCTCTGGTCATTGCGAGGAGCGAAGCGACGCGGCAATCTCCTACCCCCCGCCTGCCCCCCCAACACCCGAAATAAACATTAACAAAATCAACGCCAAACCTCCTGACTATCAACTAACGCTTCCCCCGTGAGATTTATCCCTTGGGGACCTGGCCCCACTGCCCGGGGTGACTCAACCTTATCTTATCGGGGGGCACCTTCAATTCTCCCCGCAAACGCAAAAAATGCACCGCAGACTTTCAATTCTCCGCCTAATTCAGAACCCCACTAGACGCAAGACCATTGTAAATCTTTGGTCTTAAATGCCTTGGATAATACAGACTATTCTTGTAGTGGCCATGTGAATTTCTGTCACTAGAACAGATAATGTTGCATCTTCCTACCACAACGATGGCGACAATATGATGATCATTAAATTTGGGATCATTTGCTAAGCCAATTATTCTTTGTTCTTCATCGTCTACTCCCTGGGCGTCTAGCATTAATGCCAACCCGACTTTTCCTAATTCCGCGAATAATCTCAAGAATTTGCGTGCGCGCTTAAGTTCATTCGCATACTTTGTCCCGCCATACACTATGAGAGACCGTTTCTGCTCTATTATGCTCTTGTGAAGAGGTTCATATTCCCTGTGCTCCTTATTGGTTTTGTCAAATACCTTAGACAAGCTGTCCGCATCCACCACAACCTTATTCATTTTATCCCTAAATTATCTAACTCTTCCTTGATAAAGAATTCACGGAATTCCTTCGGTTGATTAGTATCGTATTCTCCGCTATCTGTTATGCGTACGCTATCAACCTCGTTTTCAAGACCTTTCCGCCGAAAGAACAATACTTGAGCATCGACGGCTCCTTTGCTACCAAGATAATTCCTTCTAAACCGATCTATCATGTAATCACTATGCGTTTCTATAAGGAAGTTTTTCTTCTCCTTCTTTGCCATCATGTGAATTAGATCACCCAAAGCGGCTTGGGCCTTGGGATGCAAATGGACCTCTGGCTGTTGAATCACAAACCAATCCTGTTTCTCTCCATTGTAGATTTCAACTACGACAGGGAGAACCTGAGACACTCCGTACCCAACGTATTTGATGTTCAAATTCTTCTTTTCCAATTCGATACTCAATTCAAACGGCGAGATGATTTCATCTTCGCCATATTTTCTTATTCCAACAGAATCCATCAATCCACTGTTCGTCCCGAACTCACGTATGAAATCCTTGAATTTTGAAGAAGAACTGGAAGTCCCAAGAATCTTCCGAACTAAATATGGCGTATGAGAACCATCAGAGCTAAAGTCTGTTTTGTAATCATCGTAAGTCCTCTTGGGCTTACTTCGAATAGGGGCAAGCCACGTTATGCTCCTGAAACTATTCTGTATAATAAACCGAAACGGTAATCCTCCTTCTCTTGATATTTGGTCAACGGTCTGAAGAACATACATTATTGCAGTACCATAAGACAAAGGTCCGTACTTTGGTGGCTTGAACTCTTTTAGTCCCTTCCGCTCTTTCTTTTGCGTGTTCCACTTTCGAATAAGCGATTGGAGAAATCCTACATCTGTCTTGAAGTCAGAAATCTTACTAACATTGTATTGCACATTTGGCCCAGTTAGATAGATATTCGTTTCTATCTTCCCGTAACAATAATGGAACTTCGAAATGGTTGGCAAGCCTTCCCTCTCAGAAAAGACCGCCAAAAACGCAATACTCGATTCTGTATTCTCTGGGCTAGTATCTATCATACCAATTGAGAAAGTGGAACTGTTTGCGGAGGCAACAGAGATAATATCTCTGAAGTTCCCTAGCTGCACATCCTTATCATTAAATTGTTGTTCGTACCAGAATTTGTAATCCGACAACAAACGTATGATCGATAGTATCGAAGTTTTCCCAGTACTATTCTCACCTACTAAAAAAGTCACTTGTCTCAAAGGAATAAGTGTATCACTGAAACCTCTATAATTGTCGACAAATATATATTTCATTACTTCACCCCGAAAATTCAAACTTATGGATTACCCAGAATTTCGCAGCTACCTTTGCCCGCCTACGCTACTGAACCTCGTTTACGCTATAGTATCAAGTGTATCCTGCAAACTCAATCTTCGGCTAAGTAGGAGAATTATGGAAAAAGTTAATCTGGCCGGCACATTTCTTCCCGAAACTTCTCCGACGAAACCTCCTTTACCCCGGTAGAAACATGCTTTTTGTTTTCTACTGGGGCCTATCCTATTTACGATCTCAGTTCATCCCGTGCGACGACCCTCATCTATCTCACCAAGCCCTGCTTCACTCACTGCCGAGTCATCTACTTCCAAATTATCGCCCATTTTCCATCCCGTCAAGGGAAATGAATTCGTATCTCGTATCTCGTGGGGCAGGCGTCAACCGTAGCGATATATCGCGTGAAATGTGAACCGCGAACCCCCGACGCTAAGGGCATGTTAATTTGGGTAAGCTGTGCGATCACGGCCTCGCCGGGACAGCATCGTCTGTCTCGTGCCAACCAGCGAGCATCCAAAAAAGCGGTTTCAGACAGCTTCAAAAAGGAGGCTTGATCTCGTCCAGCCATTCTGGCTGGCCGCGCGGACGCAGGCGAAGACCTGTCGCAAAAACCCGTTCTGAGAACAGACCTCGCCGTTAATCTGTGAAACCTGTGGTTAATTCCCTTTCGTGCCAATTCGTGTAAATTTGTGGTTAGTAATCGGCGAAAATCCGCGTCATCTGTGAAATCTGTGGTTAAAAATTCACTTGACACCCAACAGTCTTTGATGTATAATATACATCTAACAAAATAAGAGGTGATCAATGTCTAAGCGAAGTCGCAGTAAAGCCAACGTCCCGATTCATCGGGAATCCGTCTTCTGTCTTCTGTCCCCCGTCTTCTGTCTCCTGTCTTCTGCCCTACCTGCCCATCCTGCCCAGCTTGCCACAAATTCATGAGTCAATTATGCAAAACAAAGCCAATTTCAAAATGGGCAATATAAACATAAGTACAGCAAGAAGAAAGGCTTATGCCAACGAACAACGAACAATGAGCAACAAACGCTATTCAAAACAAACCCAATCAAACCCAATTCCCCGGCCCCAAATCATCAATTGTCAATCATCAATAATCAATCACAATTCCCCCGCCAAATCTCCTTAGTCTGGCATCTTCGATTTGAACGAGTAGGTTCCCGATTCGACGGCGAATACGGCCTTGCCCGCCCAAGCACCGGCGGGCTTGCCCGCATCCATTCTAAGGAACCGGACGCCATCGGACTTAGCGGCCGGCCTGCCGCTCTCGGTGACACGGCCTGCATCGACGGCGGGGACGTACACCGTCGCGGTTGTATTGGGCGGGATGGCGACATCAAGCGTGAATTTGCCGTCCTTTATCCTCCAGTCGCTGGCGATTTTGCCGTTGATGGAGTCGTAGCTCGCTTTGGCATAAGTGAAGCCGCCTGCGGGTCGAGGCTCAATACGGATGCGTTTGTAGCCGGGGCCATCGGTATCGATGCCGGCGACGGTATTGAAGAGCCACCGCCCCACCGAGCCGAAGGCGTAGTGGTTGAATGAGTTCATACCGGGGTCCTGGAAGCCTTTTTCCTCGGTCCAGCCGTCCCAGCGCTCCCAGATAGTAGTCGCGCCGTTCTTGATGCTGTATCCCCAGCTTGGGAAGGTATCCTGATTGAGCAGGCGGTAGGCGGCGTCCAGATGGCCGGTCTCTGTCAGCGTCGGGAGCAGGTAGCTCAGGCCGACGAACCCGGTCGAGAGATGCCAGCCCCTCTTTTCGATGTCGTCAACGAGATACTGCGTAGCGGCGGCGCGCTTGCTCTGCTCGAGCAAATCAAAGTGCAGACCGAGCAGATAGCACGTCTGCGTTTCGCCTTTGATCTTGCCGTCGGCGGAGACGTAGGCCTTGTTGAAAGCGTCCTTGATTTGCTCGAAAAGCTGCTCGTACTGCTTTGCGTCGTCGGTCTTGCCGATGGCGGCCGCCATTTTCGAGAGGAATCGCGTGCTGTATGCGAAATAGGCGGTGGCGATGACGTCCTTTGGCGTATCGGAGCCGATGGAGACCCAGTCGCCGTAGCCGTAGGCGGGGCGCAAAAGGTCTTTGCTGTTGGTTTTTAGATAGGCAATCCATTTCTTCATCGACTCATAGTGCGTTTCGATGGCGCGCTTATCGCCATAGACCTCGTATATTGTCCAGGGACATATAACGCCTGCATCGCCCCAAGCCGGGACGCCGCTGCCCATCGCAACCTTGTGGGGGGCGACGTCGGGGAAGGCGCCTTCGGGGGTCTGGGCGTCTTCGAGGTCAATGAGCCACTTTGTGAAAAAGGCCGAGACGTCCATATTGTAGGTGGCGGTGCGGATGAATATCTGGGCGTCGCCGGTCCAGCCAAGCCGCTCGTCACGCTGGGGGCAGTCGGTGGGAATCTCGATGAAGTTGCCTCGCTGGCTCCAGACAATGTTGCTATAAAGCTGATTGATCATTGGATTGGAGCACTCGAAGGAGCCAGCAACGGGCATATCCGAGTGAACGACAACGCCGGTGATCGCATCGAGTGATGGCTTGCCGGGATAGCCGGCGACCTCAACGTACCGGAAGCCGTGGAAGGTGAACTTGGGCTCCCAGGTTTCTGTGCCGGCGCCGGCGAGCGTGTAGGAGTCGGTGCAGCGGGCCTCGCGGAGATTCGTGGTATAGATTGTGCCGTCGGGGTTCAACATCTCGGCGAAGCGCAGGACGACCTTCGTTCCGGCCTTTCCTGCGACTTTTAACCGGACCCATCCGGCGAAGTTCTGGCCCATATCGAAGACGTAAACGCCCTGCTTCGGCTCGGTGCGTGTCTTAGGCTTGATTTCCATAATCTTTCGGACAGGGACGCCGGGATGCGGCTGGATTTTAGCGTCGATTTTGTCTGTGACGGCAACTTTGTCCCACTTTGAATCGTCGAAGGCGGTGCGGTCCCAGCCGGCCATTTGCAGGCGGGCATCGTGCGTCTCGCCCATAAGGAAATCGGCCTCAAGGCACGGGCCGTAGGCAGCCTTCCAGGATTCATCGGTGACGATGGTGTCTTTTGCACCGTCGGCGTATTCGATTTCAAGCTGCACCGACAATCGCGGCTTGTCGCCGTAGTGCTCTCTTTTCTTTCCGAATCCTATGTACCCGGCGTACCAGCCGTCGGCGAGAATGGCGCCGATGGCGTTGCCGCCCTGCCGCACTAAGTCCGTAACGTCATACGTCTGGTAATACACGCGCTTTGTGTAGTCGGTCCAGCCGGGTGTGAAATAATCCTGGCCGACGCGCCGCCCGTTGATGTGCAGCTCGTAAAGGCCGAGCGCGGATGCGTAAACCACTGCGCTCTTGACAGGTCTATCGACCGTAAAATCGCTGCGAAGATAAGGCGGCGGCGGCAGAACCAGTTGCGGCTTGTGGACCTGGCCCCAGGGCTGGCCGCCAACTTCGACAATAGGCTTGGCATTGGCCCAGCCGCTATCATCAAAACCGGCAGTCACCCAGCCATCGGGCGCTTCCTTGGCCGTCTTCCACGATGCGTCAACCGAGAGCGTCTGGCTTGCACCATCGGCAAAGACCACAAGCAGTTTGCCCGCAAGCCCGGCCGGATTGGGCGCATCTCCTTTGTTCTCGACGGCGATAGCAAGAGCGTTCTCCGCGGGCTTTAGCTTATCGGTTACATCGAGGGTGTAAGTCGGCTGCCAGCCGGAGAATTTCTGGACAAGCTGCCCATTAACATAGAGTGTTCCCTCGTTGTCGGCGAGCAGGCGGAAGCGGGCCTGCTTGATCCGTTGGCCGGATGCAATTTTGAGGCTCTTTCTGAAATATCGCGTCCCTACAGGCGCCGGCTGTGCGCCGTCCTCGCCGGGATACCAGACCCAGCTACATCCATCGAGGCTGAGCGGATCCTGCTCCGTGGTTATGGGATAAGCGGCCGAAGGGTCAGCGTCATAACCTATCCATTTTGCTTGCCAATCGCCGGGGTTGAGCAACCCGACGGTCCACGTTGCAGGGGCGCTCCAGGGCGATGCGTTGCCGTCCTTGTCCCAGATGCGGACCTTCCAGCAGCACTGCTGCCTTGAGCTGAGGGGCGCGCCTTGATACTCGATTTGGCTGCTCCGGTCGGACCGAACCTTGCCGCTATCCCAGAGATCGCCCACGTTTCGCTTGAGCAGGTCTTTACTGCCGGCGACAAGGATGTGATAAGCGGTTTGGGTTTGTCCTCGCCGGGAGGAGTGCATTATCCAGCTTAGGCGCGGGCTGACAGCGCCGATGCCCGATGGGTCAACGCGGTATTCACATCGCAGGTCCTTAGCGGCGGTGCGGCCGTCAGGGTTAGTAAGAGTTGCGCACCCGCCGGCAATCAACATCAAAACCGTCGTCACTATTGAATTCACCTTGCTCATTTTCCTGTCCTCGCAAAAAATCTGACACCTTATTCCCTGCCGTCACCCGCCGTCGCCAACAAGCATCACAGTCGCTCCCTTTCCACATTTACCCAGTCACCAGGAACCAGTCATCCACATGCTGTGTACGCATCCTCGATTCCAACAACCGCGACAAATCGCTTCTGGTCGTCTCGACTGTCTTTGGGACGCAGATAGCCGTCCGCCAAACTCAATATCACATCGACTCGTGCCCGTCAAGGCCAATGGCCCGCTCTTCCTGCAAAAATCCAGCTTGGCCGGCCCATCCTCTCACAAACGCCAATCGCACCCCGCCATGTGGCGAAAGCAGAAAAAGCTATGGACTTTACCGGGTCTATTTGGTAGAATAGGCAAGTCGAAGGTTCGGCAACGCGGCTGACCGGTTTGTAGCAAAAAACAGGCGGCGTTCTTGACCTTCCAGTATTAGGAGGCGGAAAAATGGTTGTGATAGGCCAGGGGGGAAACAAACCTTCGCGGGCGGGTCGCATTCATTTCAGAACGTTCATCGTCCTTTTGCTGCTGCTGGGCTGCATCGACAGCGCATTTGCCAAGAAGCGCTTTCGTCCGGAGTCTATCGAGACAGACCCGAGCTGCTACTACTGGGGCGGCTGGAAGACGGGCGATAATGTGTTCATTGGGGGGTGGGCCTGGGCGGACTGCAATAAGAAAACCGGATACGTCGGCACCTTAGCCCACGGTTCGGTTTGTGACGGAGCCGCTGCCGAAGCGACCCTGTACGTCAAGTTCTTCGTGCCCGAGAGTCGCTGGATTACGTTCCGCACGAAGATTCTCCGGCAGGGTGGGGCCGTTGTTCGTGGCTCGGCGGCATTCGGCGGGACATACAAGGTCTGGATCATTGATGACGAGCATCACGAAGTCGCGGTTGACCCGCCCTTCGGCTGGGAGCAGGCTCTTTCCATCGCCATGGACATAGGAATGGAGATATGTCCTGGGCTTGACGCCATCGAGGACATTGTCGAATATATCACGACTTTCGACGAGGTGTTCGACCTGTTCCTGTCGCTTTACCAGGCGGGGCTGACTGAGCGCCTGACGATTGAAGACCACTTCTACGCGAGTGGAGGCTGGCACACCGTAGGTGTGGGCCTCAGATCGACCGCATCAGGCTGCTATTTGGACCAGGCCGATGCGCTTTCGCAGGGGATTGTGCAGGAGATTATGGTGTGGGGAATCGGGCAGCCTCAGCCGCCGACAATCGAAGGGCCGACCGAAGGATGCCCAAAGGGGTATTATGATTTTACAGTCTGTGGTGACGATTGCCTCGGGCAGTCGCTTGACGAAGTCTCATATCTTATTGACTGGGGCGATGGTGACGACGATCGGACGAACCCCACCTGGTGCGGCAGCCCCGTCACCCGGACTCACCGCTGGGACCAGCCGGGCCAGTACACTATTTCGGTATATGTCCAGGACCGGGACGATTACACCTGGAGCGTAGCAACAACGCATACCATCACGATAGGCCAGGCAGACCCAAACGGCAGGCCGGATCCAGTCTATGCCACGGAGGGCAAGTATTGCGATCACATAGATGTAAACTGGATGCCTGTGGAAGGGGCAGACGGGTATATCCTTTACCGGGATTTTCTCTATCACCCGACCGAGAATCCTCCGGAAGTCAGCGACTACGAGATCTATCGCGGCACTGCGCTTTCGTATAGTGATTATGACATACATCAGCCGCCGGTCGAGGCTGATACGAGGTACTGGGTCCGGGCATACAACGAGTGCGGTTATGTCACCAGCGACTCCGACCCCAACCAGCAGAACGGCCAGCAGTCGGTGATGGGTTATGCGCGACGGGCGTGCGGCCGGCCGGGCGGTGTGACGGTAACGGATTGGGTGTGTGGACCTCTGAAGATTACCTGGGATCCCGTCATAGATGATGACCCGAGTACTCACCATTCCTTTGGAACCGCCTCGCAGTATATCATTTACCGCAGCGATACAGACGGCCCGGCGACAGCCGTCGAAATCGGGCGAACCGAGTGCACGTTTTGCACGGAATTCGAGGACACGCCTCTAACAGCCGGGGAGTATTACTACTACTGGGTCAAGGCCGTTAACGACTGCCTGCCGGGAGGAACAGATTACAGCGCGCCGACCTCCGGCGGCCGCCGCAGACCCGTCAATGCCGACCCGCCCGGCAACGTCAGGGCCTCCGACGGCACCTTTTGCTATGGTGTAAGGATCCAGTGGGAGCACGTCAGTGGCGCCGACGATTACAGCGTTTACCGCGACGGGGAGCTTATCTACGGTCCTGGCGGCTGGGACGACTACTTCGACCGCGACGCAGTGCCCGGCGTCATTCACACATATACCGTGGAAGCGTGTGGAAACACGGGGTGTGAGGGTTCCTGCCCAAGCGCCTCCGACACGGGTTATGTCCCTCCGATTCCCCCGACGCCGACGGTGGTGCAGGCCACCGACGGCAGCTTATGTGACGATGTCATCGTTACCTGGCAGGGGGTCGCCGGCGCCGCCGAGTACAATGTGTACCGCGACGGCGGCCTTTTTCCCATTGACACTGTTGGCGGCGGGCAAACCTCGTGGAGAGATGACAACGCAGAAGACAACCAAGTCTATACGTATTGTGTGACATCCTCCAACGGCTGTGATGAGAGTGCGCAAAGCGCTCCGGATACGGGATTCAGCTCAGATTACCTGACTGGCTTGTACCCGTCGTCTCCCTCCGCCTCAGACAGGCAATACTGCGACAGGGTCCACGTCACTTGGTACGAGTTGCCGTCGGGTTGCTGGTGCAGCATTTGGCGAGGGCCCTCCTCAGGTTCGGACGAGGCCTATCAGATTGCCAATCACCTGACCGGAACACAATACGATGACTACACCGCCGCACCAGGCGTCTCATACCGGTATTACCGCAAGGTCCACAGCCTGTGCTCCTCCAGTCTGCTCAGCAGCTATGATTGGGGAACTGTTGCACTTTCTCCAAGCCGACCTACAAATGTCAGCGCGTCTTATGCAGTTGACTGCAATTGGATTAGCATCGGCTGGAATCACGTTGGTGATTGGCCTCGCTCCTACGAGGTCTGGCGGAACACCACCAACGACGTAAACGAAGCTGCATTGCTGGCGGCCAATCTTCCCGACAACACATACAAAGACGGAGCAGTTGAAAGGGGAATCGACTACTATTACTGGATTCGGGCGAAGAACAATGTCTGCTATGGGCCGTACAGCACCCCTGCGGCGGTGGGACGGCTGGCCATCGACAGCGACCTGGACGGCGTCTGCGACAATCAGGACAACTGCCCTTATGCCTCCAATCCGACGCAGCAGAACTGCTGCGACCCGTGCGACACGGACAGCGACGCGGACGGTGTAACCGACCTGTATGACAATTGTCCGAATCACGATAATCCGTTCCAGGCTGACTCGGACGCAGATGGAATAGGAGACGAGTGTGAATGCCATGCGGCGAATTTTGATGGGGTGTACCCTATTGACGCCAATGACCTTGCCGCCCTGGCCCGCGAATGGCTCCTGAGCGAACCCAATGTGATGATCACCGACATCCGCGTCGATGGCCGGGTGGATGCTTTGGACTTTGCGGAATTGGCGATGTATTGGTTGAGCGACTGCGGACCCGTTTGCGAATGCGTTGATCTGGACCGCGACCATTACGGGCAATCTGTAACCGAGTGCTGTGTGCTGAAACTCGCGGACTGCAACGACAACAACCCCAACATCCATCCCGGCGGCGCCGAGACCTGCGACGGGAAGGATAACGATTGTGACGGAATCACCGACGAGCCTGATGCCATCGGCTGCACAGTTTATTACTTTGACGCCGACCGCGACGGCTACGGGCGAGCGGCGGACAGCAAATGTCTGTGCGGACCGACCGGCTTCTATACCGCTGCCGAGCCTAATGATTGTGATGACGGCAATCCGAATGTGTATCCGGGCGCCGAAGAGACATGCGACGGGGTTGATAACGACTGCAACGGCATAGTCGATGAACTGGGCGCAACGAACTGTACAATATACTATTATGATGAGGACGCCGATTCATACGGGCTGGCCGACGTGAGTCTGTGCCTGTGCAATCCGTTTGACCTGTTCACCGCGCGGCGGGCCGGCGACTGCAACGACAGCGATGCCCAGATAAATCCCGGCAGGGTCGAGGCGTGCAACGACGGCAGGGACAACGATTGCGACGGCCTGGTTGACTACAACGATTCCGACTGCGTGGACATCCCGCGGTGCTGGACTTTCCCCGGGCAGTGTCACGGAGATACGAACAACGATGACAGGCTCAACTTGGACGACTTGACGGCTGTAGTGGAGGCGTGGCAAACAATGTATCCCAATCCGGCTTATAACCCTTGCGCCGATTTCGACCGGGACGGCCGGGTATGGATGTTTGACCTTGCAATCTTGACGAACTGGTGGCCTTCGCAGCCGAACCCCCCGTACCCCGATGTGCCGCAGGATTGCCCTCCGGGCGGAATCTGGCCCCCGAGGTAGCAGGTATGGACGCAAAGCGACTCACGGAGAATAGGCAGACCGACCGAACCCCGTGGCGCCCCTACTCACTCGGATCTTTCTGAGCCGCCGTAGATGAAACGCATCTTTCCGACGTTTGGAATGGCTGCAATCGGGAATTTGGCGAACGGCTTGAACCCGCCGGGCCAATAGACAAAGAGCGCCTTTCCGACGAGATAGTCTCGCGGGACAATGCCGGGGCGGTAGTACAGGCCGTTGTTGGCCATTCCCGGGCTCTCCCACCATCTGGCGTCCAGACTGTTCGGGCTGTTATCACCCAATACGAAGAATTCATCGTCCTCGAGCACGAAGGGATTGCCCTCGGTGGCGCGCCCGTCTTCGCCGTTCACAGACCTTCCGGATGTATAGTGAATATCCCTGAAAATCGCCACGTGGGACAGCGTCAGCTTTCCGGAGCCAAGGATAACGACTTTCGGCTCAATATCAGTTTTTCTTTCACCGGCAGCCAACGGTTCGAGGCCAAGGTCATAGCTTATTTTCTTCGCGCCAAACTCGAATATCAGTCGATGGTCAACATTGGCAAACCTGACCAGCATCCACTTATCCGCCGCCGGGGGCTCGACCTGCTCGCTGACGAGCACGGATTCGGCTGCATCGGAGACCTTGACGATGACCATTTGCCCGGCTGCATCGACGGAGGCCTTGTAGGTCATTTCGTATTTGCTGAGGCTTATCCCGATTGTCCCTGCGACGCCGGTGGGGCGCGAGTAAAAACGCACCATCAGGTCGCTGCAATAGGGCATGTTCCTGTAGAACCCGACATCGTTATAGGCATAAGCTGTTCTGAAATCATTGCCTATCGAGCTGTCATAGACAATCTCATTGATACGATCCGGGGGGCTGTCCAAGTGAAACAGGGTCGGGCTGTTATGGTCGGTCGTCACCCATTGCGACCCCGGCGTATTTGTGAAGGGCTGACGCCACGGCTTGTTGTGGGTAGAGCCGAACGCAGGCTTGCTCGGGTTGACAGGCTGGTAGTCGTTGTCGTACACCGGCATCCACAGCTCGTCCTGAACTTTGGGCGGCTTTCGACTGATTTTACCATCGATATAGACGTCGCCGTCGATTATTTCGAGGCTGTCTCCGGGCAGAGCAGCCAGCCGCTTGATGTAGTTCACGTGGGGCTCGTTGGGATTTTTGAACACTATTACATCCCAGCGTTTGGGTTCGAGGAACTGATAAATGCACTTGAGGACGAGTATCCTGTCGCCGTTCGCCACGGTGACTTTGCCGGGGGTTGGCTCATAGTATCCGCAGCTCGGGCATCGCGTTCTGGGCGGCGTGATGCTCCATGCCGGAACTGTATCCTCACGAAGCGTTCGTCCGTTACGGTCGGCATAGTCGCGAGGAACAAACCCGTGCTCATATTTGTAGCCGCACTGGGCGCAGCGGAGTCTAAAGTGGGCGCCCTTGAGGGTATCGGCCATACTGCCTGTAGGTATGCGGAATGCCTCCATCACAAAGGCCCTGAAGACAAAGGCGAGCAGGAAGGCAGTTATCAGCCATTCGAAGGTGTCGGCGATTTCGGCCGCCCTGTCCTTCTTCTTATGATGAGCCTTGTTGGAATCTTGTTTTTCTTCGCTCTTGGTCGAAGGCATAAATACGCATTCCGTCAGATTGTCGGCCTTGGGTTGTCCGTTTCAAAAAGACCAATCAAACACTGGGGCCGACCTTTCGCCCAGCGAATCCGGTAGTCGCCGAACGCCACACACGAGAGCTACAAATCAGCCGGCAAATACAGAAGGCGTAATTATGCCGATAAACCCTCGGCGGGTCAACAGGGTATTTTGTCCTGTGGCCAGCCTGCCTGCTGTGTGCGTGTCGTGAACAATCCGCTCAACGGGCCAGAAGACTGTGGAAACGCCGATTTCTGTCGCACTGCCGGCACGGCAAAATGCACGATTCCTGCCCACTGCGGCGAACCGACGGCCTCATAAGGTCTGGTCAAGGCCGCTGATGCGCCGCCGTGCAGGGAGCACGCGGACATTTTTGTAACATCTTGTCAATAAAGACTTTACAGTTTTTACGTTTTGGCCAGGACTTATGCCTTAGGACTGCTGCCTTTTGAGAATTGGCGAGCGGGCGACTCTTTCGAGGACCTGTGCGGCAGTTGCACGATTCGCCAAATATCCGGCGAATGTTACGGGAGTGTTGAAGCAAAACTGGTTTTTTCAAGAAACCAGGAATTTTGTCCAAAAATTGCTTGCCGTTTAGAAGTCTTTGTAGTATAGTAGGTTGCAGTGTTTTGTGAAGTGCATTTTGCGGTTGGTTTTGCGGCTGAGAAGGTGAGTTGTGTGCCCCGAAATCCGCCCGATGCGGCGCTTTTGGGAACCGCAAGGTTGTTGAGGTGTATGGCGACGGGCTGTTGGACGACAGGAACAGGGTAATATGTTGTGCAAGGGCTTTATTGTGTGACTAAAACCGAGTTTTACAAAAGCTCTTTCCCACAAGCGAGGTAACGTATGGCAACAGTTACAAAGAAAGAACTTATCGATCGAATTGCAGAGCAGACACAGGCCAAGAGGGTAGCGGTAAAGCAGATAATTCAGGCCTTCCTTGACGAGATCATAAAGGAGCTGTGTGAGAATAACCGTATTGAATTCCGGGACTTCGGGGTATTCGAGACCAAGACGCGGGCGGCCCGAGTAGCCCAGAATCCTAAGACTCTGGCGCGTGTTGAGGTTCCGGCGAAGCGTACGGTTAAGTTTAAGATGGGCCGGCTGATGAAAGACAATCTCTATGCTCCCCAGGTAGAGTCGGCCGACGCCAAGTAGCCGGGTTGAGCAAGAAGCCGCGCTCCATAATGCAGGCCGCTCGGCGGCGGGAGGCAATCGCAGGCCGAGGGACGTTGCGGGGCAGGCGGTAGCTGTTTGTTTCGTTGAAGTGGTTGTTCTAAGGAGCGTTTTATGGCTGAGGGTACGGTTAAGTGGTTTAACCCAAGGAAGGGTTACGGATTCATCGCTACGTCGGACGGGCGCGATGTATTCGTCCACTATTCGAGTGTTTCAGACGAAGGATATAAAACACTTGTAGAAGGCGATGCTGTAACTTTTGAGATTGTCGAGGGTGAGAAGGGCCAAAGGGCTGAGAACGTAATTGCGAAATCCGCTGCGGCGCCCAAAGAATAATAGCAGGAAGGCCAAGTGTCCGTTTTGGGCCTTGGGGCAGGTTGTAAGCAGGTCTTTTTTCTCATTCCTCCATTACCTCACTCAGTCAAAATGAGTTCTGCAAAATTGCAGGTTAGACCTATATTGTTGAAGAAAATCTCTTTTATGATTTTCTTCAATAATTATCTAAGCGATTACGAGACAATACGTTGCCATCGAAAAGAAAAAATCAACAATGGTTCGACAGGCTCACCACCCTGAGCGAAGTCGAAGGAAGTCGAAGGAACGATTTTTTCTGGGTAGGGTGGGGCTTGCCCCACCGAAGTGGTGGGCTGAAGCCCACCCTACGTCTGCAATTTTGCAGAAGCCTTTGACTCAGTCAAGGCGGGCCGCCGAAATTTGTTGCCGATTTTCTCCGGGGCTTGTATCATTTAGCGTATAGTCCGAGCGGCGGAAAACGCCGGGCCGCTTTGAGACGCAGAATATGACAAACGCCTGGTACGGTACGAGATTATGATAGCCGATGGGCTACAATCCGCTCTGGACTGCAACGTGCTTGTGCTCAACAAGCACTATATGGCGGTCCGCATAGTTGGAGCAAGACGCGCATTCTCCCTGCTCTGCCGGGATCTTGCGGAAGTTGTGTCCTTCGAAGAGGGCAGCTATTCAAATTACAACTTCGAGAGCTGGTGCGAGATCAGTCAGCTCCGTCGGCAGTTTGAGCCGGACGGGTATGACTGGGTTTCGACGGTCAATTTTCATGTTGCGGTGCCGCGGATAATTCGGCTGCTTTTCTACGACCGCCTGCCCCGGACGGAAGTGAAGTTCAACAGGCGAAACATCTTCGCCCGCGACAAAAACAGATGCCAGTATTGTGGGAAGCGCTTCCCGACGAGCGAGCTCTCGCTCGATCACGTCGTGCCGCGGAGCGTGGGCGGAGAATCGGAGTGGGAGAATATCGTCTGCGCGTGCGCGAGCTGCAACGTCAGGAAGGGAGGCCGAACCCCCAAGCAGGCGGGTATGACGCTAATCCACAAGCCGGTCAGGCCCAGGCACAACCCGCTGGTGCATATCCACCTCGGCCACCAGCGGTACCGGTCCTGGAAGCAATTCCTCGACCACGCATACTGGTCGGTCGAGCTGAAATGATGATGCCCATTCGGGCGAGGCCATCCCCCAAGGGAGGCTGCCACACAGTGGGGGAACCTCCTGGCCGCTGCCTGGGGGCGGGTCGCAGACATGTCGGCTTACCAGGTCTGGGTGGCGGTGTATTGAATTGTCTCGGTGGAGTCGGCTTTGATTTTCACCTCGAACCTGACGGTGCGGGCGTCGCGCTTTTCGTAGCGGCCGGTCGCCTGGTCAATCGTCCAGTTGCGGCCCTGCGGGAACTTCTCATCCACATAGACGGTTACGGGTTCGGGCTTTCGGTTGCGCAGCTCAATCTTGTGCGTCTCACGGCTGTAATTGCTCTTATATTGCCCGTCAAGAAGGGTATATTCCGGCACGATGTCGAAGGCGTCGCCGATATAAAGAGATAGCTTTTCCTTGGTCGCCGTATGGTCGATCTCGTCCTCGCCGACAAATTCGAGCGTTCCGTCGGCGGGGTCTTTCTTGAAGACCCTGACCTTGCCCTTGGGCAGGGCTATGCCGAGCCCGTTGGCCTGAGTGTTCTCAAATTCGATTTTTGTCTGGACCTTATCGGGCTGCTGCTTTCTCTCGTAGAACCACCTTTCCTTCTTTTCATAGATGTATATCTTCTTTACCGCGACGCCCAATGCCGGTTTGATGAACTCAATCTGTT
>Ga0315288_10005250_pt1 | contig 16481 bp, 11 predicted proteins | sample YL17G11_20_MG_FD_203454 | JGI IMG/M metagenome (GOLD analysis project Ga0315288, IMG submission 203454) | Sediment microbial communities from Yellowstone Lake, YNP, Wyoming, USA - YL17G11_20 | ecosystem: Environmental > Aquatic > Freshwater > Lake > Sediment | place: USA: Wyoming | collected...
CACCACCACCAACACCTTAGCAAACGCAAACTCCCAAACATTAGACATCACCAGACAAGACACCTACACCAACACCCACACCTGAGCCAACACCAACACCTGAGCCAACACCAACACCTGAGCCAACACCAACACCAACACCCACACCGACACCAACACCTGAGCCAACACCCACTCCTGAGCCAACACCCGAACCGACACCAACCCCTACTCCCGAACCAACACCCACTCCAACACCCACTCCAACACCCACTCCGACGCCAACTCCTGAGCCAACACCGACACCTGAGCCAACTCCGACACCCACACCCACACCCACACCAACATCTTTGTGTGATAATCCTTTAAGAAATGCCAGTTTATTTGCTTTGTTTGCTGCTACACAGATTGGTAATTTTGGCCAAACCACAATTTATGGTAATGTAGGCATCTATCCAGGAGATCAATTGGATAATGTTACAATGACAATCTATGGAAATATAGAATTAAATAACGCTGTATCTCAATTGGTATATACCGATGCAAGTAACGCTTATAATTTTCTCTCTGCATTACCTTGTACTACCAATTATTCTGGAATAACCGACATTACCGATTTTGTATTTATACCCGGAGTTTATTGTTTCGATTCATCCGTTACAAGTAATGGAGTTGTCACTTTAAATGGTTTTGGGTATACTGATGCTTCTTTTGTATTTTTAATTGCCAACAGCTTAGAAACAACTGATACTACTATCAACTTGTCGAATACATTACCTTGTGCTGTTTATTGGTTAGCTTCAAGTTTAGTTTCTATCGGAGGAGAACCTGGCGTCTTTAGAGGCAATGTTTTGACCCATGGAACCATTATTCTTACACAAGGCCAAGTTATAGAAGGCTCGCTCATTACATTGAATAATTCCATAATACTTTTTGAAAATACTGTTTCTGCCTTGAATATTTCTTGCGGGAACTTGTGTAACCAAACTGTTCCAACACCTACCCCAACTCCAACACCCACTCCAACTCCAACACCAACACCTACACCCGAGCCAACACCAACACCTACACCTACACCCGAGCCAACACCAACACCTACACCTACACCCGAGCCAACACCAACACCTACACCAACACCAACACCTACACCCGAGCCAACTCCAACACCTACACCAATATCTCCATTGTGTTATAATGTTACCCAAAGTGCTTCAAACTTTTCTTTACTAGGTGCAGCCACCATAACTAATGGAGGTACAACATTAATTTTTGGTAATGTTGGCGGTTGTCCCGTGACTTCAATTAGCGGAAACGACACAATAACAATTACAGGAACTATAAATTTGGGAGATGCTATTGCCTTGGCTGCACATAATGACGCAATAACTGCATATAATTTTCTTGCCGGATTGCCTTGTACTGTTCAATACAACACGCCAAAAGATTTGACAGGCCTAGTTCTCACGCCAGGAGTTTATTGCTTTGCTTCTTCTGCAATTCTCCAAGGAGTTTTGACTCTTGATGGTCAAGGAAATCCTGCATCTGCATTTGTCTTTGTAATATCTTCTTCTTTTACAACAAATGGGGGATTTGTGATTCCAATTAATGCTACCCGACCTTGTGCAGTATATTGGACAATGGGTAAAAATGCAGTATTTGGCGGTGCTTCTGGAAACATGACAGGTATAGTAATTGCAAACAACTCTATTACTGCAAGCAGTGGTGGATATAACTTTAACGGGGCATTCATGACATTGGCAGGCAATATAAATATAAAAAGAGTAGTAATTAATCCAAATACTCCTACTTGTGGTAATATATGTCAACTCGCACCTCCAGTCAAGCTAAACAACCTACAATCTTTTTTGGATATTGGTTGTGATCACGCATATGGTTATATAACCTCATCAGAATTAATAAATGCTACTTGCTTTTTGGACATGCCAAATATGTTTAGTGAAGATTGGGGATGGCTCTTGCAAATCAACTCACTTCCTATTTTGCCTGGAGATGTTGTCATTTATAATCTATCACTTCAATGTAGGGCATTTAACTGCACAAAAGGGTTCTCTGTAGGTAATGTAGATTTGGCAATCACCAAAACAGATCTTTCGTATTCATTCGTTGTAATTTATAATATTGATTCTTTTTATCTTGCTTACGATGCGGAAATTTATATAGGATTTGAGAATCTTCTTCCTAGAAACGAACAAAACGAATTTATGACTGCACCAAACTATTATACGTACAAGTTTATTGACAATCAGGGCTTCCAAAACTATACCTTTACAGATTTACCCGAAGGTGACATTAAATATGTTGTTATTCACGCCGGGGTTTGCGCAAAAGAAATTATAAATAATGCGTAGCTCTTTATTGACTAAATTTAGTCAATTAATAAAGTTCAAGAAAAATCAACATGGACAGAGAGTTTGGATTTCAAGATTTGGTTTACAAGCCTCTATATCTATCCAAAGATATTCCAGATCAAGAATTAAAATTATTGACCAAACTGGCAGAAAAGTCTCGTAATTTATTGTTTTTGAGCTACCAGGCATTGTCAAAATTTGCAATCAATGCGTTAAAGCGGGGATTGCCCAAAACCAACGTAACGGCATTAACCTTTTCAAAATGGGAAGCTGAAAAGACTAAAGGCTATGACTATATTGTCTTGTATGAACTTTCTCAAATAAATTTAAATCAGGTGCCTGCGATAAGATTGGCTCATCAACCAAAGGGAAAAGTAATTGTAAAAGGTGCAAACAAAATGCTTTTGTTGGGATTGGGATATATAGGTTATATTTACGACAAGCCTTTTCATCAATCCAAGACATTTACAACCTTTTTATTGGAAAAAGATGTTTCTTTTGACTTGTACATGCCTCTTATAAAAGGAGCTGCCAAAGTTATTGATGCGCCAAAAAGACCGTTTGTAAAGTCTGATTTATTTTTTGCCAATGATTCTCCACAAGCAACCTATTACCCTCTAGCACAAAATATTGTAAAAAACAAGAAATGGGGACAACTCAAGTTACTTTTGAATGAAATAACTGTCTTTGCTCTCTATCCCTTACATAAAAAAGTTAATGTGGTATATGCGGGAGCAGCTTCAGGAGAGCATTTTGCAATTAGTGTAAGATTATTTCCCAATGTTACATGGCATTTGTACGATCCAAGAGAAGTAATGGTTAATCATCCAAATGTTAAAAAATACAAGTCTCTTTTTACAAACGAGACTGCTGCAAAATGGGCTGGGAGAGATGATGTAGTCTTTTTTAGCGACATTAGACGCAAAGGATTTACAGAAATAGAAGCGTTACAACATGAAGTGCGAGTAGACGAGGACATGAGAATGCAACAAGAATGGGTAACTATAATTGAGCCAGAGATTGCCTGTCTCAAAATGCGTTTACCGTATGTCCAGGGATATGAGACTGGAGATGTTTATAATTATTTAGATGGAGATGTTGCAATTCAACCTTATATTGGTCATTCTTCTAGTGAAAGCAGATTGATTGTACAAAAGAAGGATGGATATGCTACAAAAGATTATGACCCTGAATTATATGAATCTCAATTCTTTTATCACAGCATGGTAACAAGACTAGTTAAAGAATATAACATGAATGGCAGGAATTATAGTTATGATGAGAGCGCATTTTTGTATCTTTTGGATGTCTATGCTAAAGTCTACAATGTTCCAAAATCATCTCTAGTGTTAAAGAAGGAAATTATCGACCAACTAAACAGCATGCTGAAAAACAAAAGATTTGATATTTGACCAAAAATTAGGAACCTAATTTTCTATTTGTGCACCTTGAAAAGAAGATGAGCCAAGTCGTAACTTGGGAGGCTCGCAAGAAATTTTTGGGAGATGTATTGTTTCTATCTACTTATTGGAACAAATATACTCACCCTCATCCGTCTGTAGTTTATTATGATAATGACCCAATAACTCATCAAAATCTTTTGAAGCAATGGTTTCCAAATATGACATTTGTATACAATCCTCAAGAAATTGTAGAGGATGCGATTTTTTTAATTATTCGTGACAAGACATTAGATCAAGAAAAAGTTTTGACAGAGACTAATCCTCTAGAAGCCTTGCTAATCTTTATTCCAAAAGAGAACAACTTCAAGGGAACTGTTTATTGGCAACCTTGGGATGAGCCAGATTCCACAGAAACTTTGTTGGTGCCTCTAAAAGATGAAAATGAATATGAATATATAGAATGGAATGTTCAAGAATATTTGCAAACTTGTTTTATTCACAATGACATTAGAAAAACTCAAACTTTTGGCAATCCTTATGCATATCAACAAGAACTTGTAAAAGATTATGATAGTTGTGCGGAGGGCAAGATCTTGGAAGTATATGTTGAAAATATATTAGAGGATTCTACTACAAAAGTTCAAGACTTGTCCATCTCAATTACCAAAGCTCTTGTAGATGGTTCTCATTTCAATCTCGAATCTATTAGAAAAAACAAGGGTAAACCTTTTATGGAGCGTCTTGCTGATGTCTTGTTGCATCGAAATTTTGCTCTCATTAAAGAATATTTGATTTCGGATGAATTTGTTATAGACAATAATGTGTATCGCTGGAAAGTAAATTGCTTTTTCTATCGAGAGCGACTTCATAATGATAGTGGTTTATTAATGAGGGCGGCAGTGGGAAGTGGCTGTTATGGTATAGTAAAAATCTTGCTCTTGGAAGAAAGTATCGACCCTGAAGCAATGGACAATATAGCTTTACAAGATGCCATTTTGAGCAACAAGAAGGATATTATTGCATTGCTCGCATCTAGCAAAATGATTAATTGTCCAAAAGTGTATAATATTAACCCAACTCCCTGGTCTGCATATGAAGTTTATCGCTCAGGAGTGGACTTGTTTAAATCTAGTATATTGCACAAATACGACGCGACATCTAGACAATTGGTAACTGATCCAATTTTTATTGAATATTACAAAAATGGTATAGAAAAGGAAAATGTTAGAAATACTCCTTTTCATCAAGCTTTACTAGCCACATATCAAGATACTAAAAATGAATCATATCTCAAAATGTTGTGTGAATCTACTACAATGAAGGAAAGACAGTCGCGTCCATTATGGGAAAAGGATTAAAATATATATTCGATCGAATGTATTACATGTCGCTAGCCAAAAGTGTTAGTACTTGGATTATTTCTTGCTTGTCTTTTCCACAGGCAAATCTCTCTGCTGTTTCTATAACAGATTTAGAAATGCCTCTTGGGCTCACTCGGGCATCATCTAATAACACCAAAACAGTGTCCAATTTGCCTTGAGAAACAGCATGTTTTAATACGGCGTCTGTATTAAGTTTAACGTCCACTCTCTTGTCTTGTAAAAGTCTCTTTACAAACTTTGGGTCTCCATTCCCAATCGCAGTCTTTAGTACGCGATTATCCTTGTCATATGGGGTAAATCTGTCATCATCCAAAAATAATTCAAAGATTTTGTAATTTTCTCTTGCAATGCTAAACATTAGAAAATTAGTATTCTGGTTAATGACAAAATTTGGATGTTTTAATAGTAACTCGCATGCAAAAGCGTCATCGTCTTCTATCGAAACCACAAGAGCAATATTTTTATTGACAGATACATTCACAAGAGGATGCTTTAGAAACAAATATCTAATTTCTCTTGAACTTTGGTACAAACTAGTTTGGAAAGCCATGTCATTTCTTTCCGTAACATCATACTGTGGATCAAGAAGAAATTCCTTGACCCTTTCAATATGGCCTCTCATAATGGCGTCCTCCATTATACTGTTTATATACCAACCATATTTGGTTGGATATTTATAAATTTCCACTTATTTTAAAAAATATCTAATGGTATAGGAGGTACGAGAAACAGCCCATTTTTTATAGCGCTCATATAGGTTATTATCAGCGTGTTTTTGAACATATTTAGGATGACTTGCCAACCAATCAGCTTGATCGAGACTTTCCAACTCTTTTATGTTTTCTGGCAATAAAGATTGCAAGCTTGTAAATACCGTATCTAATTCTCGGGGTATCTCGTGTGTATAAGTTTTTTGAAATCTTCTTCCCTTCATGACGTATAACCCTTGTGGCATTTCTACATTTAATATTATTTTTTCTTGATTGTCTCTAATAATTACTCTACGAGTTGCGCCTTCTATCCAACATACAACATCTCTCAATTGTCCAAATTGTTTTTCGTCATCTCCATGGGCGTGAATACAATGTCTTTTGGTAGTATATTCATTGACTAAACATCCAGGAGTTCCATATTTATTCGCGTCTTTGACATTATAGATTGCAGTAGTTTCCTCCAAAAGGTTTTGCAAATCTGCAGGCACATTAGGTTCCAAAACATGCGGGACACCTGAATATTTGTAACTATGAACATAACAACGTGTTCGTCTAGGCTGTCTTATTAATCCAGCACCGCGAGGATGTTTAATTTCATGGTATTGTGACGTAAAAGACTTTGCAGGAATAGGAATAAAATCAGGCCAAGGACACCACAACAACTTGCTTCTTCGATCTGGAAGCAAAAACTCTACTCCCTCCATTTCTTTTTCTATTCCATTTCTGGTCCATTTTACAGTAATTTCTCTTACATAAACCTCAGGATCAAAATATTTGACAAAAAATGGCATTTCTATTTCAGTGGGATCTACCCAGTCTGTAGCCAATAGATTCATTTTTAATGACAAATAAATATGGATTCCAACTTGTTGATTAGCGTATCTCAAGTAGAAGCTTGGAAGCAATTTGCCTATTATAGGCTAAAGAATAAATATGGTAAAGTAATTACATTTAGCCGTTGGTGCAAGATATTCTACAAATACCATGTAGAATATCTAAATACAGATCAAAACAAACAACAAGTTCATGCAAATCTGGTTTCGGGTTTTGTAAATGACACTGCTCTCAAGTTTGGAGGTGACAGTAAAAATGTGGTAGAGATTTTTAACAAGGCTCATGGCGACATTTATTCTGGCTATGAACTAATTAACATGGATAGATTGTGTGATTATATTCCTACAAGAATGAAGAATAGGTTAATGGAGCAAGCAGATGAAAATTCCTTTAAAAATTTGGTAGCGCGGTATCATCTATTAGGTACCAGTAACGGTCTGTTTCTAAGTATTGACAAGGATGTGTATGTATTCTTGAAACGTAGTTCTAAATTTCCTTTATTAGAATGTTACGCTTCACCTTTTAATCACAATCTTGATGAATATTGTTCTGTTTATAATCAAGATGATATTTATGGAAGTTTGGGAAGATTTGAAGAATATATTGATAAGCTTTATAAACCTGTACGCCTCTGCCTTAATCCGCCCTATATAGATAGCATTATAGACATTGCAATCAACAAAACATTGGCCTATATGAAAAGATGTCGAGGAGAATTTATTGCAATGCTTCCATATACTACTACGCCTTCAGAAGCAATGCAATCTCTTTTTCAATACAAGAATACATACTCTATCTTGATGGAAGGAGAAACGTACACACTGCACAACTTTTTGTTGGAAAGAGACATTACGGCCCCAATGAAATTATACATTATTTGCAACATTGAAAATTCTCTAGAATTATCACAGCAATGCGCAGAAAGTATTGTAAAATATCTTGAATTAAAAGCCGTAAACTTGAAGGGAAAATGTCACTAGATATATTGAAACAATATATCATTCGGTTGAACTACAAGGATATTATATCTCTATCTTCTGCACAGCCCAATTTTCGAGAAGGAATCAAAAAAGTTTTGGGAGAAGCTGATACTGCTAAATTATGGTTGGAATATCATCATCCCGAATATACAAAAGCGCCTGTACCTCTTGTAATGATGAAGGCGTTGGGAAATCTTGAAAATACAAACGAGAAAAACTTGCGTTTGGCTGTTGTAGAGAATATAAGCTCAGAAAGTCAGTATTTTTCTCTGTTAAACTTTTTACGACAAGTAGATTTGAAAGAAAAGAATATAGATTTGGAACCAAAAGTATTAAAAGTATTGGTTAAAAGACAATTTGGTCATATTCTTGCAGATGTTATTGAAGAAAATGAAAAGAATTATAGATTATATCTCGTTTCTACTCAGATCTTGGAGGATGCTGTTACCTTATTGCATAAAGTTTTTTTAAATGACCCGGAATACATTATTCATTTGACAGAATTCTTTATATTTCCCCATGTCAAAGATTTTTTAATAAAAATGGCAATCGACACGAGGGACAAGGAATTGTTATTGGCAATTCCACAAAAAAAGCTAGACCTTGGTTGGTTAAAAATTTTGGATACACGAGATTGGGAAGGCATTGTCTTTTTGTTGGAATCTGTCAAACTAGATATAAGACTTGAAGGAATTAGAAATTTACTTGAAGCACCCAAGGAGATTATATTCCGAATTATTGACGCTGGTTATCTATATCCTCTTTTGAATAGAATAAGTCTTGATGATGAATATGCTTCCTTGCTCAAAGAAATTGTAATGCACTATCAATCAGACACTGGTATATTACAAACTATAGTTGATAATTTGTTGAAAATGGGTAGAATAGATTTTTTGGAAATGATGCAGAATATTGTAGACATTACACTATTGATATACAAGGGCTTGACTCAAATAGATCTCAATAACAACGATATTGACAAAATAATGCTGGCATTTCCACTCACGCAAGAAATAGTTGACAACCCGGAATTTTTGGAAATGGTCGAAACTGGAAGGCTAAATACAAAAATACTGCAAGAGATTATGCCCAATTTTGAATATTATCCTGTATTGCTAAACGGTAGAGAAAATACTTTTCTTGACAAGCATTATTTTGGTCACATTCTCAGGATTTATCTTACAAAACATCAATTAACGGCCGAACAGTTGGAAGAATTATTAAAAGTCAAAACAAGTGAATATGTATTATTGCTACTCATCAAGAAAACGTCCATTCCCAAAAAGCTAATTATAAAATATCGAAAAAAGCTCCTTTCAACTTTTGAACTATATGAGGCTTTATTAAAGTATCAATTGAGTAAAAAGGGTATTCGCGCCAATGCTCTAGAGCTATGGGATGATTCTCTTTTACCAAGAATCAAGAAAAAACTTTTGAAATATATTGATTACACTTCTCAATATGACAATCTTGCTTTTTATTTGCACTTGACTGCCAAAAAAGATCTGGATAGTTTAAAGTTTCTCAATTCCATTCAACCCTTTACCAAAAATGAATTGAGAAACATCAAAGAATATCTAATAGAAGAAGGAGTCGTAAAAGCACCCCAAGAATTTGCCGGTTTAATTCTTTCAAAAGATTAATGTTAATGTAGCTCTACATTAATTCTTTTTGTCATTTCTTTTTCTATTAAATTTCCGACAAATGCTCAAAAAGAAAAGCTTTGTATCTCCGACCAGGGAATCTAATCGAGACTCGGACTCTGAAACAGAAGTTGAAGAATCTGAAGTTGAAGAATCTGAAGTTGAGGATGAATCTGAAGCGGAAGTTGAGGATGAATCTGATGCCGAAGAAGAAGAATCTCAAGACATTCATGCATCCAAGTTATCTGAAGCTGATCCAATGAAAGTATTGACCGTGGACAATAATCTCATTCCACTTGCAAAAAATGCTACTGCAGAATACAATAGACTCAAAAAGATTAATTCCAAAAAACTAATCTTTCGCAACGAAAAGAAAAAAGATGCCACTACCTATCAAGTATTTCCTGCTCAATATGTAGCAGCAGAAGTTTTTTTACAGACCAAAGGCATTACTTTTTTCAAAGCCAAAAGAGGGTTTGGCAAGACTCTTACCGCTGCTTATGCAGCAATGCAATGTAAAAGATGTCTCATTGTGGTTCCTACATCTACTTTGGGACCTACGTGGAATGCGGAAATCGAAGAATATGGGCTTTTTAATCCAAAACCTCAGCTTACTTCTATTTTTATCTATGACACTACTCTTCAAAAACCTCACCGTGTATATCTCGAAACTCATAGGTTTGGAGAGAATGATCAAATTATTATTATATGCAAAGATTCTTCTGTCGGTCCAAAAGATACAAAATATGGTCATTTGGGCGGAGCTATTGAAATTTTTAAACGCGCAGGGTTTGGCAAGCACGAATTTACAGTAATTGTAGACGAAGGGCATACAAAAAAGATTCCCCTCTTGACTCATATTCAGCCTCTTTTTGACAGCAAAGAGTTTCCTGTTACTCGAGAATTATTAATGTCAGGATCAGATATAAAGACTGAGTACAATGGATTCAATGAATATGAAAAAAAGCTTGGCGGATCTGGCTTTCATATTAGTCATCGCATAATATCCAATATTACTAATCCAGTACCAGACTCTGAATGGCATTTTTTGGCAATGAAGACTCCTACATATCATACCGGCGTAAAATCTTGGAACGATGCCATTCGGAATATAGTTTCCAAACATAGGCATGTAGTTTTTGTTTCTCCTGAAGATGTTTTTGAGACAGCCAACTACAATAAAGTATTTGACAATAAGGCTATATACAAACTTACCAGTGCTAAATCCAAAATTTCCAAATTTGAACATGAAAAGAATGCAGTATTGTTTCTCAACTCCTCTAAAAATGTAGGTATCAATATTAATGGAGATTCTATGGTTATTGTAAATCCGGGCTCAAAGACTACAGAAAATATACTTCAACTTATCGGTCGAATCCTCAGACCAAAGAATTTGCTCAAATATGTTGATATCTATCTATTAAACGGAACCAATGTAGAATTCTTTAGAACCTTGTACGCAAAAGCTTTTAGCTTTGACATGTGGGAATATCCCTTTGATAAGGACGTTAACGCTGCAATGGTTGCAAAGGCTGTAGCTTTTATCCGAGCCTTGGGAGCATCGCCTGTAGAAATAAACAAGGTAGATTTGTGTATTTTTATGGCAAATTACATTGATTTGACCGAGCATGGAGTCAATGTACCTTATATCCAAGAATGGTGGATGAAAAATACCAAAAATCAAAAGGATGTTAAAAATAAACCAATACCAACCATTCTAAACATGGATTTGATTGAAGATTTGGCCACTGTTGAAATTCTATAAATAACCAAGATTTTGGTTATATTGGTATTACAAAACCGCATGAGTAGTCTATATTTTTCATTTGTCGCCGTTTTTGATAGAAAAGTATTGTTCGGAACTACCCAAGATATGAAAATATCTTTTGGGGGATTTTCATATCTCATTGCTGAGAAAAAGTTTATGATTTTTGAAAAAATGCCTTTCCAAAGTTTGGAGGAAGCAAAACTAAAGACTGCATCTTTGAGAGAAAAGTATTCCGATATGGGCAAGGTCGACAAGATTTTTATGTTTGATTACTATTATAATGAAGAATATCAAACATATTGTGTAACTACAAAAATTTTGGAAAGCGACATTAAAATACCCATAGAATCAAATTATGATTTTAGCAAGTTAGACTCTTTGACAAGTATTACTTGTACTAGAGAATCTGTATTATTGGCACCAATCAAGACAAGGCGCGTTCGTAAACCTCGTGTAGGTCCTGCTCCTCCGAACCATGGAAAAAGATGGACTGAAGAAGAATCTCAAAAACTGACACAAGAAGTTTCTGGCAAAACAATCACTGTAGAGTTGATTAACGAAATTTCTCAAGCTCACGGCAGAACCTTTTCTTCTATTCAAGGTCGGTTGTTTACAAAAGAAGTCATTACTAGAGCAGAGAGTATTAAACTCTCTACAGAATTAACCAAATAAAATTTACTCGATCGAGCAGATTTAACATTCAAAAAGACAAAAAAGCATTCTAAACAAGAGTAAAATGACTACAGTACCAAAGAAAATGTAAGTATAGCGTTTGCGCATAGTACCCAATGCTATTCCAATAATAAAAAGCATAACTATAAATATAATTATTCCAAACAAGTAGTATCCGCCAAAGAGACAAATGGTAGAAAAGTATAACCCAATCATTAAAATAAAAACAAGTATTAGAATAATTAGATATAACCAGCACCATTCACTAAAACTTGCCATTTCAAAAGTATAGAAAATATATAATTTATCAATCGATATAGTTGATCAACTATATCATTTAAAATTGGTATTCTAGAGAGAAATCAAAATATTAGCTAATGTGACAGAAGAATAATCATTATATTTTTGAAGGGAATGGTAATAATGATCAAGTTCTTGTGTTGAGAGATTAAAAAATTCTTTTACAAGAAAAACTACTCGATCCTTTTCAACCACACATGCTTGTCTTAGATGATCCAAAACTTTATTAAAAGGAGCCTGTGCCAATTCTGGATGGTTTTTCATAAAATAAGCAAATTCTTGTTTTTTGATTTTATTGACTGATGAGGCAATAATACTAGGGTAATAATTAGAATCTCTAAAATTTTCCTTTAATAGACTGTTGATAATTTCTTCGTTAATACAAGTTTCATTGTCAAAAATAAAATATTTTTGCTCATTTGTCAAGTTTTTCTCAAAAGTTAGCATAAAAGAGATTATTCGGATACTGTGATTGGAAAAGAGAAAATATCCTATTGGATTAATGTTGGAATTTTCCACGACTGCCTTTAGGTTTTTGTATTCTTTTTTGGTTAGGGAAGCTTTATCTTGGAAAAAAGGAACAAAAGGTCGAAGAATGTCTAAATGTATTGAATTGCAAGATTTAAAGGCTCCCAAGACATTTTTAGAATGACTGTGAAAAATGGACTGGACAAGCCTTTTGACATGCTTTTTCTCAATCTTTGCCGTTGGGAATTTGTTTAAAAATTCCCACTCATCAGTCAATCCTAATGGGATTGATAAGCTTTCAAAACTTTGAAGACTTAACTCTTCTACATATGGAATAAAGTGCGAATCATTTAATAGAGAAATGGCTATATTTTTGGCGAATGTGTCATTTCTAGAGTAAATCTCTAGATTATTTGATGGATCATTACAATCTAGAGGATTGTAACTTTCATCCAATTCCAAATCAAGGGATTCATGTTCATATTGTGATTTTAATATTTTCTTTACATTTCTTGCCAAAATTATGTTTGATAAAGGTCCTAACAAGACTTGAAGAAATAGTACTATATATTTTTCTTTTATATTTTTTGACAACTGAAGAAGATTAAATTTTTCAACAGTTTGATCAACGTCTTTCATAATGGACAATAACCCTATGATGGATTCCAAAGCCAAGACAAGTTGAATGGGTGTTATTGTAAATGTCAAAATTATCAAGCCAAAATTGAGAACCATTTGCTTGTTGAATTTGATATAATAGCTGACTCTTTTAGTAGCACGTTCATACAAGGTTTTGTGACGCTGAGCCAAGAGAAAAAACTCTTGATAGATGGACGTGCTATCATCAGTAGGTTTAAATTGTTTAATATACACATTCAAATGGTGAATATTTTCGTTTGCTAGAATGTTTTCCAAAAAGTACCCATTAGAGTTTGTAAAAGCATTGTAAAATGTTCTAGCTTCATGACAAACTGTTGGACGGCCTATTCTAACCAACTTAAAATTCCAAAAATCATTGCTATAAAATAATTTATTAGCAAAAGTTTCCAATTCCTTATTTACTTGGGCTATAGTAAATATCTCATTTTCTTGGAAATGATCAAAAATGTTGAAACTCACATCTGAAATTAATACAGACAATTCCATGACTATTTTTAATCCAACAACAATACTCGACCGAGTATTTCAATCTTCTATAGGTTTAACATCTACCACATTTGCAAAGCCGGCTACAAAATCTGCCAAACTTTTAATCTTTTCATATCTTTCGAGTATATAAGTCAACACTCCAGTGTGAATAGTTATAATTTCTACAATATTTTCTTGACCCAAGCGATTTGTTCTAGCTTCCAATTGAGTTCTAGTTGCCTGATTTCCAAAATAAACAGATTGAATGGTTGTATACAACTTGGTAATGGTATATCCTGTATTATGTTTTGGAGTAGTTATAATTGCATCAAATACTCTCTTGTCTGTTGTGTCATGATGAATAGAGTTTTCGCTACTAATTTTAAAAATATTGGCTTTGGGATGTCCTTTGATAATCTGATTAGCAATATAATCTTGCATTGTCTTGTCCTTTGCTACAATAAACACTCCAATTTCTCTCTTGATATAGTCTAAAGCTTCCTCTACAATGGCATCCTTTATAATTTCATAACAAAATTGTACTGCAGTTTCGAATTTTTGTTCTTCCAAGCTCCTGTCGTGAAATTCTTTTTGAACCTTGCTCATTTCCAAATGTACATTTCTTCTTTCTACAACCACTTTTGTTTGAATACGACTGGCAATCAACAATCCCATTGCACACCAATAATTATAAGGCGTAACTTCAAATTTTGAAATGAGAGAAAGCCATTGTGTTATTCCTTCAACCTTATCATCTGTAACCAATGTACCTGTCATGCCCACAAGATATTTGGCAGTCTTGGCTACACCTAGAATTACGCTGGTTCTTTCTGTATTATTAGCAAGTGCCAAGTGAAATTCATCTACCAAAAAGAATAGTTCGTTGGCAATTTCTCCAAGAACCAGACTAAAATCTCTCATGCGTAAATGGTCATGTCGTATAAAGTTTATATATCCTTCTTTTAATTCTGTGTTTGCACCCTTTTTCTTGCGAAGATCCAAGAGATTGGTAGAGAATTTATAAGTTTCAAACTCCTTCATTACTGATGTTATTGTAGATTCTGGAAGAGTATACACACAATACTTGGGCATCTTACCCTCCTTAATCAAAAAGACAATGTAATTCATGGCAATAAGTGTCTTGCCCAGGCCAGGAGTAATGTAAATTAAGTAATGTCTACCTCCTTTGGTCATTTTCTCCACTGCCTGCTTTTGATGATCAAACAAGGATCTACTATCGGGTTTGGGAGTTTTCCAATTATCCTTTTCTACCTTTTCAGTAGTTAGCTCAAATCTAATTAGATCGAATACTCTCCATGCACCCGGACCATATTTAATCTTGAAACCTCGAGGAGCTACTTGGATAAATGCAGGATAAATTATGCACAACTTTGCAAGAAAATTATATACAGCTGTATCTGTTATGGAAACTTGATAATAAGTTCCAGTACCATCAAGGGAAATTTTATAGAGTTCAATTCTAGATGTTACTGCAGATAAATAAGTTAATAATCTGGACCTACTTGGACCGTCTAATTCTTTCAAATCCTTGACAAATTTATTTTTGGCATTTGTTTCAATTCCCTCACCAGTATAGAGAATAGCATTTAGTCTTGTACGTTTCAGAGATGAATGTAGAGGAAAAGTTCGTTTAAAATGTCTAAACACTTCCCAAGTCTCATCCCCTACATAATATACCTTTTTGCGCAAAACAATGGCTACATTTTTTATTACATCTTTGAGAGATGGTGGTATCTTTGCAACAACTCCCTTTTTGAGCATAATTCTCATTTTTTCTATTGAATCTTCCTTTTCGTCTTCGGTCAGAATGATGACTTCTTTGCTAGCTTTTTGACTTGTTCTAATGGGTTTAGGAACAACAATAAAGTTGTCAATCTTGTTTGGATCTATAACACAGACAGTAAGAATTTTTATTGACTTGCCTTCTCTTTCAATGGTAATCCACACATCCAATGGCCCCACTAGGGCACTTAGCCATGACTTGTCCAATACAAATGTTTCTTGAATTTCTTTTTCCAAAGTTTCTCTTTTGTCTTGTGGGCGAGAATGAACTAGCCAAATTTCGTATTGTGCAAGGCGTAAATGGTTCATAAAGTCTCCTTCTTCTATCAATTTGTAATCTCTTTTTCGAGGATTAATACTAGAACTATTATCCCAAATGTCATGAAAGAGTTTTGAATAACTTTCCGCAGTCTCGTACGGAAAGTGCCAAGCCAAATCTCTAATATTATGTTGATCAATACAATGAACAATAGGAACAACAACACGACCAGTCTTGTTGTATTTTTTACTAATTATACCTTTATTATTGGCAATTTGACCAAGCATCGGAATGTCGCTAGAGAGACTGCCGGTAGCTTTTAAAATGTGATAACACAAAACCAAAGGATCTTTATCAACTTTTAGATCAATTGGAGATATGACATAATCGTACATTTTATTACTATCCCAAGCTTCCACAGCCATTTTTAGCCATTTTTCTACCAACACATATGACGGCCTCCATCTAGAAGCCTTTTTGGCAATATAAGCAGCCGCAAATAATCCCAATAAATCATGAGGATCTTTTGTGTAGCCATCTTCTGCAATAGTTACAGCTAGACGTTTAGTTGAACTTTCAAAGCCTGATGTGTGTCTGTGCATGTCAGCTTCATAGGTACCAGGATGTCTCATGAGCATACAAATGCAAGTTGTTAATAATTTCTTGCCATCATATGACTGACCTAGATATTCTACAAAAGGAGTACGAGTGCGAATAATCTTTTGTAACAAGGATTTGTATACAGAAGGACTGAACCACTTTATCAATTCTTCAATTTCA
>Ga0315288_10005251_pt1 | contig 16477 bp, 15 predicted proteins | sample YL17G11_20_MG_FD_203454 | JGI IMG/M metagenome (GOLD analysis project Ga0315288, IMG submission 203454) | Sediment microbial communities from Yellowstone Lake, YNP, Wyoming, USA - YL17G11_20 | ecosystem: Environmental > Aquatic > Freshwater > Lake > Sediment | place: USA: Wyoming | collected...
AGGCCGCCATCGAGGGTATGACGAGGTCTCTGGCAATAGAATGGGCAAAATATAATATTAATGTCAACACGGTTGCCCCCGGGATCATCCGTACCGATATGTCGAGACCGGGGTGGGAGAATGAAGCTAATCTGGCCAGGGTGCAATCCCATATACCCGCCAAACGTATGGGGGAGCCCGAAGATGTGGCTAACCTGGTAGCTTTCCTGTGTTCTAAAGAATCCAGTTATATTACGGGCCATCTCTACTATGTTGATGGTGGGGTGATGATCTCCCGCTAGGAGGCAAATAAAGCTTATCCCCCGGTAGACTTAATCACCATCGCTACCGACTCATAGGTTGTTATCCAGCCCGGTGAGACTTTTAATCAGGTGGTCGTGGGTTCGAGCCCCGCACGGCTCACCAGAAAAAAGGGTTAGTCCCGCCAGAGCGTGACTAACCCTTTTTTTTCCATGAAACCCCTGAATCCCCCCGGGGTAACAGGAGCTCATTTACGGCCGGCCGGAAGGTCGTGCCGGAAAGGGTTCTCCCCTTTCGTTCCCTCCTGGTTTTTCCCCTCTCCTTCGGTTTCCGCCACCCAGCTGAGAACCCGCAAACGAAAGTCATCCGGGCCCAGTCCCTCGATTTCCCGGTAGGCCGATAGGAATTCGCGCCCCTCGATCAGGTAAAACTGTTCCCTGAAAAATAGGGAGACGACTACGCCCTCCGCCGAATCGGGGGCTATGGATTTATATTTCAGGTATCGTGCCAGGGCGGGATAAACCCGATCCCGCAGGGATTCCCAGGGGGTATCGGGGTGGAGGATCACTTCATAAAAGAAGAGGTTTCGGCTCTCTCGCAGCGGTTGCGAAATTTCATTGTATTGGGGGCCGGGAACGACCCGGAAAGCCCTGGAAAACAGCAGGTCCCGATAATCCGCCATCTCTTTCCATCCGCGGAAGAAAACCGACCGCCGGCCTAGGCGGATCGAACGATCCGCTTCCCTTCTTCCAGCGCCCGCAGATTGGTCTCCAGCCTCGCGGCTTTGAAACTCCCGGCCAGAGTCTCCTGGAACTCGGCGGGGCTGAGGGGCAGGAGGTTTAGCTCCAGAAGAGCCCCCATCATGATCATGTTGCCCAGGATGGCAGAGCCCATCTCCATGGCCTTCTCGGTGGCCGGGATATAATAAACCTTCCGGGAAAGACCCTTCAGGGCGCCCTGAATCTCCTCTTCCCCGGGATACTTCTCATCCCCCGAAGTCACATCCACCGGGTAGATCGGCCGCGTGTTGGAAATGACCACGGTGCGCGAATTCCCGTAAACCGTCAGAACCCGGAGAGCCTCCACCGGCTCCAGACCGATGACGATGTCCGCTTTCCCCCGGGGGATGAGGGGGCTGAGCTGCTTCTGGGAGGAGACGCGGATATGGCTCATGACCGAGCCTCCCCTTTGCGAGGCCCCGTAGGTTTCTCCGATGGTCACAAAAAACCCTTTGCCCACCAGGGCCTGGCCGATGAGCTGGGAGGACAGGACGTTCCCCTGTCCGCCCACTCCGGTAATGATCAAATTGTAGGTTCCTTTTTTCGCGGCCAATTATTTCATCTCCTCTTTCACGATGGCCCCTTCCGGGCAGATGTCGGCGCAGACTCCGCACCCGATGCAGATCACCTCGTCCACCCTGGACTTCCCCTCTTTCGCGTCCCAGATCAGCCCGGGGCATTTGAAGACCCGGGTGCAGACCCGGTCGCATCCGCAGTTTTCGCCGATGCATTTCCGTTGATCCACGAAGACCCGGTAGGGAGGCTTCTCGTCTTTCCCCTTCAGCATCTGGCACCGGCGGCGCATGATGAGAACTTTCGCCCCCTCGGGGTCTTCGAGGGCCCGGAGAAGCTTATCCCGGGTTCCCGGGATGTCAAAAGGATCGGTGACTTCCACTTTGGCCCCGAAGGCCCGGCAGACGCCTTCAATGTCCACCGGAGTCACCTCATCTCCCATCGCGTTTTTTCCCACTCCGGGATGAGGCTGAAACCCGGTCATGGCCGTGGTGCTGTTATCCAGGATAACCATGACCAGGTTGGATTTATTGTAATGAGCATTGACCAGCGCGGGCATGGCCGAATGGAAGAAAGTGGAATCCCCGCACATGGCAATGACCGGCTGCTCGAACCCCAGCTTGGAAAGCTTCCCGAATCCGCTGGCCAGGCCGGTCCCGCTTCCCATGGCTCCTCCCACCCTCAGCTGGTAGTAGCCGGCGGGCCCCCGGCCCAGGGCATAGCATCCTATGTCGTAGGTGGCAAATCCCTGCCGGTTGTCCATCTGAAGGGCGTTCTTGATCGACCAGAAGGAAGCCCGGTGGGGGCAACCGGCGCAGAATCCCAGCGCCCGTCCGGGAAGCATTTTTTTGGCTACTTGCTGGGCTCTCTTTTCATACGCTGCGGTTCTGGTCGAGTAGGAAATCTTGAAAGTTTTGGCCAGGGCATCGACAATCCGGTCGGTGGTCATCTCTCCGACGGGGGGAATATGGCCCGACTTTTTCCCGAAGAAATCTTTGGGACCGACCTTCCGGGAAAAGTCGGCCGCGATCTCTTTGACATTTCCTTCCAGGAATGGGTCCACCTCTTCGACCAACAGGATGCGGTCGGTCTTCTTCAGATAATCCACGATCATTCTGCTGGGAAGCGGCCAGGTCGTTCCCAACTTGAGAATGCCCACTTTCTTCCCCAGCTCCAGCAGTTCCACGGCTTCCTGGCTGTAGAGCCATCCCGTTCCGCAGCTGATGATGAGGAGTTTCGGCCGTTCCGGGCCCAGGTACTGGTTGAAGGGGCTTTGGGCATAGATCTCTTCCAGACGATCCAGGGTGTGGTGAAGCTGCTGGTGTTTGGGGACGAGGGGCTGGGTCAGCCATTGTTTGGTGCGGTCAAAATAGGGTTTCCCGCCCTGGGGGGGAAGTTTCCCCAGGACTACGTTTCCCCGGGCATGGGAAGTGCGGGTGACCCCGCGCAGGATGACCACGCCTCCGACCTCCTCCGAGAGCTCGAAGGCCCACTTGGTCATCTCCTTGGACTCCTGGAAGGTGGAAGGCTCCAGGAGCGGGAGGTCGGCCATCTTGGCAAAGAATCTGGAATCCTGCTCGTTGTTGCTCGAATGCCCCTGGGGGTCGTCGCAGGCCACCAGGACCAGCCCGGTTTTGACGCCCACCAGGTTCAGGGTCAGCAGGTAGTCGGAGGCCACGTTCATTCCGTTCTGCTTCATGGCGCAAATGGCCCGAAGCCCGGAAAAAGCGGCCGCCGAAGCCACTTCCAGGGCCACCTTTTCGTTGACCGACCACTCCACATATAGGCCCATCTGGGAGGCCACGGCGGCCAGGTTTTCAATGATGTCGGTGGAAGGAGTTCCCGGATAGGCGGCCCCCACCCTGACTCCGGCTTCCAGGGCCCCCCGGGCAATGGCTTCATTCCCCATCATGAGGAGTTCTTTTCCCGGTTCATTCAAAGTAATGACCGACATGATCACCTTTCCTCTATTTTCTTACGAGTGAATTGGTTCGCAAAGGAACGATTCCAAATCCGAAGCGCGAAACTCGAAGGCCGAAAAAGTTCTCATTTATTTCTATCCTCGGTATGAGAGAAAGTCAAGGAGCAAAGGCAGCCTTGCCCACCCCCAGTTTTTGAGGAAGGACCCCATGGCCGAGAAAACTCGGAAGAGGGAGGGGGCAGCCCATGGGGTTCAGGCTGAAGGAATTCGGATCATCATCCTAAGGCGGTTATTCTTTCTCTAGGTCGGGCCTGTCCCGGGGAGATTCGCAAGGGGGGATGGTTTCGCCCCGTCTTGCCTCTGGAGCTATTTTCTCGCAGGCCTCTCCTTGCGGAGGATCGGCGGGAAGGTGATTAGAAAACGATGATCCCGCCGAGCCTGATGATCCGAATTCCTCCAGCCTGAACCCCAACGAGCACAAAAAACTGGGGGTGGGCAAGGCAAAGGCAGCCGCCGGATTTTGGGGGCGGGCATCGGTCTGACCCTCGGCTCCTGGCAGCGGGGTCCCACTTTGTCGGCTTATTTCCGGGACACGACTCTAGCCGCAAGCAACCAGGAGGGGTTTTTCGCCCAACTAATTCTGTTGCCCCATGCGGAAAGGGATGGATATAATAAATATTGGAGTGCCAAGAAAAAGAAGGAGGGTGTTATGGAGTTAGCAGGAAAACGGGTCGCGATTTTGATCGAAGATATGTATCAGGAGCATGAATTCTGGTATCCCTTCTACCGCATGAAAGAGGCGGGGGCCAAGGTCACCGTGGTGGGCACGGGGGCCAAGGAGTATCACAGCAAGATCGGACTGCCCGCGCCCGGAGGAGTGGCGGCGGAATCGGTGAGCGCCACGGACTTCGACGCGGTGATCGTTCCCGGCGGATTTGCCCCCGACCGCATGCGGCGCAACGCGGCCATGCTCAAGCTGGTGCGTGACTGTTTCAACCAGGGGAAAATCGTGGCCGCCATCTGTCACGCCGGCTGGGTCCTGGTTTCGGCAGGGATTCTGAAAGGAAAGAACGCGACCTGCGTCTCGGCCATCAAGGATGACGTGGTCAACGCCGGCGCCAAATACCTTGATCAGGAAGTCGTGCGGGACGGGAATCTCATCACCTCCCGGACCCCCGATGACCTTCCGGCGTTCTGCCGGGCGATTATTGCCGCCCTGTAATAAATCCGAAACTATTTAGCCACAGAGGACACAGCGCGGCGGAGCCGCAACCAAATCGTAGGGGCAACCCCCTGTGGTTGCCCTTCTTGCGGGCGGCCACGGGGGGCCGCCCCTACATTTCAAAAAAATCTTGATAAAATTTGAAGAGCCTGCCCGTTAGTAGTACAGAGGGCACAGAGATATCAATGCCACGAATCAGAATAGCGTTCCAACGCTCAAAGTCCAAATAACCTTCCCCAGCGTTGGCATTTGTCCTTTATTTTTGTCCTGAAACCTCGGTGGCCTTTGTGCCCTCTGTGGCTAAAGCTTTTGAGTTTTTCGTCTTTGCGGTTTTATTTCCATTTTTTTGGCTAAACTATTTTTGAGATTCGGCTTTTTTCGGCTCGACTAGCTTTCCATAGAGCTCTTCCTGCCTCTCAATCGCCCTGCGGTACCGGGCATGCCGCTGGGCATCCGGGTGACATCCTGGGAGGATGAAGAGGGGAACCTCTTCCAGATCCCGGATGGCTCCCAGGGCTTCCAGGGCCAGCAGGGCCGCTCCCCGGCTGGTAGCCTCGGGTACTTCGCACACGGCCACCGGTCTTCCCAGCACATCGGTTACGATCTGAAGCCAGACCGGAGAGCGAAGCAAGGCGCCCCCGCTGGCCACGACTCGAGGCTCCCCCGGGATCAGGGGCCGAAGTAGTTCGAAAACCAGGAACAGCCGGTAGGCCACCGCCTCCATCCCGGCTCTCAGGATTTCCAGGGGGGTGGTGGCCAGAGAGAGGCCCTGAAGCACGGCGCGGGCGTGTCCCGCCCAGCCCGGCGCCCGTTCTCCGGCCAGGAAAGGAAGAACGGTCAGGCCGTGCGAGTCGGGCTCCATGGCGGCCAGGGCCTTCTCGAGATCCCGATGAGCCCCCAGGTTCAGGGTATCCTTCATCCAGGCAAAGACACTCCCCCCCTCGCTCAACGCCCCGCCCAGAAGAGACCGTTTTCCATCCACCCGGTAACACCACAGCCCGGCCGGGAGGTGTTCCGGAGCATCGGACAGAACCACCCGGAGGGCGCTCGTCGTTCCCATGGTCAGAGCAACCTGCCGGGAGGAGATGCACCCGCTTCCTATATTGGCCGCGGCCCCGTCGCCTACCGCGGGAAACCAGGGCACATGGGCGAGAGCCGGCCAGCGTACGGCAAATACCTTCCGCAATCCGCGCCGGGGCCGGTTTACATCGGTCAACGGGGAGAGTTGGCTTTCCTTCACGGGCAGGCCAGCCAGAAGCTGAGAGTCCCAGATCAGGCGGAATCGGTTCAGAAGCCCGGTCCAGGAGGCCACCGAGTAAGTCACCCCGGTTTCCCCGAAGAGTTTCAGCTCCAGGTATTCTCCGATCGACACCCAGCGCCGGACCCGGGCGAAAAGGTCGGGTTGAGCCCGGCCGAGCCAGCGGAAACGGGCCGGCAGGTAACTCGGGTGAAAGCGGCAGCCGGTCCGATCATGCGCCGCGGTCTCGTCGAAATCGGACCTGAGTCCGCCAACCTCCCTTTCGGCCCGCGTGTCGGCATAGGTCGTCAGGGGAGTCACCGCCCGGTGATCTCCGTCAATTCCCAGAATATTATTCACGAAGGTACAGGCCGCCACTCCCCCGATCCCGGACTGTAAAGGCCCGGTTTTCTCCATCAGCCGGTCCAGGCATTCGAAGACCGCGTGGAGAAGAACATCCGGGTCAGCCTCCGCCGCCCCTTCCGAAGTGGCCTGAATTTCATGGGCGCTCCGGGCCTCCATCCCCTCCACGGAGCGCCCCGTCCGGTCAAAAATCGAAGCGCGAACGGACGAAGTCCCGATGTCAATAGACACGACGAGAGGGGGTTCTGCTTTATCGGCATTCACCGTGGACATAGAAGGGATCCGATCTGAGGGAGCAGGTGTCGGGCCTCCAGAATTGCGGAATGTGGATTGTGGAATGCGGATTGAAAAAGAAAACTCCAAAATCCGAAATCCGCAATTCGAAATCCGGTAACACTTTAGCTCTTTGAAAAAGGTAACTTTTCCCCTCTGAAAAGATTTCCCAGAAATCCCCCCTGCCCCCCTTTGCAAAGGGGGGTTGGGGGGGATTTCAGCGATGCGGATCTCAGTCGATATGGATTTGATATTTTTTCCAAAAGGAGAGGGCCATCCCGGCCGATGCTTTTTGCCCAGAAGCTCCTTGCCCCCGGCCCACAACTCAAGCATTCCGGCAATGTCAACTCCGAACTCGATACGGGGCCCCCGGTAGAGCCGGGGATTTACTTTAAAGAAATTATATCACTTTTTTATTCAGGAAAACCAGAAAGGGATGGAGAGAAGAGGACTCGGGATTTATCTGGAGCGGTTATTCTTTTGGGCCCCGTTGGGGCTGAAACCCAGATCTCCCAGAATGGATTCAATCAATTCCACGATCTCTTTGTTGCTGGACGAGCCTTTCATGATGAAATAGTTGGCCCCGAATTTGTAGGCCGCGTCCCGGTATTCGGGCCAGTCGTAGCTGGTCAGAATCACCACGACGACTTCGGGGTGTCTCCTTTTGATGTGTTCAGTCAGGTGAAGGCCGTTTTCCCCGGGCAATTTGATATCCATGAAGATGAGGTCGGGAAGGGCGTCGTCGATCCTCTCCAGGGCGGTCTTTCCATCTGCTGCCTCTTCCAGAACCATGGAGGGGAATTGGGCAGACAATATGTCGAGGATGGTCTGGCGGAAAAGGGGGTTGTCCTCGACGATCAAAGTTCTAAAAACGCGCATACTTTCGTAAATTTACCTTTTGCAAGAGATTCCCATGGATAAAATACTTTACTAACGGATTCCAGCGTGGTAAATAGGGTGAGAACTGTATTTCTTGGGCCGGGAAACAGTATTTATCGTCCAGGAATTGGTAGGGGTTGGGAACCGCCCGGGGCGGCCAAAGGCTGTCCCTTTAGATCTTCCCCCCTCTCTGGAGGCGAGTCAATCATGGGAGAGAAACATAGAATTGTCATCGCCGAAGACCACACGATTCTCCGGGAAGGTCTGCGCGCTCTCCTGTCCTCGGATCCGGACCTGGAAATCGTGGGAGAAGCAGCGGATGGCCAGGAGGCCATCCGCTGCGTGGAAAAGCTCAAGCCCAGTCTGGTCTTGATGGACCTCTCCATGCCCCGGATGAACGGGATGGACGCCATCCGGGAAATCAAGAAAAGGTCCCCCGAAACGAGAATTCTGGTTTTAACGGTTCACAAGACGGACGAGTACATCGTCGCCACCCTGCAGGCCGGCGCCGACGGGTATGTTCTGAAGGATTCCACCCACACCGAGCTGAAGATGGCCATCAAGAACGTGTTCGGCGGGAAATTTTACATCAGCCCGGGGATTTCCGCCAAGGTAATCGAAGGGTATCTGGAAAACAAGAGGCCGCAGAGAGTCGCCACCCCCTGGGACTCCCTGACCGCCCGCGAAAAGGGGATCCTGAAGCTGATCGCCGAGGGGTACAAGAACAAGGATATCGCCGATTTCCTGTGCATCAGCGTGAAGACGGTGGAAAAACACCGGGCCAACCTCATGCAGAAGCTGGACCTGCACGGCGTCTCCGCCCTCACCGCCCTGGCCATTGAGAAAGGACTGATAACGAAATGACGCGGGGACGCGGAGACACGGAGATATGAGGAAAGAAAAAAATAAGATCCCCCATGCTTTCCTACCTCATTACAACCTTATTGGCCTCTTACTTCTCTTATTCTCCACTGTTCAGGTTTGGTTAACATCCTGACAAGTTTTCCCATAACTCGATTGTAAACCTCTTTTAGTTCTCCTGCCAGCTCCATATCCAAGTAGCCACACTTGACGGCAAAAGCCAACCATACCTGCGTCTCCGCGGCTTCGGCATCGGCATCGCTCAGTTTGCTCACAAAGGCATTTGGGTACCTTCGTTTTCTCCATGCCTCCGCGATATTCGTGCAAACGGACCGAGAAGAACGACGGATTTGGTCGGTTAGCGAAAATCTCTCGTTACCCGGGAAATTCTTGCTGGCCTCGAAGATTTTCATCGCTGTATCGAAGGCCAACTGGTAAACTTCGAGATCCTCAAAATGACGAATATTGGACATCGCTTTTTCTCCCTTTCTCTGCGTCCCTGTTTCCTTTTTTTCGACGTTTCACCGCGTCCCCGTGTCCTCGTGTCTTCGCGTCATTTCCTTTCAGGCCGCCGGCCATCTCACCTCCATGTGGCTCCCCTTCCCCGGGCCGGACTCGAGGATGAAGATGCCCCCGGAGAGCTGGGTGCGTTCTTTCATGCTGGAGAGTCCCAGTCCCTTGCGGCAGTTTTCCGGGTCGAACCCGACTCCGTTGTCCTGAATCCTCAAAGTAATCCGGTCGTTTTTTCTTGCCAGTCCCAAGACAACGGTATTGGCCCGGCTGTGTTTGGCGATGTTGTTCATGGCCTCCTGCAGAATCCTGAAGATCACAATTTTCAGACTATCGGGGACCTCTTGCTCCTGGACCTCGACTTGTCTCTGAATCTGGATATGGGGGTAAACCTTCTGAAATTCCCGGCAGAACCAGTTTATCGTGGCCAGGATCCCCAGATCATCGAGGATCGAGGGGCGCAGGTTGGTCATGATCCGGCGGGTTTCTTCCACTCCGTTCTGCACCATGGAAAGGATGTCCTCCAGGGAAATCCCCGGCGGCGTATGCCCGGTTCCGCTCTGGCTGATTTTCCTCTCCAGCGCGAATTTGACGGCCACCAGGCTCTGGCCGATGCTGTCGTGGAGCTCCTGGGCAACCCACTTGCGCTCGTTTTCCTGGGTGGCCAAGAGCTGGGTGGAAAGAAGGCGAAGTTCCTTCTCCGACTCCATCAGGGCTCCCTCCATCTGCTTTCTCCGGGTGATATCCACGATGTTCCCCAGCACCGCCGGCCGTCCCCGGAATTCGATGCGCGTATTCCGGCGTATCACCCAGAGGGTCCGCCCGTCCTTGGTCAATCCCCGGGCTTCGTACTCGGCGGGGGCGGGCTCTCCCCGGAGTCTCTTTTCCCGCCATTCGGCGGTCATGGCCCGGTCTTCGGGGTGGACAATTTTCCAGGACTCCAAGCCGATCATTTCCTCCCGGGAATAGCCGAAAATGTCCGCAAAACGCTGGTTGCAGAAAACAATGGTCGTATCCTGGTCGATGTAAATCCCGGTCAGGGAGCTCTCCACCACCTGGCTGTATTTTCTCTCCGAATCCCGCAGGGCCTCCTCCGTCCGCTCCCGCACGAACGCCTCGGCCTTCAGGGCTTCATAGGCCCGGGTCAGCTCCGCCGTCCTCTCCTTTACCCGCAGCTCCAGTTCGTCATGGGCCCGCCGGAGCTCCTCTTCACTCTGCTTGAGGTTGCGGAAAAGGAGACGGTAGGGAGTGACCAGGCCGGTTTCGATGACCGCCTTGTAAAAAAAGTAAAAGGCCGCCACTTTAAAAAAATGGCCCAGGTAATTGAAAAAGCCATACACATCCACGTATAGAGTAAAGGCCAGCTCCGAGAAAACGGTCAGGACGAGGGAAAGGCACAAAAGACGCAGGACCTGGGGGTCGAAATCTCTCCGCCGTCTCAGAAGAAGAACGATGGCCACCACAAAAAAGGACGAGATGACGTACTCGCTGAGAATTTTGAATGGCGTCAGGCCGACCCCTTCCAGGTAACAGTCCGGAAAGATGTCCCAGGTAAAAATCGACAGAACCAGGAAGGCGGAAACGAGGAAATATACACCCAGCACGGCCGGGTAGTTCACGGTTCTTTTCATCCCCAGCGGGGCGATGAGGAAGGAAATGCCCTGGAGGTAACGGCCCGCAATCCAGAGCTGAGTGGGCAGATTGGCCCCATACCCCGTGAAGACTCCCATCCCTTTGTAGGCCAGGGTATGCACAAAATCAATGCCCCCAACGAAGAGGTAGGCAATCCCGATGATCACCAGGTAGGGGTTGTCGATGATCTGGCGCGAATTCCAGACCAGCACGAAGATGCTGCAGGCGATGACGATGCTGAAGACTTCAACGATGCTGTGGAAGAGGAGATAACTGTAAAGGCTCGCCCCATAGAGCCCCAGAAGGAACAAGGCGCCATAGACGAGGATCGGGACGATGGTGGGTCTTTCCGCTGATTCCCTCATCGGGATCCCTAAAAATAAAGTCCGGAGTTCGTAGGGGCGACCCGCCGGGTCGCCCCTACGGAGTTCGGAGCGAAGACCTTAACCCGGCATAGTCGGAACCAAACAGGATTTTGTAGGGGCGGCCCTATGTGGCCGCCCGCAGGATGGGCAACCACGCAGGGTTGCCCCTACAATTTGTGACCCTTTTGGCGTCAATTTAGCCGGTAAGCGCCTACGCCTCTTCCGGGACTCCGCCCGGAAGGGGTGACCCCTGCGGGGCAGCGAAAAGTCCAGAAATCCCCCCAACCCCCCTTTGTAAAAGGGGGGCGAGGGGGGATTTATCGCGAATGCACAACATATTTCCTTCTTACCAACATGTTGGTATTAGTTGGCCGCTAAGCGCCTAATGTAAACCCCATACTGCCGCCGCTTTCCTACCCCGGGCCGGGAGGGAAAAGGATCTCCGACATTTGAGCGATTCTTTTCACCCCCCGGACCTCGTAGGGCAGGAGGGGAACCTCGACCAGGCTCATCCGCCGGCCATATGTATCCCGCAGGGATTTCAGGTATTTCCGCTGCATGGCCTGTCGCTGACGGTGAAAATCACAGTCCGCTTCCAACACCAGGTGGTTCACGATCAGATGGCCGACGGTGAGGTGGAAGTCATCAAAATCCTTTAACAGCCGCTCGGTCAGCCGCACCCCCAGGGCTTCGGCGATGGTGACCACCACGTAGGCGGTCATCTCCCGGTCGCGGATGAAATCGAGAACTTTCTGGGAAAGGTCCTTCCAGCCTTCGATGATCTGGAGAATGGTCCTCTTGCTTTTCTTGAGCCGGACTGTGCGGGCCACTTTTTCGAGCGCCCCGTACAGGTTCATGTAGAACCGGGCGGCCGCCTCCAGGTGATTCAGGAAGAGCTGGGGTAGATGAAGCAGGCGCAACGTGTGGCCGGCCGGGGCGGTGTCCCAGACGACCCTCCCGTATTTTCCGCTTTCCACCAGCTCCAGGATGGTGTGGAGCATGTATTCCTCTTCGATCCCCGGGGCCCCCCCGATGTAGTCCACGAAATCATAGTCCAGGTTGGAAAAAGCGGATAGGACCTCGTAGATTTCCGGCCCGAACCTTTCCTTCCAGCGTTGCAGGATGACTTCGGAGCTGATCTCCAGGCCGTAGAGGTTCTCCACTCCTTTAATCCGCTTTTCCTTGCTTCCGATCTCGGCTTCGAAGATATCGGAAAGGGACGGCGTGGGATCGGAGGAAATCAGCAGGGTCTTCTCCCCCGAGCGGGCAAAATGGAAGGCCAGCGCGGCCGAGCAAGTGGTCTTTCCAACCCCGCCCTTCCCTCCTACCATAATCAGCTTGGAATTAGAGAAATCGCTCTTCTGCATGCCCAACCAGTTTCGGGTTTCGAGTTTCGGGTTTCGAGTTTCGGGCTAGCTTAATTACTGTTTATATTTAGTCCCTCTTATTTTTGCTTTCTTAAGGTAATTCATCAATTTCCCGATCATTCGACCTATTTCCGTGGCTCTATTCGATAATCGTTTAAAGGTTTCTTCGTCGATATATTTTTGATCAAGCGCCACATAAAGTTGTGTTCTAACCTCACCGACAGAGCCTTTCGCGATCGAGAGGAATTGTATGAATTCTGAAGTTCCGTTGCGTTCAAAACCTTCAGCAATATTCGACATGATCGAAACGGTTGCCTCTCGGATCTGTTTTCGAAGTCCAAAATCCTTTCGAAACAGACCCCCATTGGAAATTTCATATATTTCTCGCGTCAGTTCTCTAGTTTTTTGCCAGGCTTCTATTTCTTCAAAACTTCGGAAAGTTCCCATTTCTCCCCCCCGTGTAGCGTTTTCAACTCGAAACGCGAAACCCGAAACCCGAAACAATAAGTTAATTCTTTTCAACCTCCGCCCAGGATTTTTGAAAGGCTTCTTTCGCTTCCCCCAGGGTTTCCTCGGGAGTCCGGCCCGGGGGAGTTATGACTTCCAGGCTGAGGACTGGTTTCCCCGTGGGAAAGGTTCGGGAAAAGAATCCCTGGGACTTCAGCGTCCTGAAGAAGCCGGCCAGCTCGAGAATCCCGATTTCACTCCCCGGCAGGCCGTAGGGCGGGTGTTTGTCTCCATAGAAGGGAGAGGATCGATCCTTGATCAGGCAGTTGCTCAGATGGATGTGGGCGATCACGTCTTGAACCCGGGAAAAGGTTGAGGGAAGGTCTTCTTTCAGCTGAAGGATGTGGCTGGTGTCGAAGGTGAGGCCGAGATGGGGGCGTCTCCGGCGCAAATCCCTCAGCATCCGGGCACATTCCAGCGTGGGCCCGATTAGGAAAGGATCCTCCTGGGCGATGTAGAAGTTTTCTACGGAAAGGGTCAGCGGAGTGGAGGGGCTTTCTTCCCCCGCATAATCGCCGAGGACCTCCAACGCCCGGGCAAATCTCCCTCGGGCTCTCTCTCTTTCCTCCGGAGGGGGGGCTTCAAAGCCCATCACATAAAGGATCCGGCATCCGTAGAGGATGGCTTCATCGACGATCTTCTCCACGGTGTGGACCGCTCTTTCCCACCTTTTTTCGTCCAGGTCATGAAGGTTGCTCTGGGTGCGGCGGCAGTAGGCTCCCCCGGAAAAGACCAGGCTCTTTCCGCTCGCGCGAAGAATCCGGGCCAGTTCTTTTTGGGCCGCTGGGTCTTCCACCCCGAATATTTCCAGGGCCTGGAAGAATGGGTCGGCGGCCAGTTTCCGGGTGATCTCCAGGGCGGAGCTTTTCCGCTCTCTGGCCTCGGGGAAAAAAGCCGGGATCACCAGGCCCAGGTGAAAAAATTCAGTCCACGGATAATCCATATTTTCCTCAAGCGTTTCGGCTTGCGATTCGGCAATTCGCAGTAGGGGCACGCTGTCCCGCGAAACGCGGGATGCCCCTACGAAATCCGAACTATTTTACCCCAACAAGATATTTCCGGAAAAACTGCGCGACTCTTTCCCCCATGACCCCTTCCCCTCCTACCCAGAAATGATCCACCCCCGGGTAGAGGGCCAGCTCTTTGGGGTCGGGCATCTTTTCCATCATCTTTTCCAGACCCTGGTAATTGACAAATTCATCCCGGGTCCCGCAGACCAAGAGCTTCGGCCTGGCGTACTGGTGGAGGAGGTTTTCGGGCTGGACAAAGGGAGCGATGCCGGCAACCGCCTTGACCCTGCCATCCTCCACGGCTACCGGAAAGGCCACCATGCTCCCGAAGGAGTAGCCGCACAGGCCTATTTTACCGGGGTCAATTCGGGCCTGGCCTTCACCGAAGGAGATCGCCGCCCGGGCATCGTCTTTTTCCCCGATTCCATCGCCAAACCTTCCCCCGCTCCCCCCGACCCCCCGGAAATTGAATTTCAGCCAGGCGATTTCTTTCTCTCCCAGGGAGGAGCAGACCGCATCCACCACGTTATTGTGCATGCTGCCCCCGTAGAGGGGGTGGGGATGGCAAACCACCACCAGCGGAAAGGGCCCTGGTCCATCGGGAACAGAAATCATGCCTTCCAGGGTGATGTCGCCGCAGGGAAATTCTGCTCTTTGTGTTTCCATGATAATTCCGCCCGTTGTTTCGGGTTTCGAGTTACGAGTTTCGGGTTCAGGAGACATCTTTTGCCTTTTAACTCGAAACCCGAAACCCGGAACCCGAAACTTCATTTCTTCTTCAACAACTGCGCAAAGCCCTTCTGCAGGGTCTGCGGAAAATCCTTGGCCGTGATGAGGAGGCTCTGGACGTAGGCCTCGATCTCCATGTGGGAGTTTTTGTCCATTCCCACTCCCCAGTCGATGGCCTTCTTGGCCAGGCCGAGGGCCAGCGGAGGCCGCTGCAATAACTTGTCCACGAACTCCCGGGTCTTTTCTTCCAGCCGGGCATCGGGAACCACCTGATTCAGAAGTCCCATCTCATAAATCTTCTTGGCCGGGAACATATCCCCGGTCATGATTAGCTCTTTCGCCCAGACCGGCCCGGCCATGCGGGTCAGCCGGGTCGTTCCGCCGCAGTCGGGGATCAGGCCCAAAATGATCTCCGGCACCCCCAGGGTGGCGCTCTCGGCGGCGATGCGGAAATCCGCGGTCAGGGCCAGCTCCATGCCCAGCCCTCCGCAAAAACCGTGAATCTTGGCGACCACCGGCTTTTCGGTCTGCTCGATGCGGTTCATGATGGAATGGATCAAGTCGATCTCTTCGCGCAAGCGGATCCCCGGCGCCCGCCCGTCATCGCGGCCCACCTGAGCCAGGAAGTTGAAATCGATCCCGGCGGAAAAGGCTTGGCCGGCCCCCTGGAGTAAAATGACCCGCGCCTCCGGGTTCAGGCTGAGTTCGGAGAAGGCCTTGGAAAGCCCGTGCAGCACCTCATCGTTGATGGCATTGCGCTTCTCCGGACGGTTGAGGGTTACCGTTCCCACTCCATCCTTCACTTCCCACTTGATTGCGTCATTGGCCATGGATGCCTCCCTTCTCTTGAGTTTCGGGTCTCGGGTTTCGGGTTTCGAGTTCTTGCCTTTAACCTGAAACTCGAAACTTGAAACCCGAAACTGTTTTAGGACAATCCGCTCAACCTGGCAATCTCCCCCACGATGGCCTGGGTAAACTCCTGGGCTTCGGTCTTCCCGTCGGCAAAGAGAGGCCGACCGATTTTTATTTGGATCTCGGTTCTCACCTTTTTCTCCAGGTATTGAATCCCCATGGGGATGAAAGGAATGGTCCGGGCGCCCTGCCATCCCTTCTTTTCCTGAAACCGGAGGATGCGCTCAATCAGCCGGTGCTTTCCCCGGCCCATGGAATGGGGGTAATAGGTCCCCTCGGGAAAGATGACGACGAATTCCCCATCCTGCAAGATCCTTTCCAAATGTCGAAAGGAGTCCAGGGTTTTGACCGGATTGACCCGGTCGAGCGGGATTCCCCCCAGGGCGGTGATGAATTGCCGGACCCCCGGATAGACGAAAAGCTCCTGTTTGGCGATATAGCTCACCGGCCTCCAGGCGGCCAGTGCCACGACGGGAATATCGGTCCAGTACTGGTGCTTGGGGAGAAGAATGCCGGGACCTTCGGCAGGAATGTTCTCCCGCCCCTCGACGCGGATTCGGTAGATGGAATGAAAACAGGGATAGTTAACGGTCCGGATAAGCTTATAGAGTAAATTGCTTCGGCGAAGGGTCACGGTTCAAATCATCTTTAATCCTTCCTCACCCGTCCCCTCTCCCCTCGACGGGGCGAAAGATGAGATGAGGAGGCGATTATATATGGGGATTTCCCCGGAATAGGCAAAACCAGAGACAAATTAGCACAAGGGATGGGAGGAATCAACTTTTTCGAGAAGAAATCGCAAGAGAATGGATGGTCTTCGGGGGAGGAAGGGCGCCCGGCCGGTCGCCCATCTTGCGGGCGGCCACATAGGGCCGCCCCTACAACATCCTGTTTGGTTACCGCTTGGTCGGGGTAGAAAAATATAAAACTTTTTTTGCTCTGCGGTCTCTGCGAGAGACTCTTTTTTGCTCTTAACGCTTCATCCGTGTTTATCCGCGTTCATCCGCGTCCCATTCAATCTTTTGTCTTTGGGCCTTTTGCCAATTTAAAATCTGTGTTCATCTGTACTACTGTTTTGCAAAGTCTTTAAATTTTGTTAGGCATTTTTCATGAATTATTATCTGTGTTTATCTGTGTTCATCTGTGTCCAATATGAA
>Ga0315288_10005254_pt1 | contig 16476 bp, 28 predicted proteins | sample YL17G11_20_MG_FD_203454 | JGI IMG/M metagenome (GOLD analysis project Ga0315288, IMG submission 203454) | Sediment microbial communities from Yellowstone Lake, YNP, Wyoming, USA - YL17G11_20 | ecosystem: Environmental > Aquatic > Freshwater > Lake > Sediment | place: USA: Wyoming | collected...
GGACAAAGAAGATTCTGATATGGTGACTGAGCGTGCCAAGCCAGAAGATAGCGCTACTGAGGCCGGTGAGTCAGCTGATCGTCAGGATAAGCAAGAAGTTAAAGGGCTCGGTGACAACGTTCTTGAGGATCGTGAAGTTGATGTGGAAGATGAGAAGAATGACCGAGAGCCTGGTAAGACCCAGTGGGGCGGTTTCAACGTTCTTGAGATGCAAGATGCTGATACCAAAGAGAAGCGTGAGAAGAAGGATGTTGGTAAGGACACAGTATTGAAGGATATCCAGATGGACCATAAAGAGAAGGTAGCGGAGAAGACAGAGCCTAAGAAGTACGACAATCAGGTCCACGCAGCTCGTCTTGAGGGCATCTACAAAGCTCGTCTAGAGCGGAAAATCGCCGATCTGACTAAAGAGAAGGAAGACTTCAAGACGAATCTTATGGATCGGGTGGCCCGTGCCATGAAGTTGGTGGCCCACCGTCAGGCCCTTAATCTTGAATATTCGCCACTTAAGATGGCGATGGGGCTTGCGCTTTGTAACAAGCGAGCCTTGAATGATAAAGAGTTCTACAACCCCATGGATCAGGGGACTGCCGTTCAACTTATTGAGGCATCGTTCAGCGATCCTATCGTTGAAGGGGTAGACAAGGCTGCTTGGGAGCACCATATCGACGCGTTGATTGAACGGGCTGCTTCGGTAATGCAGATGAATGATGAGACCCTGATGCAGGTTGAGGCTGATCTTCGGAATATTAAGACCGCCACGATTCCGTTTGACGAGGCGGTAGTTGATACAGCGGGTGATTTCGAGATGAAGCAGGCGGCTAGAAGTGGCAATCTTCAATTGGCTCCGAAGGCAGTTGATGACGTGCCCACCATTAATAACAAACGTGAAGCAATCCGACGAGCAGTCGGTACCACGAAAGTGGCAAATTTGTCGAGGTAAAGAAATTGCCTTCCTAGGACTAATGCAATTCCGCATGACTCTAGAGAAGGTGTGGTAGACCAATTTATTAAAGGAGAAATCAAATGGGTAGTATTGGTCAAAGTCCTAGGCTAGCGGCATTCCAGAATACCGTTTTCCCGCGTGGACTCGATATGGGTCGGTGTGTAGTGATTCAGGACATCGGTGTTTTCCGTGCGGCACCGGCAGCCACTTTTGAGGCTGGTATGTTGGTTCGGCAAGATGCTGACGGCAACATTGAGAAATGTGCCGGTAAGTCAGTGTTGGGTGTAGCAAAGTGGAACAAGACCTCTTTCTACACAGCCGGGGTTGTTGACGAGCCCATCTCGTTCCCGACCGCGACAGCGGCAGTTGCCTTGAGACATCCTAATCTCAAGAATTTCCAGTTGCGCAGCGCGATTAATCTTGGTGGTGTGTTGTACGTTCTCACGAATGACTACACGATTAATACCACGAATGGTATTATCACTCGCGTGAATCCGGGCGCTACCCCGATCCCGCTTAGCACCACCGTGTATGCCACGTACACGTATCAGCTGGCCGAACAAGATCTGGATTTCCAGGGTCGTAATTTCTGGAATTTCACGGATGATGTCACGATTCAAGATGGACGAATCACCGTTATCACTGATGCGGCGCTATTGTTCACCTCGATGTATGACACCTCTCGGACCGATTACGCGCTTACCGGTGCAGGCAAGAACCTGTATTGTGGTGGTGGCGTTACGGCAGCTTTGGCAGGTTTGTTCACCACAGACTCTGCTGAGGGTGAGTTCGTTGGTTCCGTGATCCAACTCCCGCTTGCTGATGATCCGTTCCTCGGCCTGCGGCTTGGTGGTGACCCCGTTAAGTATGTGTAATTAAACGGTGAATGGGTGGGGAAATATCCCCACCCTTCCCCATTGAAAAAGTTTCAACAGGAGGATCAGAAAATGCCAGTTATTAATCCGTACAAGCGTCTTGCAGCAGCTGGGTCGAAGCCCACGCAAGAGCAACGCAAAATGGTTGCCAATTCCGCAACTCCGAAGGCCGTTCAGCAGCATCGGACCAAGGCAGCAGAGAATACCCATCTGGCTTCTCGTGAAGATGAGAAGGTTTGGGATTCTGATGGACAGTTTAATCCCACGGCATACGCAGGTGAGACAACTCGTGACGGCATCCGTCAGGCAGTTGGTAGCACCAAGCTTTCGTCCCGTATGTTCGACAAGCGTGGCGAAGTCAACGCGTACGACGACAAAGATGCCCTGCAGCAAATCGCTTACTTGCTCCAGAGTGTGACCAAGAAGGCATCGCCGGGTACCTTCTATCGTGAAGCGTCGACCGATATGCCCGCAGAAGACCGTCGTAAGGTGTTGGCGGCTGCCATGCAGGATCCCTCGGGTGAGGGTTTTGCAATCGTGGGTCAAGAACTGTTGCTCCCGATCAAAGACATTATCGACTACGAAGGTTGGTCGCGGAAGATCTATCGGGTTCGGCCACTCGCCCAGGGTGAGTTGTTCCGTATCGCGAAGGATGTCCGCGCTACCGCGTGGGTAGTGGGCCAGGATGGTCAGTCGATCGAGTCACGGCTCTTTGGTCGCTTCATTCAGCCGTCAGAGTTCAAGGTTACGGCATTCCCGACCGTCGATATCGAAGACATCTATCAGATGAACTACGATGTTTTGGATCGTGCTCAGGACACTGCCCGTCAAGAGATCGAACTGGAAGAGGACAAGCGGGGTCTTGCGCTTCTGGATCGTGCGGCAGTGACCGTGAACTCAGTGACGATCTTCGCGACTCTTGGAATTTCGGCGTTTGAAGACGTTCGATACCAGGTTGAGCGACATCGTTTGATGGTTGAGAAGTTCCTGATCAACCGTGCCGAGCTGTCCGACATCGTGAAGACGATGAGCACCTCAGTTGATCCGGTGACCGAGCGCGAGTTGATTCTCGCCGGTTACATCGGTAACATCTTGAATGCTCAGATCATCACTGCGGCGGGTACTGGGGTTGAGGAAGTTGTGCCTCGGGGCACGTTCTACGCAGCCACAGGCTCCGAGTACCTGGGTGAGATGGGTGTGCGTGTTGAGCTGTTCAGCGAACCGTTCAATATGTTCAGCCAGAGAAGGCTTACCAAGGGGTGGGCATTCGGTGAAATTTTGGGCTTTGGAATTCCGAACCCGCGTTCTTGCGCTAAAGGTCATAAGTGAACAAGCGTTCAGTAATTAACTGAATCATGATTTGTGGGGCGCTCGTCGCCCCACACTCATATTTGGTGCTAAAACTTACCTTTGGTATCATAAATAAATATTAATAGAGATCGATGTCCCTTACGACTATTACAACTTTGACAGGCTGGGACTATATTATCTATGTTATTACTTCCACCATCATGTATCGATTTCATGTGATCTTTAGTAGCTTTAGTTAATGGCTTTAAACAATATGCACAGCAATTATTGTATTCTTTTAATCTTTCATTCCATTCTTCAAACGTATGAGAGCCAGTAGCCCCGCGTTTAGCGTCTTGCCTTCTCAACACACGTTGTATGGTTTTTGCTCTACTATCGGGATTGATAGTATAGGTACTTCTTAATTTAGTATTACGTTTGGTCTTTCCCTCGGGTGTAGATCGCCGTGTTTGTTGCTGCGCATTTAAGAAATCAGCATTAGCATGATACCGTTCCAGGGCTTGTTCTCTTTCTCGCTCGGCTCTACCTGGTTCTCTATAATAACATTTATTACATAGTCCACGTGCAGCATGTTTACCTTCTAAACCACATTGTTTACATATAATAACCTTACGTTTGCGTTTAATTCCTGATTGTGAAGCGTGACAGTTAGAACATAAACCATGGGCGTGGTGTGGTTTAAGCTCACCACAAGTACCACAGGTTATGACTCTACGTGGTTTCTTAGGTCTTATTCTATTATAGCATTTCTTGCACATCCCCTTGGCTTCTAATGCGGTGGTTTGACCACATTCTTGACATGTTATAATGGTTGGTATTTTAACGTGTGCCCTACGTCTAGCTACTACATGCGGTAGTCTAGAATAGCAAGTAACACATATTCCGTGACTTTCATTTTTCTTTAGTAACCCACAAACCTTACAGGTGATGGTTCGAGCATATTTACGTGACATACCCTAAGACGTTGCAACCTCCATACCGTTTTAGGATATATTTTATAGCCATTTAATATGTTAGGAGGATACCCGGTTGGCATTCGTTTTGCAAACTAAAATATTAGAGGCTCTAACCATAAGGAGGTTCAGATGATTGAAAATTTTCATCCACCAACATCTTACGAGGAGGCTAATAAAATAGCTACAATGGAACCAGTATACTACGAAGAGTATAAACGATTAGGAGGCAAATTATCAAAAGAAGATTATGTAATAGTATCTTCCATGTTTTTCTGGTACACCTATGAGGCAGCGATGGGTGATAGTTGGTTATATCATGGAAAACGTGATTCCTCATTCAATAAGTTTAGAGTATGGTTAAAACACATGTGTCCTGGTGAGAAAGCCAATACCATTTATCAGTCAATCGATAACGTTCACGCTTACACTTAAGGAGTTTTTAATGTCTAAAGTTCAATATTATCTGTCGCTTCCGTGTGGTAGACCGGGTAACGATCTAGCGAATAATCTAAAGCATTCTCGAGGCAAGACACCAGCAATTCGGCAGGTTAAGGCACTCCAAGAACACGCCGATTGTTTGGAATGTGCCGCGTCAATGCTTCAACATGTCGCGGTGTTGGTTCAAGCTGGTAAGATTGAGATCAGCCAAGCGGATGGCCAGTTTATTATAGTGTCGGCTGACGAGAGGGTCGGTGAACAATTGGTCGAGGATGGACTATTAGATAGAATGGAAGGCGACGAGGACCACAAGAAACCAGATCTTAAGTCTGTTCATTGATGTTCTACAAGTACGACACGTGTATCACTAGGTAGATTACTTGCAGAAGTTAGGTATAGCTTTGCTTTACAGTCTGGACAATGTACAATTACACCAGCGCTGTGTGACTGGCTTGCCCTCAAAGCACACTCTAAATTTAGTATTCTTTGGTTCTGCTGCCTCAAATCTTTGAGCATCAATTCAATCGTGGCTGTTGGATCAAGGGTCATTTGTTATCACCCTGTTCTAGAGTGTGTTCACGTATTTTCATGATTGTTCTGCAAATTTCTCGATCTTATAGATGGTTTGAATCAGGTCGTTGATTAAATCGTGGTGTTCTTTGTCATACATTAGGTCAATAGAAACGGTTAGCCGTACTTCAGGAGAGCAGTCCATAGCGATTGGACGTCCCCAATCCTCGGTTGTCGTTTCATGGGGTTCCGCATATCGGGGCTTTACATCTCGTGATTGGGATAATTTGATTGGTGTGATGTGATGAATCATTGGTTCTCCTTAGAATTTTTGGTCCCAGTACATACGTCCTTCAGTAATTTCTTGTCTTACGCGCATTAATATTTTACCCAGATGATTTTGTCCTTTGCCGTCACATACACCCCAGAACTTATCACCCCAGGTATTACCTTCGATTAATTCTATATCATGAGTTTCTATTAGATCTATAGTTAACGATGGGCTGTTGGCGAATTTATTACGAACCAGGTATTCCATTAATGGTATTTTAATATCGTCAAAGTCTGGTCGCATAACAGTTTGTCTACCCAAGTTTCTTGCTTCTCGTGGGGAACCGGCGTTTCGTATTTTCTCATGTTCTTGAGGGTCTAGTGTTTTTGAAGCCTGGTAGGCGTGTTCCACAGATTTATATTCTACCCCATTCAGATACACGGGTGATTCATAGAAATTGGACAAGAATCGATAAATGCCTGTGAACCTATTAATTGCCACAATGATGTATAAATTTGATATCCGATTGGTTTATAGTAAATATATGACTGACACCACGTCATTTGGCGACCGCATGAAGTTGTATGAGGGTCTTGAAGCAGACCGTAGGTTATTGCCTTTGGCCCCGGTAATGGCTCGACTGGACGGCAGAGCATTCCATACGTTTACTCAAGGACTAGACCGTCCATATGATCGACGAATGGTCGACATTATGCGGGGCACCACCCAATTTCTCGTGGCTGAGACTCAAGCGTTGATTGGGTATACCCAATCCGACGAAATCTCATTAGTCTGGTACTCGCCAGACATTAAATCTCAAATATTCTTTGATGGTCGAATCTCAAAGATGACGTCAATTCTCGCAGCCATATGTTCTGTGGAATTCAATCGATTACTGCCCGGATTCTTACCAGAAAATAGGGGTGATTCTCCAGTATTCGATTGTCGAGTTTGGACTGTTCCCACTAAAATGGAAGCCGCCAACACATTATTATGGCGTGAACAGGACGCAACTCGTAATAGTGTCTCAGCGGCTGCACAATCAATGTTCTCTCATAAAGAATTGCAGGGGAAGAATACTAATTTCATGCAGGAGATGTTATTTGCGGCGGGCATAAACTGGAATGATTACCCAGCGTTCTTTAAGCGAGGCACCTGGACCCAAAAACGTAGGGTTATTAGACCATTTACTACCGAAGAGATAGAAAAATTACCCGCCAAACACGAAGCCCGTAAAAATCCTGGTCTTACGGTAGAACGTTGGAATATTCAAGAAATAAATATGCCACAATTTAGTCGTGTAGCAAATCGGGTTGAGGTTGTATTTGATGGTGTTGATCCTGTCGAGCATAAAGAGGACATTAAATGACTATTTGGTTTACATCGGACACCCACTTCCGGCATCAGAACATTATTCGATATTGTACTCGCCCATTTGGTGATATTGAGTTTCATGATCAAGAGCTTATCAAGCGCTGGAACAATAAGGTTCATCCCGATGATGTGGTGTATCATCTTGGGGATTTTGCGTTTGGTAGTCCGGAACAATGGCAGCGGATCATTGAATCCCTAAATGGTTGCATTAATCTGGTCAAAGGCAATCATGATCATAGTGACAAATTAAAGAAGCTCAAGGAGTTGCCTGGTAAGAATCTCAATTTCTTGGGTCACTATCACGAAATAAAGGTCGACGATGAGGAAATGGACGTTACCCAGGTGATTGTATTATTTCATTACCCGATTGAGTCATGGAATAAGCGACATCATGGGTCTTGGCATCTGCACGGGCATTGCCATGGAAGTCTAACATCTCCCGACTATCAAGCTCGATTAGATGTTAGTGTTGATAATCATGACTATTCGCCAATAGGGAATATCGGGGAGATCGTTTGTGTTGTATAGAACCATCGACTGGATGCGTAGATGACCCACTGCTCACCGTCCCATCGTTTGAATACGTCATTGCTGGGATTATAATAACAATCACCCACCATGGGTGACTCCGGGCACTTGTCTTCCGGTTGTAGCAGCATACCACTATGGTCCACAGAATTTTCTCGGTGAATTTTGATTGTTTCCCGATCACTATTGATTAGTGCTAGAACTAATACAGAAACGTGTGGGTCTTCACACGGTTTCCATATATTGTTGCCCAACATGTCTTTACTTAGAAATTCACATTTAAGTTCGTAACTCGAGGTATCATACGACTTTGGTACCCAGGCGGCTCGCCAACTGTTCCCATGATTTGTCCATTCTATATACTGGACCGGTTTATCACATTGACACCCCACGTCATCACAAGTAAGTTGCTTTTCCATAATGGTTCCTCTTTGATTTGTCGGTTGTCCGCACTGACATGTTTCTAACAGTTCTATTGTAGATGGACTAACCGCTACTTTTCTACAAACATCACAATATATTCTCATATTTCTTCCTTATAAGGATAGTTGGCACATGCCCAATTCAATAATTCAAGTAAAACATCCGCTTTATCTTTGTGTATTATCCCAACTACTTCCATTTCTGCGTCAACCAACACCTGATACTGAAATGGTATTTTTAATACGGGAAGAAGGTCATCAACTTTATCTGGACTATATATAGAAAGTTCATCTTCGAATGCATTCAACTGGTCAACATATCTCATGTTTTGCTCTCTTGGTTGCGAGTTTGGCAGTTTCTTGTTTATGGCACCGGCAACATAGGGTTCTGTAGTTCTCGAGCCCACATTCTCCACCACCTTCAACGACTGGTATAATATGATCCGCATCCCAAATACCATACCATCGTCTTTTACAATATCGATGGATTGATATCTTGAGTTCTCGGAGTTTGGCGATTAATCGTTCATTACCAGTAACTCGGTTCTCATAGGCATGAGAATTAGCTCTTATCCAGTATTCTACTGACCCTTCAATTTTCTCGAGCTTCTTAACCAGGGCTTTGCAGTCCATCCCACATATGGCACAGATTCCATGGTCTCGTTCATATAGTTTAATTCTTACATAGGTGGGGTCTGTCGTGATTTTCCAACGATCCACACATTGGTCACCACAGAATGACCGGCGACCTACCGGGACTTCAGCATTACATTGTCGGCATAGGGCTCTACCATTTGGTCCACGGGGTAGATTCTGTGGATTTACCCACCCTCGTTGTCCGCTAACTCGTCGAGTACTCATCGCTTCTTAAATTCTCGTCTTATTTCTGATATAAAGTTCTGTATATTCTTTGATTCTTAGCACAGCGGCATCAACTGCCTGTTGACTTCCGTAGTGATTTAGAAGCTCCTCGTTAATCTCGTTATCAGAAATGTTCATGACGTCTTCGGCCATGAGGTCACTTAAACGTTCAACAAATTCCATGGGGGTAAGTTTATTTCGTGGTTTACTCGTGTGATACGCGATTAATTGTTTACGTTCTTCGTTAATGTTTATTCCACATCGTCCACAAATAGGGTTGGCACACGTGTGATTTCCGGGGCCACAAGACTTAGGATCAAGTGGTTCTTTCATGTTATCACCTTTATTTCAAATTTGAAACGTCCCATTATTTCAGGGAAGTATTGTTTGGCTAATTTAATCATTTCATCGAATGTGAAATCGCCCATAGCAACGAAATTTGAATTGCTGTTCATTCGATGGTCTGTACTACGATCCCAGAATGAGAGGGCCGTCCAACCGTCTTTCTTGGTGAGACTGGCCTGCCCCTCAATTTGTATTTCAGGTGTCTGCCATGCTTTAAGTCCCCGACGTTTACCAGGACAGAGGCCACCATCAATATGATATCCCCAAGGTATAAACCCTTCCGCTATCAAACTTGTTCCACCTGGCTGATACAGATAATGCCCAGAATGATTCCAACAACCAAAGTAGTAGATGGTGATTTCTTCTTTTACGTATCCACCTATTTCCATACTACGGGGTGTCACTGAATATTCGGTAAATTCAATGTCTTTGATTATTCTGGTCATAAGTTTACTCCAGCTAATGCTATCTGATAAGCTTTATGAATTGGTGGCCATTCTAATTCTATACCGACCTGACGCATGGTTTCTGTAACATTTATCCCCATTGCTTCTGGGCACGGGGTTATACCAAATAGTGTTGGGTGCGTTCTGGTATGTAGAAATGATTTAATTTCAGCCTTTAATTGTTTTCTAGCAGTTCCTTGCCAATATAGGCAGTTAATTAGCTGTCGCCATGACCAGTCTGGATGTTTTTGTTTCATTTTATTAATGTGTTCTTCTAGATCAAAAACATTGTAGATAGCAAAAACATCGTTTCGGCATGTATCAAATAAAGAATCATATATAGGTATATGTGGTGGGCAAGTAAGTTTCTTATTAAAATTTGGACAACCACGTGGGTGACCTGGATATGGTTTGACACATAACTTGATAATGTCTGGTTGTAAAACTGGTTTCACCTGTATGAAGGGCATTAGAGTGAATCCCTAAACGCTTTCCATCTCATCATCATGTGTTGAGATATTTCACGTTTTTCTTTGCGGGTTAAAACACTATATCTGCCAGTCAGTGGATGATCTGCAAATGTTATACGGCCTTCATGCCCCTCATATATATCAAAACCATCTTTAGGATTTGCACTCATACCAAATATACATAAATTAGCAATGATTGTTCGGCCAGAACATTCTAGTTTAATATTGGCGTCATCTTTAAAATTTTTCATTTCTTGAGTCCAAAGAGGTCTAGTGGTACTTTAAGTCGTTCAAATTCAAGTTCTCGTTTACGCCGCATAATTTCAGACCCAATAATTTCACCAAGCTTATTCATGTCTTGCTCGGTAATGGCCTGAAGTATCGGAACGCAAAACCTATCAACTAAGTCTTTGCGGACCAGTTCACCATTACGGATTACGTATTTGGTACCTTTCATTTTACGTCTTCAAAAGATTTTCCACATGTTTTACAATAAAGTGGTTGATTTTCATGAAAATCAACAGAACCATGAGCGTTACAGACCGGACAATTACCCACCGCATAGACAGGATTCTTTTCAGTGCTGTTGAACTGTTCTAGCGCCTTTTGAGTTTCAAGGTGCATCGATTCGTCAATCACTAGACCTTTAGTCTTAAGTTCGACTAACAGCATTTGAAGATATCGATGCTGTGTTGGGGTAAATGAAACCATCATTTTGTGACCCTAGTGTTTATGTATACACCATTAATAAGGTTGTGGTGCTCAAACCTTTGATATGGTTCCACGGTGGTGTTTTCAGGCAGCATCTTGGATCCCATTTCTTGGGATCGCGATATCAGATGTTTAATGCCAAGCTCTACTTCACGGGCAATGTCTGCTAAGTATTCAGGATCATTAGGTGTTTTATGAAATTCTGCCATGTAAAATATATCACATCTTTTATTTATGTCTTTCATGAGTTTTATGTTGCGAGCATTTGCTGCTCGACGGATCAGAATCTCTTCAGTCGACGGGTTTTCCAGTTCTTTGTTGGTAGCCATATTTATGGTATAGTAATTCTAGATATCGTGGTTATTATATGTTGATATGGAAGAATTCAAACTAACCCCTGAAGAGATCAATTATTTCCTGTCAATCGAGGCAGACGAGCGTTGGTTACGTGCCGAGCATGAAAAGCTGGCGCTTCGTAAGCAGAACATATTTCTGAAAATGTCTATTCGTATCAAGATAAATTTAGATAATTGGTGTATTGATCTTGATCGTGGGATATGTATGCCGGTAGGTCTTCCGTTACCGGCTCGTTGCCAGAGTGAAGTCCAAGGCTAACATATCTATATAGTGGATAGGGCTGATTATTAGGTTGTGTCTACCATAAATTCTTGGTCGTCATATATCATATAGTAGCTACAGGAGAACAAACGTGAAGCCAATGAGCGTGTCTGTGTCGGATGTGACGCTTAGTGTTATGAAAAAACGTGTTTTGTTCAAGAAGGAAAATGGGGAACATGAGACACCTTTAGATGCATATAAAAGAGTCGCCAAATTTGTTGCTACCGGTCATCGAGTATTTACTGACGATAAAGAAGCAAAGAAATTTGAAGAGAAGACGGTAGAAATGATGGGTGAGGGTAAATTCATGCCCAACACACCCATCATCGTTAATGCCGGTTTCTCGAACGCTCAGTGCTCGGCGTGTTTTGTATTTCCATTAGAAGACAGGCTTCAATCAATATACGATTTTCATCGTGATCAAGGGCTAACTCAGGCGTCTGGTGGTGGTGTTGGGGTATATTTGGGAGACATTCGATCGGCTGGTACTAAAGCTTCACACGACCGATTTGTTACTAAAGGACCAGTTAGTTGGCTAAAAATGTTTAATGAAAATGCGAGCCATGTGGTTCAAGGGATGCGTGAGGGCGCTAACATGGCGATTCTTAATATCGGTCATCCCGACATCGTTGATTTTATTATATGCAAGAATGCTGGTCATAGTCTCGATGTTGATGTGCTGGCCGAACAATTTGGAGCTTCACTAGAAGAGGCACGACGTATTAAATCTGCAATAGGAATTGAGAAATTCAATCTTTCGGTGTCAATTACCGATAAGTTCATGGAAGCTCTTGAGAAAGACGAAGATTGGTACTTGGTAGATCCACATACCAAGAAACGTATGAAAAATATCAAGGCAAAAGAATTGTGGGACCTTATTATTAAGAATGCACATCAACACGGAGAACCAGGTTTGTTTTTTGTCGATACTGCTAATCGATACAATATGCTGTCTCATGTGTCGAAAATATCCTGCACTAACGCGTGTGGCGAGTTACCCGGAATCCCATATACGGCTTGTACATTAGGACACATTAATTTGAGTAAATTTGTGGTGGGCGATAATGGTTCGTCCAAAATCAACTGGAATGGACTCGAGGACGCAGTTCGATTTGGTACTCAATTTTTAGACGATGTTGTGGAGATTAATCATTTGCCAATTCAACAACTTGTAGAGATGAATAAGAACTCACGGCAAATTGGGTTAGGGGTTATGGGATGGGCTGACGCGTTGATCAAGCTTGGTACGGCATATGACTCAGATGACGCCGTAAAACGCGCTGACGAAATTGGAAAATTTATTGACGGTATTTCGCTAGATGAATGTCAACGATTAGGTAAGGACCGTGGTAATTATCCATATTTTGATGGTTCCCCAATGCAAAAGTCGGGTATCAAGAACATGCGGTGTGCTAATCGTACTACGATTGCGCCAACGGGTCAGACATCTATGTATGCTGGATGTTCATCGGGGATTGAGCCACTGATGTTTCCAGTTATGAGAAGAGAACAAGCCGGTATGGTGCAGGTAGACTACCACCCGATTCTCATGCAGACTCTCAAGGATCGTGGTCTAGATACCCAGGAAATTAAGGATAAACTTGGGATTTTGGGGTCGGTTCGGAAAGCCACATTTTTACCTGAAGACATTAGAAATTTGTTTCCATCAGCCCATGATATTGATTACACGTGGCACGTTAAGCACCAAGCCACTTGGCAACGGCATATTACTTCAGCAGTATCGAAGACCATTAATTTGCCGAAAGACGCTCCAGTCGATGATGTGTCGAACGCATACTTGTTGGCGTTTAAGAGTGGGTGTAAAGGTATTACCGTTTATCGAGATGGATCCAGAATCGGTCAACCACTATCTTCATTGAAAGAAACCAAGTTAGTTCAACGAAAGAACACGCGTAGTGAAGTAACACACGGTACTAATCGGAAGATCCCCTGTGGGTGTGGTAATCTCATGATCTTCGTAGGAGAAGGTGATCATGGAAGTATTGAAGAAGTTACAGCAAGATTAGGAAAGGGTGGCGGTTGTTCCAGCGCTGTTAATGAGGCGATAGCTCGTGTTTCTTCGATTGCAATTCAACATGGTTGTGATCCTGCGTATATTGCGAAACAATTGTCTGGTATTCGTTGTCACTTAACAGCTTTTCATCGCAGTAAGTATACTGGGGACAAGCCCCGCACTATTACATCATGTCCAGACGCAATTTCTGTTGCTATTAGTGAACATTTATTGAATGGGTCAGGTAAAAAATTAGATAGATCAGAAGAAGCATCTACTAAACATAGTGGTGCATGCCCCGACTGTGGTGGACAATTAATGTATATTGAGGGATGTGTTGCGTGTAGTAGTGTTGCTTGTGGTTTCTCACGTTGTGGGTAGTATATCTATACACTACTGTGTTTATATTATTTTTTAGGAGATTAATATGCTTAAACGTGGAACCGCAAATAAATTGGCAAGAGAAGACATCAGTAGGCGCGTGGCTGGAATTACAGTGAAACAGTGCTACGTGCATCCAAATGAGGATGATTGGATAGTTGAGTTTAGCGATGGCTCAAAAGCGTATGGAACATCAGACCAACTAAATGAGACTGGTGGTTTAAATAATATTGTTGGCACAAATGAACAAAAAAGGGCGGCTATTAAAGCAGAGATATGGGACTGGGGGTTTGCCCCAATTACTAGGGAAATGATGAAGGAATTAGAAACACGTGGGGTGTCGCCTATTTCAGATCAAGAATTTGAAAGTTGGTATAACAATTACGAATATATGGCTACTGGTAGGGAATCAGAACCTCAGGTCTAACAATGTCTAGAGTTGCCAACCAATTTGCATTAAGTGATGTTAATCGTCGTATTAGTCAAGTTAAGAGATTTTCCAAGAGTACTGCTTATGCGATTTATCATTTTGAAACTGAAAATATTATAGCGTTTGCAGACTTAGAACATATAGCCACATCATATGCCGAATATTTAAATGAAGAAGAGGGTGGTCCCACTTTTAGAGTTAAATCAATTATTAAAATTACATAGTTGCCAGCCAGTAAATCGTGTGGTACAATGCTCGCCACAATAAGATGTCACGAGAAATTAAGCTAACCCGTGGTCTAACGACGATTGTTGATGATGACGACTATGATTGGTTGTCGGACATGGAATTCTATACGCAAGTTGATGAGCGCGGGAAAACATATGCTGCCACATCAATTCTCGGAGATATTGTCTATATTCACCGCTTGATCACCGATACTGAAGACGGCGACGTTGTAGTAGATCATCAGAACGGTGATACGCTAGATAACCGTCGAGATAATTTGATAGTTAGCAGTTATCAAGAAAATGCGATGAATAAGTCGAAGACCAAACATCATCGTAGTTCTAAATTCAAGGGTGTAACCAAGATGAAGAATGGGCGATGGAAGGCTCATGTAGGGATGGACGATCAAGATATACATTTGGGATATTTCGACACTGAAGAAGAGGCGGCTCGAGCTTATGATCGAGCTGCTACCGATAAATTTGGTGATCGTGCGAAACTAAACTTTCCAAAGGAATAGAATAATGCGTCTTTTGATGTTCACTAGAAATGGAACCAAGGTACCCAAGACACCACCCGACATAGAATTTCAGCACATAAAATTTGAATCCAATAAGCTAGCAGACCTTCTGGATATTGCCCAGTATCGGGTCATAAATTTTCCGACCGCCATCCTATTGAACGATAAAAGAAAAGTAATGCTACGTACCCGTGGTATGCCATCGCCCACAATTCTACGTCACGCAATCCAGAACCAGTAAACCTCCATATACCGGGCATTATACTAGAACGTTAATTTAGACCACTGTGCTTAAACAGCAGGAGATATAAATATGGTAAACAGAACTGTCGATGTTTTGGTGGGTCTTCAAGCAGGCAGTGAAGGGAAGGGTAAATACATTTCGGCGCTTTCCCATATTTCATATGGGGCTCTGGTTAGGACGGGAAGCGTGAATGCGGCTCATAGTGTTGTCTACAATGGTAAAACATATGTTTTCCATCAAATTCCTGCTGGTGCTCTTCATTTTCCCAAAGCTCGACTAATTCTTGGAGCTAACGCTCAAATTGATATAGAATATTTGACACGAGAGATTGAACTGCTTAAAGCTAATAATATGTGGCTTGATGAAAATGGAAAGCCACGACTAATTATCGATCAAAATACCACTATTATTGATAATATTGATAAGATTGCTGAAAATGGTGGTCGTATGCCAGATTGTGGGGATCTTTATTTTCATCCCCGTGATTGTGCCTTACATAATAATGCTGATAATGGCAAGAATGTTGGTACCTGTATGGGATGTTCTAAGTTACCGGTAGATAGCGCTTGGGCAAGACTTGGTAGTACGACTCATGGTTGTGGTGCTAACTCTATTCGTAAGGCTGCCCGTGGCACTAAAATGGTGGTGTTGCCAGGTCAGGAGCTTGATCTAGCTAAATATTTTAGAAGTAAGTTGCCTGAAGACGCGACTAATGATGAAATTTCTGAGAAAATTCTTGAGATTGTAAATAATGGACCGATTACTGATTGGTCAAGTGCTGTAGAGGTTATGCCTGTTCGTTATGCAGAAGAAGACAATATTGTTAAGCAGTATGTGGGAGATACGGTTGATATTCTTAATCGGTTGATTGATAAAAATATTCCAATCATGATTGAAGGAACTCAGGGATCCATTCTATCACTTCACCACGGTTATAAGAGGAAAACTACATCTCGAGACACCAACGCAGCCAATTGGTGCTCTGAAGCAGGTGTTAGTCCTCTGTCGGTTAGAAATGTGTATGGGACCATGAGAACATTCCCGATTCGTGTGGCGGGTGACTCAGGACCAATGCCCGGTCAAGAGATCACTTGGGAAGAAGTTACCAAATTTTCTGGTTCACCAGAACCAATTATCGAGGTGACCTCAGCCACCAGGAGGAAACGTCGCGTTAGTACTATGGGTGAGGAACAGCTTAGAAGGGCTCTTGATCTTAATCGGCCCACCAATTTGATGCTAACATTTGTTGACTATCTGAATTATGAGGATAGGTTTAAGACTTCCTGGGATAGTTTGACGCAAAAGACCCGAGACTGGATTACAGTGCTGGAAACCAAAATGGGTGTATTTTTCAATTACTTGTCGACAGGACCTAATCCAGAACACACAATTGTTAGAAAATCACCCGGTGAGTTGGCGGTTCAGGCCCAGATTGGTAAACAGTCCTTGTAATGGACACCGACATTCTTCTATATTTTGGTGGTGGTTTAGTGTTGGCCATTATGTTTATCTGGTTTATGGAGTGTCATGAACACGACACATTTTAGGAAGAAGTACCAAGTGGTTCTTGATGCCCT
>Ga0315288_10005255_pt1 | contig 16475 bp, 11 predicted proteins | sample YL17G11_20_MG_FD_203454 | JGI IMG/M metagenome (GOLD analysis project Ga0315288, IMG submission 203454) | Sediment microbial communities from Yellowstone Lake, YNP, Wyoming, USA - YL17G11_20 | ecosystem: Environmental > Aquatic > Freshwater > Lake > Sediment | place: USA: Wyoming | collected...
GGTCATAGCAGATCATGCCAAGGTACATCGGGTGGCGCACGAAACGGTAAGGACCGCTGGTGACCACCTGGTGTCCTCGGTCGGATTGGATGCGTACCATTCCTGAAAGAAAGGTGTTCGCGTACGCTGCCCATAACGGCAGCCCAAAAGCCGGGATAAAGCCCAGTAGACCGGTCAACCGCGCAACAGGGGGCAGGTGAGACCAGCCGAAGCGGCCGGCGTCCATGCCAATGACCGCGAACAAGGCAATGGTCAGCAGCATATTAACAAAGACGATGGGCTTGTCCCAGGGCTTGACGTCCTTGCCGATCCGGCTGCGTTCTCTGACAAGCTCGGGGTCATAGCGCAGCAGCCAGACCTGGGTCGCCAGGGTGATCACATAATAGACCGCCAAAAATACCCAGGCCTCCCACCAGTCCAGCCGGCCGGCGGAGAGGAAGAGGCTGGCTCCCAGGATAAGGAACAGGCCATCCACCTGGATGAGGCGGATTGCCAATAAACGCATGGGAAGCGGTTTGGAAGGACTCGATGGGGCTGTCCCGTTATTGGACATATGCATCCTCCAATTAATTACGCTGACCGGATTTACCCCTGGCTCTTAACCTGTCAATCAGGGATCTTGCTTTTTGGGCGGCTGCACGCTGCTTCTCATCCGGTGGTTCAGCCCAGGGCTGGCTGACCCGCCAGGTGATCCTGCCGCTGAGAGGCGGCTCAGGGTAAGCCCCGGGGTCATGCAGAGAATAGCTGCGGAACTGTACTGGCTGCTCCTGATAGCACGCCCAGACAGCCTGCCGGATCGCTTCCGGCTCCGCCTCGAACTGCAGGTCTACCAGGGTGAGCTGTTTCCGGAAGCGCTCGATGAACTCCAACGGTAAATTATACAGGAAAGGGTGTGGGGCGTCAGTGCCTATGATACGCTTCCTATCATCGACGCCGTTGGAAAAGAGAGCCTTGAGAGCTTCACCGGTCAAATGACCTTCGGATTCGGGTCCACCCAGGATCAGGTAGCGGATGTTCGGGTTGGCGACAAGGTTGCAGACCATCTTCTCGAAGCCGATATTCTCGGTCTGCACCGTTCCGGAGAGGGCGGCGCCGCTTTCGATGCCTGCCCGGACGAGCCTCTCAAGGTCAGGCGGGGTCTTATCCGCATCACAATTCAGGATGATCGCCACTGCGACCGGCGAGGAGTCATTTCCCCGCAGATAGCGGCCTTCTTCGGGCGGGTAATCCAGATGGGGAGGAACCTTGAGCATATTTTTGGGATTGAGATTTTTGGTCATTAAAGTATTCCGGCTAGGATATCCGAACACAGCAGGACTTCAGGGAAAGCGCCTAAAGTGTGGGGGTATCCTGTAAGTATTATATAACGCAACGGGCTGGAGAATAGAACGCTATCCAATATGGCAGCCATCAAAAAACCCTCCTCCAGGTGTTCACCTGAAGGAGGGTCCCGTTCCTTATCTACGGAACGTAGTATTGGATGATCAAGACAGGACGTGAGGCGGTGCCTGCGTTACCGCTGTAGAACTTAAGGTAGTCAGCGCCCATATCGTCGTTATCATCCTTCTGGAAGCGCAGGCGGAACTGGGTGGTGCCGGTCTTGTTGATATAAGGGCGGGCTGTGCTGCTCAAGGTAACCGAGTACCAGCCTGCACTCGGGGTCGTACCGAAAGTCCCTACACTACTTATACTTGCCAGGGCTTGGAAATCACTGGCAGCCAATCCCAGCGCAGTGCCAAAGTATGGTTTACGGATATCCGCCTTCAAGCCCTGGTGGGTGGTGAAGGGATTGGTGCCTACCAGCCCCTGTTTCTTGATCTTAAGCACAACCGAGGTGATGACCGCATTATCCGGCAGGCTGGCGGTATTGAACGACAAGATCGAGCGATACTGCCGGTCAGACGCATCATCACCCAGACGGAAAGTGGTTTCAGAGGCGTTGATAGACCCACCCAGGCTGCTGGTTTCGGATGACTCAAGGATCCAGCCATCGTATGTACCCGCGGAATAGAAGTTGGAAGTTCGAGGGGTCACCTGGTGACCCTCAGTATCCGAACTGCCGTTGAAGTCCGTATCACCAGGGTAGGTGGCAGTCAGGCTTCTGGTACCCAAGGTATTAAGTACCAACACGCATGAACCAGCTGCCACTGAGGCAGAACAGGAATCTACACCATCGCTTACGGTTACATCTCCCGTTGGCGTACCACTGCCGGGGGGATTGACCGTGACCGTGAAATTGACCGTCACGTTCTGTCCGTCGGTGGAAGGATCGGGCGCATCCGAGGTGATGGTCGTGGTCGTGTTGGCTTTGACTGCGTGGTCCTCGGTGTCCGAACTGCCCGCATGGGTCGTGTCGCCAGTGTAAGTGGCGGTCAGGGTCTTTGCCCCGACCGTGTCGAAGGTCACATCGCAATTCCCGATGCCACCTGAGAGGGTGATGCTGCAGTTCGTGTCCGCACCGCTGATGTCCACCGTACCGCTCGGAGTGGTGCTGCCGCCGCTGACCGTCACGCTCACGTTGACTGTTCCACCGACCAGCGATGGGTCAGGGGAATCGGACGTGATGGTAGTAGTCGTGTGAGCCTTGACTTCGTGACTCTCGGTATCTGAACTGCCGTTGAAGTCCGTATCACCAGGGTAGGTGGCAGTCAGGCTTCTGGTACCCACGGTATTAAGTGCCAACGTGCATGAACCAACTGCCACTGAAGCCGAACAAGAATCCACACCATCGCTCACGGTGACAGTACCCGTTGGTGTACCGCTGCCGGGGGAATTGACCGTGACTGTGAAGTTGACCGTCACGTTCTGCCCGTCGGTGGAAGGATCGGGCGTATCCGAGGTGATGGTCGTAATCGTGTTGTCTTTGACTATGTGGGCCTCGGTATCCGAACTGCCCGCATGGGTCGTGTCGCCAGTGTAAGTGGCGGTCAGGGTCTTTGCTCCGACCGTGTCGAAGGTAACATTGCAATTCCCACTGCCACCTGAGAGGCTGATGCTGCAGTTCGTGTCCGCACCGGTGATGTCCACCGTACCGGTAGGAGTGGTGCTGCCGCCGCTGACCGTCACGCTCACGTTGACAGTTTCACCGACCAGCGATGGGTCGGGGGAATCGGACGTGATGGTAGTGGTCGTGTTGACTTTGACTGCGTGGTCCTCGGTATCAGAACTACCCGCATGGGTTGCATCACCATTGTAAGTGGCGGTCAGGGTCTTTGCCCCGACCGTGTCGAAGGTCACATTGCAGTTCCCACCGCCACCTGAAAGGCTGATGCTGCAGTTCATGTCCGCACCGGTGATGTCCACCGTGCCGCTCGGAGTGGTGCCGCCGCTGACCGTCACGTTCACGTTGACAGTTCCACCTACCAGTGATGGGTCGGGGGAATCCGAGGTGATCGTCGTGGTAGTGTTGTCCTTGACTGTGTGGTCCTTGGTATCTGAACTGCCGTTGAAGTCCGTATCACCAGGGTAGCTGGCAGTCAGGCTTCTGGTCCCCTCGGTATTAAGCGCAAGCGTGCATGAACCAGCTGCCACTGAGGCCGAACAAGAATCCACACCATCGCTCACGGTGACATCTCCCGTTGGTGTGCCGCTGCCGGGGGGATTGACCGTGACCGTGAAGTTGACCGTCACGTCCTGCCCATCGGTGGAAGGATCGGGCGCATCCGAGGTGATGGTCGTGGTCGTGTTGGCGATGACTGCGTGGTCTTCGGTGTCCGAACTGCCCGCATGGGTCGTGTCGCCAGTGTAAGTGGCGGTCAGGGTCTTTGCTCCGACCGTATCGAAGGTCACATCGCAATTGCCACTGCCACTTGAGAGGCTGATGCTGCAGTTCGTGTCCGCACCGGTGATATCTACCGTGCCGCTCGGAGTAGTGCTGCCGCCGCTGACCGTCACGCTCACGTTGACAGTTCCACCGGCAAGCGATGGGTCGGGTGAATCGGACGTGATGGTAGTGGTGGTGGAATACCAATCGACGAAGACGTAGGCCGCGCCTGCATTGACCGTTCCGCCTGGGTCAGCATGGGATGCCCCAACCACGACGACATCCCCGCTGATTGACACGGAGAAGCCAAACAGGTCCTCTACCGCCTTGTCGGAGGATGTAAGTTTGGCGGTCTGGGTCATGTCGGCCCAGACGCCGCCCGGCTTGGCGAAGACGTAGGTCGCGCCTGCAGTACTCGTTCCATCTGGGTCAGCCATTTCCGCTCCGACCACGACGACATCCCCGCTGATTGACACGGAGTAGCCAAACGCGTCACCTGCCGCCTTGTCCGAAGCGGTCAGTTTGGCGGTCTGAATCATGTCAGCCCAGCCGCCACCCGGCTTGACGAAGACGTAGGCCGCGCCTGCTTCTACCGTTCCGCCTGGATCGGCACCTTGCGCTCCGACCACGACGACATCCCCGCTGATTGACACGGACACGCCAAAGTAGTCACCTACCGCCTTGTCGGAGGCGGTCAGCTTGGCGGTCTGGGTCATGTCGACCCAGCCGCCGCCAGGCTTGACGAAGACGTAGGCCGCGCCTGCATTATTAGGACAGATTGCCCCGACTACGACGACATCCCCGCTGTTTGACACGGAGATGCCAAACTGGTCACTTACCGCCTTGTCGGAGGCGATCAGCTTGGCAGTCTGGGTCATGTCGCTCCAGCCGCCGCCCGGCTTGACGAAGACGTAGGCCGCGCCTGCATCGACCGTTCCGCCTGGATCGGCACTTTGCGCTCCGACCACGACGACATCCGAGCTGATTGACACGGACCTGCCAAAGTAGTCACCTGCCGCCTTGTCGGAGGCGGTCAGCTTGGCGGTCTGGGTCATATCGGCCCAGCTGCCGCCCGGCTTGACGAAGACGTAGGCCGCGCCTGCATCGGTAGTTCCGCCTGGGTTGGCTAACCAAGCGCCTACCACGACCACATCACCGCTGATTGAAACGGAGTTGCCAAACTCGTCACTTGCCGCCTTGTCGGAGGCGGTCAGCCTGGCGACCTGGGTCATGTCGGCCCAGCCGCCGACCGGCTTGACGAAGACGTAGGCCGCGCCTGCATTGTTCGTTCCGTCTGGGCGAGCACGGAATGCCCCGACCACGACGACATCCCCGCTGATTGATACGGACCAGCCAAAGTATTCAATTACCCCCTTGTCCGAGGCGGTCAGCTTGGCTTTTTGAACGAATGGGTCGATCGTCAGGGGGTAACGGGCGCCAGCATCGTTGACCTGCAGCAGGAGGGCTTTCCCACGCAGCTCCAAGCGGGCAGGCAGATCCAGCCCGGCAGCATCATAGGCGGACAAGCCAGCATAGCGCAGCACTTCTGCACCGCCTGGATCCGAGAGCACCAACCCCTGCCCGCTGGTATCCACGGCCGCCCGCAGATCGCCGCCCAGGGTCAGGCTCAACGTCAGAGGCCCACCGGTCGATTTCCCTGCGGGCGGTCGATCCAGGGTGAAACCCTGCTCAAGGCCGAAGGGGCCGTTGAGGTACCACTCGGTCAGGGGACCACGGGCATACTCAAGACGATTGTCACGCCTCGTGGGATCAACAGCCGGCAGCGGCTGCAGGCTCTCACCGTAGCCGTAGCCCTCCAGGGTCAGGCCCCAGGAGTGCACGCCGGCGCTAACCTGCATGCCATCTGCACTGAATTCGGCTGAAAGACCCTGCTCCGCATTGTCCATGAGGAAATGCGTGCCAGATAGGCGGGCGTGATAAATGGACTGGTCAGCGCCGATGAGAGCGGAGATGGGTGCCTGCGCAAGCGCCGGTAAGCTGGTCGACAATTCAGAAGCAAACGTGTGAGGAACTGCCGCTGCTTTCCACCCGGGGAGGGTCAATACCAGGATGGCAGCGAAAATCAAACGGACTGGTCTGAGAAGAAATTTGAACATCATTTCAGGCTCCTTATTATGTTCATGTATGTCTATAGAGCGGCAACGGCAGACATAAGGATTGGGATATGGAGAACAACGATGGTTATTGGTATCTTTCGATATGTAGAAAGATTGAATCCGCAGGATAAACAGATCGTGAGTATATGTGTATTGTATAAGTTTTATGAAATAAAATCAATACAAAAGTCGATAGTGTGTGAAGGATTTGAGATCAGGGAATGGGAAGGTGATATTCGATATTCATTATTGGAGATTGGTGATCGGGAATCAGGTGTGGGTGGAAGATATCCTTGCCACAAGCAACCTGTCAAGCGGCGCCTCCGGCGGCGTTGCACGGTCGGCTTTGCTGCAGGGTAATGCTGGTTTTAAGGGTGAGAGGCGGGGCTGGTGGAGACTGCTTGCTTTCAGCATACTTCGCGATCGCCAAAAACCGGCTCGCAGTGACACTGGTTAGGAGGGTGAGGAGCAAGTGCTGGTTGACAAAATTCCTAAAAATATGTTCGTCAACGAGAGCGCAGACTGAAAGGATATGAGATAATTGGCAGAACGGTCACTCCTGATGGATGATGTTGATAGTTCCTATGTTTGGTAAACTGACACGTTCCGGTCTCCTCCCAGTCATGCTCCTGATTGCGTTCAGCCTGGCGATCGGGCTGCTGACCATCCGGGATTATGGTGCCAGTTGGGATGAGCTGCTCATTTTCAAGTATGCCGAGCGTTCCATCAATGCATACTCCGAGTGGTTGCGAACTGCTGATGTTCCTTTCACAGGTAATACATACGACAACTTTGGGCCATTCTATGTCACACTGGTCGCAATGATCACCCGGTTCTTCCAATGGTTAAACCCGGGCTGGCTGGCAGCAGACATACGGCATCTCATTTACTTTATTACATTCCAGGCCGGCGTATTTGGTTTTTATTTGTTGTGCAAACGTTGGTTAAGGGATTGGGCAGCTTTTGGCGCTACGGTTCTATTCTCAACCCAGCCCTTGCTGTGGGGACATGCCTTCATCAGCCCGAAGGACATCCCGTTCATGAGTTTTTTCCTGCTCAGCATCCTGCTTGGATTCCGGATGGTGGATGCCTTCCTGGCGCCGCTCAAGCCTGCCCACGGCGTCCAGGAGAACGAAACCAGAATGGACGTGGTGCCGCGCGCATGGAAAGAGGCACCCGGGCATTCCAGGCGCCTGATCCTGGTTGTCACCGTAATATGGCTGCTTTCTGTTATCACATTGTTCGGTGGCACCAACATTTTCAATGACATGATAGGAAATCTCATTCGCGAGGCGGTCACGGGGGGAAAGCAACCTTTCATTGGGACGTTGATTACCAGCATCGCAGCGGATATCCACCAGGCACCGGTTGAGGTATATGTCCAGCGGAGCCTCGTTCTCTTTCTTCGGCTGAAGATCATCTACTTCCTGTTGAGCGTTGCTGTGGTTGCCTGGATGTATAAGATCAAATTCCCTTCCATGGTGCACCTGCTGCATCCTTTCGTCATCGCAGCGGGTGTCATGCTGGGTCTGACCACATCGATTCGTATCCTCGGTCCGACCGCGGGTTTGCTGGTCTGTGTGTATGCCATCGCCAGGATCGGGAAAAGAGCCTATCCAGTGCTCCTGATCTACGCCGGCATCGCCATCTTTATCACCAATCTCACCTGGCCATTTTTATGGCCGGACCCGATCATCCGGTTCATCCAAAGCTTCGGGGTGATGAGTAAATACCCCTGGGAGGGTCAGGTGCTTTTTAATTCGGAATGGTACGCATCCAACGGATTGCCAGTCGCATACCTTCCGATCCTGATGGCGCTTCAGTTAACCGAACCGGTCTGGGTATTATTCATCATCGGTCTTATACTTGGAGGCTGGTCATTCCTGAAGAGGAGGCAGAACGGCGATCTCCTGCTACTGGTCGTGTTCTGGTTCGTGCTGCCGTTGTTGGGCTTGATCGTATCCCATTCACCCCTGTACGATAACTTCCGGCAGATCTTCTTCATCCTGCCAATCGTGTTCGTCACCTGCGGCCTGGCTCTTGAAAAGATATTCGAGGCAGCCAGGCGACCGGTGTTCAAGGGTATCATCCTGGCGGCACTGGTCCTGCCGGGTATCATCCCGGGTATCCAGCTCCATCCATATGAGTATGTATACTACAACAGCCTCATCGGAGGTATACAAGGGGCTTTCCGCCGCTTCGAGCTGGACTACTGGTGTATCTCTTTCCGGGAGGCTGCGAACTTCCTGAACCAGGCTGCGCCCCCAAATGCCAGGGTGCTGGTAGTTGGACCTGCGCACACGCTGGAACCCTTCATTCGTGAAGACATCAAGGTTTTCTCGAATAATGCTGATGATAACAACAGCGCGGACTATCAATATGCTGTGATCACGACGCGTTACAACTGGGACCTGGCTAATTTCACCGAGGCAGAGCAGATTTTCAGCATTCAACGAGATGGGGCAATATTTTCCGTGGTCAGGCAATTATCGAACAATGAAGGACAGAAAAGCCCATGAGCTTTACGGCTGGTCTTTTCCCCTGGGAAATAAAATGGAGCCAGATATGAACAAGAAAACCCACCAACCGATTCCCCTCCCCATGCTTGCATTTATAGCCTGGTGCAGCCTGACGGGACTTTTTTTGATCAGTACGCTCATCCAATTTAAAGTAAGGGGTCTGGATGTATTTGAGGCGCTGATCCAGACCGGGCCAATCTCCGACCGGACCCTCAGCCTGTATTCTGTCGGCATCAGCTGGCTTTTAGCTGGATTGTTCCTTTACCTGCTCCATACGAAAAAGCTCCATTCCGGAAATGTCTTTGCAATGGCTGGTTTCTTCCTGGTCAGTTTTTTATATCTCAATGTGCTGCGGGAGCGACCGGATTATGGCGATATCCAGTACTATATTCGGGCTGCGAATGCCCTGCACCTTGACAAACACCTGCCCGCCACTTATATATACCCACCGTTTTGGGCAAGCCTGCTGGAACCTCTACTGCAGATGGGCAATAAAGCCATCTTCAATCTTGCCTGGTTAGCCAATGTGGGTTCTCTGTTCGTATTTTACTTTTTGCTCATCCTGATGCTCGAGCAATACGGTTTTTCGAGAAAGCTGGCTGCCCTGGTCACAACCATATTCATGCTGGTCAACGTTCCTATCCTGCGGACTCTGTTTTATGTCCAGGTCAACCTGCATGTGATCAACCTGGTCTTCCTCAGCCTGCTGTTGCTACGACGTTCTCCGTTCCTATCCGCCCTGGCGCTTGCGATGGCTGTACACCTTAAGGTTTCACCAATCCTGCTGGTCATCGCGTTCATTGTAGAGAAGAACTGGCGCTGGCTCCTCTGGTTTGTTTTATGCACGCTCCTGATTGGAAGTTTCACGGTCATCAATCATGGATTCTCACCATACCTCGACTTTTTTATCAATATCAAGAACCTTGTTGCCTCGCACGAGATCAGCTTTCGAGAGAATTCCATAGACTCGCTCTTCCTGGCTGCGACCAATTTCTTGAACCTCGAGCATGCACTGGCGCGCTATGCCATTTACTTCACCAAACTCGTAATTGGTGTCCTGGGCTTGACGATCGTTTTCAAGAATATCAAGGGTCGGACCTTTTATCAAAGGGAAGGTCCTGGTACAAGTCTTTACAATGGCGTCATCGGACTGTTGATCCTTTCCACCCTGTTCTCCCCACTGATCTGGGAACACCATGGTGTGTTTTTAGCCCTGCCTTTCCTAGTCTTGCTGAAAAGATTGTCTTCAGGAGGGGAATTCATATGGTTTGGCTTTGCGTATTTCTTTGAGTTCATCCTCCCGACCTTTGACTTTTTCCCCTGGTCTTACGGGAGGTTATTTTCCGCGTTGACCTGCCTGGGATTGTGCTGGTATGTATCGAAGAAAAAGGATATCTCTCCTCTATTTGATGCTGCAGAAAGCAGGCTGTTGAATTTGTAGGATCTATCAATCAATAATACATTCAAGACCGCCTGAAACCGAGCCCATTGAAGTATAGATGATAAAACCAGCCGGTGAAGGGGAAACAGCGCTGATCTCAAGATCGCGGTAGAATTGATCCGGGAATCTACCCCGGTCTAACGGCTGATAAATCCTACCGAAGACCAGGTCATTTAATGATGCAAGGTATTCATAAACTGTTAACTCGATATCCTGTTGAAATATTACCTGCTGTCACGTGCGAATTTTACTGAACAGCCATTTTAACGACATATGAAGGATGTGCGTAATGCTCCTGACCATTGATGTTGGCAACACCAACCTGACGCTCGGTGTATATGATGGAGAGAAACTCGGACCGCACTGGCGGCTGGCTACCGACCACGAGCGCATGCCGGATGAATACGGCCTGCAATTCCTGGGGCTGCTCGATCACGTTGGCCATACCACAGCCGATCTGAGTGGGATCTGCCTGGCTTCGGTTGTCCCGCCGCTGACCGGACGGGTCAGCCAGGCCTGCCGCGAGTATCTCAAGCAGGAAGCGCTACTGGTGGATACCGGCATAAAGACCGGCATCCGCATCCGCTACGAGGATCCGCGTGCGGTCGGCGCAGACCGTGTTGCTGATGCGGTTGCGGTGCATCACCTCTATGGTGGTCCAGCCTGTATCATTGATTTTGGAACCGCAACGACCTTCAACGCCCTGACCGCTGAGGGTGAATACCTGGGAGGAGCGATCACGGCCGGCATCAACCTGGCTGCCGAGGCGCTCTTTCAGCGGGCGGCAAAATTACCCCGCATCGATATCCAGCGCCCGCCATCAGTGATCGGCAGGAACTCGGTACACGCGATGCAATCGGGTTTGCTGTTCGGATACGTGGCGATGGTCGAGGGGATGGTGACCCGTTTCCGGGCAGAACTGGGCGAGGACATGAAAGTCATCGCCACCGGCGGGCTGGCAGAGATCGTGGCAAAGGAAACGCCTGTCATCCAGCATCTGGTACCATGGTTGACGCTCGATGGACTGAGGATCATCTGGGAGCTAAACCAATAAATTAACCACGAATGGCACAAAGGTCACGAAGGAAGTAAAAGCATAAAACCGAGGCATTTTTTGCTATCCACTTTTATGAATGGCTTTTCTGGAAAACAATAATAGATACCCCGAAATTGCAGGATAGAGTCCACACATTAAAATCCTGATACTGGAAAAAAGAATGCATACTTATCGTTATAGGTTGATTTATAGTTTAATGGTATCTGTAGCACTGACTGGCTGTAACGGCCTGGCTGCCAATGCGGCTTTACCTGTCCCCCAAACCGAGACGCCAACTCTCCCCCCGATGGTTTCAGATCCACCGACACAGACGGTCATTCCACCCTCTACCCAGACGTCTACACCGGCATTCACGCCCACCCCGCCGTGGATCCTGCAGGGTCCAGGAAAACTGGTCTGCCCGATCCTGCTTTATCATCATATCGCCGATTCTCCCACCGACAGCAGGTATTATGTCAGTCCGGGTAATTTCGAAGCCCAGATCAAACTGTTGCAGGTGTGGGGTTATCAGACCATCCCGCTTTCGCTGCTGGTGGAAGCCATCACGAACGGCACCGAGCTGCCGGCGCGCCCGGTGATCATCACCTTTGATGATGGCGATATCGACGTATATACGAACGCATTTCCGGTCATGCAGCAATATGGTTTCACAGGCGTGCTCTATATCGTCAGTAACCGGCTGCAGGTGGATGGCTTCATCAGCACAAGCCAGATACAGGAGATGGCTGATGCCGGCTGGGAGGTGGGCAGTCACAGCATGAGCCATGCCGACCTCACCAAGAGCAGCATAGACAGCCTGTATGCGGAAGTTGTCCAGTCGCGCCGTGACCTGGAAGAAGCGTTGGGAGTGCCGGTCAAGTCATTTGCCTATCCATTCGGCCTGATCAGAGATGCAGCCGTGGACTATGTTCATTTCGCACAGTATGAATCGGCAGTCGGACTCGGCTATACTGCCGAACAGGGTCCGGGCAATCTCTTCAACCTTCAACGACGCGAGATCAAAGGTGAGTACGACCTGAAGACATTCACGTTGTTCCTGCCATGGACCGAACTGTTGGAAACATCCGAAACCGCAACCCCCTAAGGTGACTCCTGGTAAGGTGTGAAACATGAGAAGTCTGGTGATCCCTTTTATACTGTTATTTTTCCTTTCTTCGTGCTCTATTTTTCCATCAACTCCTGCAGACAGCGGCATCGAGGGACAGGTGTTCATTGGACCGATGTGTCCGATCGTGGTGGAGGGACAGGAATGCCCCGATCGCCCTTATCAAGCCACGATCAGCATTCTGGACCAGGATGGAAGGAAGGTATTCGATTTTCAAACGGATGTCGAAGGGAACTTTCGGGTACCGCTGGCAGCAGGTGAATACATCCTGCATCCCGAATCGCCCAACGGCATCCCATCTGCTGCGGACCAGCCATTCACGGTGTTAGCCGGACAGTTCACCCAGATGACGGTCAAATACGACAGCGGTATCCGCTAATATTCACCCCAGGCATGAACCGGTAATTAATATTTAACATGCCTCCCGTTATTTGGAGAGGTTTTTCTTATGATATTTTTAGAATGGAAGGTCGATATGGGTTCCAGCCAGGGTATGCGAGGCGACAGGTCAACCCTTGACATCCCTTTGTTTTTGCAGATAATAAAGGCAACAAGCAATCTTTCCCAAAGGCTTTGACGGAGGAAAGTACGCCGGTGGAAGCTGACAGGGATGCGCAGGGCGTAGAATGAGACCCGCGCTCAGCAGAGATCGACCGAAGTTCCCTCCCGAGCCGCCCGGGTGAATGGCAATACCTAGTAGTCCGGGCCGCAGCCTCAGCGTTACCTGAAGAACCAATCGCATCGATGCCGTTGGTGGTGAGCGGACTGCACAGGCAGCCAAGTTGGGTGGTACCACGGGAAATCCCTCCCGTCCCAGTGTGGGCGGGAGGATTCTTTATTAGACGATGAGCGATTGCCATCACATCGTCAATTGGAGGTGAACATGTTGGAAAGACTGGCAGATATTGAGAAATCCGCGCTGGAGGCGCTTGGATCGATCCAGGATAACGATGCCCTCCAGGAATGGCGGGTGGTTCATCTGGGCCGCAGCTCAGCATTGATGCAGGTTTTCAACGGATTGGGTCAACTTGCCAGGGAGGAACGTCCGCTGGTGGGTCAGCGAGCCAACCAGGTCAAACAGAGGCTCGAAGGCGCCCTGGTTGAGAGAGGTGAAAGCATCAGGCAGGCTGCCCTGGCAAGCTCCCTCGAGCAAGATAAGCTGGATGTGACCCTGCCTGGCCGACGATTCCGGTACGGGCGGTTGCACCCGGCGACGCAGACCCTCAGGCGGGTTCTGTCGATTCTAGCGGATATGGGCTTCCAGGTCTACACCTCACGCGAGGTTGAATCGGACGAATACAATTTTCAGCTGCTCAACTTCCTACCGCATCATCCGGCACGCGAGATGCAGGATTCGTTCTATCTCGAGGCACGGGAACGCGGAGACAATCCCCTCCTGCTGCGCACACACACCTCTCCAGGCCAGATCCGGGCCATGCGCGAATATGCGGCGACCAACCCGGACAATCCACCTCCGGTCCGTATCGCGCTGCCGGGTATGTGCTTTCGCTACGAGCAGATCACAGCCCGTTCCGAAATCCAATTCAACCAGGTCGAAGGGCTGGCGGTCGGGGAGAATATCACTCTCTCCGACCTGAAGGGCACGGTGAGTGACTTTGCCAGGCGCATGTTCGGGCAGCAGGTGCGCACGCGCTTCCGCGCCGGGTATTTCCCCTTCACCGAACCCTCGGCTGAAATGGACGTGGAATGTTTCGTGTGCAACGGCAAGGGCTGTCCGGTCTGCAAGCTATCGGGGTGGCTGGAGATACTCGGCTGTGGCATGGTTCACCCGGTGGTGCTGCAGAACGGCGGTTACGACCCCCGCCGCTTCACCGGCTTTGCCTTCGGCATGGGGATAGAGCGCCAGGCAATGCTGCGCCATCAAATTGATGATATCCGCTATTTCTGGGGCAATGATGTCAGGTTTTTGGAGCAGTTTTAGGAGAGCGATATTCGAGATTCGTTATTCGATATTCGAAATGTGAGATTCGAGATTTGAGAGGCGAACAGTGAGCGTCAAGGGATTGGAAAAACTTGAAGCATGGCGAAAAGCAATGGACTTCTCATTGAAAGTCTATCGCGAGGTTCTACCCATACTCCCCAATGAGGAAAAATGGAATCTGAACCAACAAATTCGTCGAGCGGTACAGAGTATCCCTACAAATATATCCGAAGGGCATGGACGTTTCTACTATCAAGATAATGTACGCTTTTGTTATTTTGCTCGCGGTTCCCTCGAGGAAACCCTCAGCCATATCGTATTGGCGTATGAACTCGACTATATTCCAGAAGAACTGTATCACCAACTGGAACGATCGGGCGATGATTTAAACTGTCTGCTCAATGGTTACATCGCTTATCTGAAACGCAGCAAACGCGGTTCCAATGAACCAGGAGCGCACCTGGCTGCTCGAGAAGTTCCCGAAGCTTATATCGATGAGCAATCACCAACAGAACCTCATACAAACAAAGCCGGAGATAGGAATATCAGACACAAATAACTAATATCGACTATCGAATATCGGTTATCGATTGACAGATATCATAATTTACATTGACTTTATGTGTTTGAAGAAAATATATAATATGGAGGCTCAACCATGGAAAACAAAATCAACTTTAAAGACCTGCTGGGTCCAATGCGTGTACCCTTTCTGCTGCTTCCACCCATGTGCGTGCTGCTGGGTATCGGCACAGCGTACTGGACTACCGGCAAGGTGAATATCCTATACGCGGTCCTGGCATTGATCGGCGCGGTATCATCACATATCAGCGTCAATGCGTTCAACGAATACTTCGACTTCAAGAGCGGGTTGGATACCAAAACCCCCAAGACCCCATTCAGCGGCGGGAGCGGAACGCTGCCCGCGAGACCTGAGCTTGCCAGGTCAGCGCTTGCAACCGCCTCAGTTAGCCTGCTCATTCCCACCTTGATCGGGCTGTATTTCCTGGTCGTACGCGGACCGGCGATCCTGCCGATCGGTATCCTGGGTATCGTACTGGTTGTCACCTACACGACGTGGATCACGCACAACCCGATCCTGTGCCTGTTCGCTCCAGGCCTGGGATTCGGTACGCTTTGGGTGATGGGTACAAACTTCGTCCTGACCGGCGGCTACTCCTGGACGGCTTTCACTGCCTCATTGGTGCCGTTCTTCCTGGTCAGCAACCTGCTGCTGCTCAACCAGTTCCCGGATGTGGAAGCCGACCGGAGCGTAGGCCGGCGTCACCTGCCTATCCTGCTCGGCAGGCAGGCAAGCAGTTATATCTATGTCGCATTCCTGGCATGCACCTACCTGTCAATTATCTCTGGTTACCTGCTGGGTGTACTGCCTGCCTGGGCATTGATGGGCCTGCTAACACTCCTGCTCGCCATACCAGCCGGTTTGGGTGCTGTCCGTTACAACCAGGACATCCAAAAACTCATGCCAGCCATGGGCATGAATGTCCTGATCAACCTGCTCACACCTCTGCTGGTGGCGGTGGGATTGTTCATTGCGAGGGCTTTGACATGAGAATACCACTTTCCTGGCTAAAAGATTTTGTCGATATTGATATCTCCATTGAAGACCTGGCACGGATATTGACCCTGGCGGGCATGGAGGTAGAGGAGATACAGTATGCCGGCCTGCCGATGCCCGCGCATCCTGTCAAGGACCTGCATGTCCAACAGCGGCAGGAGTTCAAGACGACCGGCCTGGCATGGGAGCGGGACAAGCTGGTGGTCGGGCAGATCAATGAGGTCTTGCCGCATCCCGATGCCGACAGGCTGGTCTTATGCAGGCTGGAAGATGGACAGCAGGAGCATGTCATCCTGACCGGAGCGCCCAACCTGTTTGAATATAAAGGGAAGGGACCATTGGCCAGACCGCTCAAGGTCGCCTATGCCAGGGAGGGCGCGCGTCTGTACGATGGTCATGCGTCTGGCCAGGTTTTGATGACTCTCAAGCGCACCAGGATCCGGGGGGTCGAATCGTACTCGATGGCATGCTCTGAAAAAGAACTGGGCATCTCGGATGAGCATGAGGGCATCATCATCCTGGATGACAAGGCACCGCTTGGCATGCCGCTGGCAGATTACATGGGCGACGCCGTGCTTGACGTGGCCATCCTGCCCAACATGGCGCGCAACGCCAATATCCTGGGGATCGCCCGCGAGGTGGCAGCACTGACCGGCAAGAAATTAAAGCAACCGGATTTCGAGCTGCACGGCGCAGGCGAAGTGGTCGCGGGCAAGGTGGACATCCAGATCGACGAGCCTGAGCTGAACCCGCGGTTCGTGCTGGGCTTGATCCGTGACGTGGATATCGGTCCGAGCCCTTACCGGGTGCAGAGACGCCTGCGCCTGGCGGGCATGCGACCGATCAACTGTATCGTGGATGCCACCAACTACGCCATGATCGAGATAGGTGAGCCACTGCATGCCTTTGACTATGACGTGCTGGTGAAGCGCGCCCGTGGGAAACCGGTGAC
>Ga0315288_10005256_pt1 | contig 16470 bp, 13 predicted proteins | sample YL17G11_20_MG_FD_203454 | JGI IMG/M metagenome (GOLD analysis project Ga0315288, IMG submission 203454) | Sediment microbial communities from Yellowstone Lake, YNP, Wyoming, USA - YL17G11_20 | ecosystem: Environmental > Aquatic > Freshwater > Lake > Sediment | place: USA: Wyoming | collected...
TTGATCGGTTTCCGCACGTGACCGGCGAGACCTTTAATATCGCATCCGGCCAGGGAACCCCGCTCGTGGACATCGCACGGATGATCCGTGATGCACTGGGAGGAACCAACGAAATCCTCACCGAGGATAACCGGCCCGGCGAGGTAGTACGATATATCGCCGATATCTCGAAGGCCCGGAGGCTCCTCCAGTTTAGCCCGCAGGTTACCGTCGACAGGGGACTCTCTCTCGCAGTATCATGGTACAGCCGCTATTCTTCCCAGGAGAAATCAATTCAAGAAACGGCATGAAATCACGTCGTGTACCACACATCTCTGACTATATTCTGAACATATCGGAAAGATCCAGGATTCTTCCATGGTAAAGGTCAGCGTAATCATCCCGGTCTACAATGGTGAATCCTATCTCGCTGATGCGATTGAGTCGGTGAAGGCTCAGACGTACGCCGATTGGGAGATCATCGCGGTTGATGACGGTTCGAAAGACCGGAGCCCATCGATCCTCCGGGAGTATGAGAAGGGCCTCTCTGCAAAATTTCGTCTGATCACTCAGGAGAATCAGGGGATATCTGCTGCGAGGAACCGGGCCATCGGCATATCATCCGGAGAGTATATCGCCCTTCTGGACAGCGATGATGTGTGGTTCCCTGAGAAACTGGAACTGCAGGTGAGTGTACTTGAGAGAATGGAGGAGGTGGCTATGGTCTATTCCGACTGCTTAGTGGTGGATCCTCAGCGAAATGTCATCAGGAAGACCTATTTCGAGAAGCCACCTCTCGCCGGAGGCATATTCCAGGAACTTCTCCTTAACAACTCTATCCCCTCCTCGTCTGCCCTCATCCGAAGAAGCGTGTTCCAGCAGGTCGGATCATTCAACCCTGCCTATCGCATAGCCATGGACTACGATCTCTGGCTCCGGATCGCCGACCGGTACCCGATTGAAGTGATTGACCGGCCCCTGATGCAGTACCGGGTCCATCCCGGAGGGATCAGCAGCAACCGGGTGGAAATGATCCGCGAGGACCTTGACATCACGGAGAGGTGGCTCGAGCAGAGGCCAGGGCTGAGGGAGGAGCTGGCAGCAGGGCTTCTCCAGAAGCAACGGAGTTCCCGGTACCACCTGTTTCTCCATCATCTCCATTCCCGGGAACTCCGGAAAGCAGCCCGGGCATTTCTCTCCTGGCTGGCCGTGGGCCTCCCTCGATCACCGGAAAGGAGATCCGAGATCCGATGAAGGTTGCCCTCACCTGCGGGATGGATTTTTCCCGGCCCAATGGCGTCACGCGGTACGTGGAAGCAGTGGCATCAGGGCTTGCCCGGAACCATGAGGTCATTCTGCTCTCTGCCGACGAGCCTTCCTCTCCCCTGCCGGTCCTTGTTCATCTCACCCCGCTCAGGCGGTTTCCCTGGATGAAGCTGGAACCGGAGGCTGGGTTGCTCCGATCCCTGCTGAACGCGGTCCAGCTCACGACGAGGCTCATTGTCAATGCGCTCTGGTATCGCTACCTGTACTGGCGGTTGAAGAAACGGCACCAGGTGGACATCTTCCACAGCCAGAGCCTGGATTCACCGGTGGCTGACGTGGTGACGATGCATGCATGCTATGCGGCGGCATGGAAGGCGAGGAACTCTCAAAAGCAAAAAATTACCATTACTGCAGTTCTCGGGTACCTCCTCTTTCTCCCCTTTAATCTGGGGAACCTGGCAATGGAACGAAAAATTCTGCTTTCAAGTTGCCGGATCATTGCCGTCTCCCCTCAGGTAAAGCACCAGATCACCGAGCATTATCCTGTCCCGGATACGAAAATCACGGTGATACCGAATGGCGTTGATACTGGAAGATTCAGGCCTGATGCAGACAAGAGGGCAGAAATCAGGGGACGCTATGGTATACCTGAAAATGCCCCTGTCCTGATCTTTGTGGGAAACCTCTTCCAGGTAAAGGGCCTGGATGTGATTCTCGAGGCGGTAGCGCAGATCCGGGAGGTATATCTCTTCGTGATTGGCGAAGATGTCAATCTCTCCTCTTATCGGGATACTGCGAGGAGGCGTGGGATTGAAGCCCGTGTTATTTTCACCGGGAAGATCACGACGAACATCGAGGACTACTATGCGGCATCGGACATCTTTCTCCTCCCGAGTGCGAGCGAGGGATTCCCGCTCTCAGCGCTGGAGGCCGCAGCAAGTAGTCTGCCGCTGATTGCGACAAGGGTTGGTGGACTGCAGGACCTCATTCAGGATGGAGTGAATGGGTTCTTTGTGGAAAGGAGGGCAGAAGACATCAGAGAGAAGATTACAGTATTCATAGAGAATGGGGATATCAAATTCCGGATGGGGCATGAAGCACAGGCAAGCGCACGGAATTATTCGTGGGAGTCAGTAGTACAACGCACAAGTGCGATTTATTCGGAAATTATCAGCCCGACCTGAGCCACGGCACTCTGCGATGAGGATCCTAGGATACCAGATTACGGAATTTTCGCGCGGAAGAGGATATCTGTCTGATAGGAGAGATCCGCGAGATCAATCTCTTTTTGCGGATTCGCCACAAGGAAAGACCGGTACCCGAAATCCTGCATCAGGCGGGCGAAATCATGCAATGAAGTTCCCAGCAGGGGATATGCCTCTGGCGTAACCTCACAGATGATGGGGGGCCGCTGATCCGTCCCATCGAAATAGGCAGACAACCCCTTCAGGACAGGAAATTCAAACCCCTCGACATCGATTTTCATTAGATGAATGTGATTCACGGAATTTTCCACCATGTACCTGTCCAACCTTCGGATCTGTACGGGTATCGTGCCCCCGGTGATTGAATCAGGCAACAGGTTTTTTACCACTGTACTCCCGCCAATATTATCCGTGTTGAGTACCAGATCTCTCAGCTCTTCCTTCTCCCCCAGGCCGACAGGATTTATCACCAGATGGTATCCCGGGTTCAATTGGTCTAATCTGTTCAGTCTTTCCCTGCACCGGGGGACGGGTTCAAAGGAATGAACCTCCCCGCTCTTTCCCACGCAATGCATTCCTTTCATGGAAAAATATCCGATATTCGCCCCGATATCGAAAAAGGTATCGCCGGTGTGAAGAAATTTCTTCATGACCACTGAGGTCGCATATTCATAAATTCCAAAAAACATCCATTTGATGTGCGGGGATTGGGGAAAATGATATTCAAAGCAGATCCCATCGTCGGATCTCTTTACCGGATCCAGAGGTATTTTCCGGCACGTCTGTAATTTCACCCTCCGGCTGACATAGAAAAATAATGCTCCCAGATCATGGAAAGCAAGATATCGAAGGAATGTCGGAAACTCCCTGAGAAATCGATCCCGATCGGCGAACAATAGAGTATCATTGGAACTGGGGAGTATTAGAGTACCGGCTCTGATCCTGGATGGTCCTCTCCGTGGCCTGAGGGACCTCCTCCCGCTGAGCCATGCTCCTATTTATGAAATGCCAAAGATAAAGAAAGAATGAGGGAGAAGCAGGGAACAGATGCGACCGGTATTCATGAATCGCCTGTGGAGAGAAGAGAGAAAACCATCGCCTGCCGTGGATTCGATCTGGAATCCTGCAGGGTGCGGGAAATGGAAACCGGGAGAAAGTGGCGTTTCTGGCCAGGAACCAGGGATCTCCCCCGGCCGGACAGTCCTGCGGGATCCCGCGGAGTGGTGAGATGGCACGGATCCTGATGATCGGCGGCTACCTTCCCGATGATCCCCGGACCGGCGGCGGCCAGCTGATTGGCTGCAGGCTTGCGCAGGCACTGGCGCGGCAGGGCCACCAGGTTGAATACAGTGCACTACCCGCATCCGATGGCTCCCACGGAGTCCTCCCGCATGCCGTACGTTTCCGGTCCGGGAGTGCCATCCCGCAGATACTCGAACCCGCCCGGCGAAATCTGGGGGACCATGATCTGGTCCACATCCATGAAGGAGACGAGACGTGGGCTGCCAGCTTGGGCTATAGCCTTTTCAGGAAGAAGGGACGGCTGGTGGTGGGGTTCTACGCTCCCGAGGCCCACCGGATCCCGAGAAGCCTGCCCGAGGTTGCGAGGCGCTTTCTTGTCCGGCGTGCTGACCTGGTGTTCGCATTGTCGCAGTATTCCCGGAAGAACATTGCGACGGCGTATGGCGTCTCCCCGTTAAAAATCGAGGTGATGTACGGAGGGGTGGATCCTGCGTTCTTCTCCAGCGGGCCGCCAACCTCCGGACCGGTCCCCACGCTGCTCTTCGTGGGGAGGCTCGATGGTCCTGGCCGGCAGAAGGGGCTGGATACCCTGCTCGCGGCATTGCCGCTGGTCCTCGCGAGCCACCCGGTGCGTCTCCAGGTGGTGGGGGCGGGTCCCGGGGAAGGGCGTTTCAGGGAGATGGCGGCCCGGCTCCGGGTGGGGGACCATGTCACTTTCCATGGCTTTGTGAGACAGGCCGTGCTGCCCCCGTATTACCGGGACGCCGACCTGGTGGTCCTCCCGTCCCGCCGGGAGAGTTTCGGCCTCGTGCTCGCCGAGGCGATGGCTTCCGGCCGGCCGGTGATCGCGAGCAGCGTGGGGGCCATCCAGGAAGTGGTGGAAGACGGGTCCACCGGCCTACTGATCCCGCCGGATGATCCGAAAGCCTGTGCTGATGCGATTGTATCCCTTCTGGAAGATCGGGCACGGATGCGGGAGATGGGGAGAAAAGGGCAGGAACGCGCCCGGGACTGCTTCACATGGGACAAAGTCGCCGAACGGGTATCGGCAGGATACCACCGGCTGCTGGCAGGATCAGGGTAGGATCTCCCCGTAGACACCGATGGTCTCTGAAACAGTCCGCTCCCATGTGAACCGGCTGCTGTACGCAAGTGCTTCGCTGGCAACTCTCTGTGCGAACTCCGCATCCAGGATCACCCGTGCCATCTGTTCCGCCATCTCCTCCCCCGATGCGGCCTTCACGCAGCAGCGGGTGACTTCCTCGGGGATCCTGGCCTCGCTCCGGGTGATGACAGGTACACCGCACCGCTGGGCCTCAAGGATGGGGAGACCAAACCCCTCCCAGTCGCTCGGCATCACAAGGCAGTCGAAACTGCGATAGATTTCAGGCAGGCTCTGTTCATCGGCAAACCCATGGAAGGTCGTGCGATCCCGGATTCCCAGTTCGCCGGCCAGGCTGAGAAGCCGTGGGTATTCCCCGTCCATGGTGCCATGGATGGCCAGGCGTGCACCGATTCCGGGATACCGGTGAATCAGGAGGTGGAAAGCCCGCATCAGGATATCGAGGCGTTTCCTGGCCTTCATGTGGCCAACGTATCCCACGGTGGGAATGTCGTGGCCTGCACGGAGCAGTGGCTGGAACTCCGCGGAAACTCCCAGGGGGATCACGGTAATTCGGGTAGGGTCAGCCCTCAGATGGGTGACGATCTCCTCTTTTGTCTGGGATGATACGGCAATGATCCGGTCAGCGGCGTGTGCGACGGTCCGGAAGATGGCGGGCAGGGCAGTACGGGCATGGAAGGAAGTACCGCCGTCCCGGTACAGCACGGAGATGAGATCATGGAACGTGACCACCTTCGCCTGCCGGAGGAGGGGGAAGGGTATGGCCGTGATGGGTGAAGTGGCGTGGATCAGATCCGTTCGGCGCCCCTGCCGGATCACCTGCCACGGCAGCTGGACGGCGTGGGCAAGGATGCTTCCCCCCGGTAGCCTGGAAGGCGGAACGGAGATGGGCACGGCCTCACAGCCCATCGCACCGAGCCCGGTACGCAGCTCCGCAGCATACCGGGCTATCCCGGTACCGGATCTGATCACAAAATTGTCCGCAACCAGGCCGATCCTCATGGTGACGGGGAGTGTTGGTCTGGGAAGTTCTTCAAGGTGGTCCTCCGGCCCTGGCGGGAGAAAGCGAGGTGCAGAGCCCTGGGACGGGGTGACGGAATCCCGTTCCCTGCTCCTGGGACAGCCTGAAAGGGGTAAATAGCCCTGATACCACACTACTCATGAGAACGAATGATCCCCCTCATCCTGCTGGTTCTTGTCTCAGCGCTGCTGGTCTGGAGTTTCGGGGGCTACGCCCTGGTGATTGGGATCGTCGGAAGACGGGCGGCGGATAAGCCGGCCCCATCGTCATTCCAACCGTTTTTTTCAGTCCTCATTCCCACCTACAACGAAGCATCCGTGATCGGGAAACGGATTGAGAACCTCCTCACCCTCGACTATCCCAAAGATCGGTTTGAGATTCTCATTGTCGACTCTGGATCGACCGACGGGACTGCAGATGCAGTACAGGATATCATAAGAATCCGCGGCCAGGAAGTGCCTCCCATCACGCTGGTCCGGGAGAAGGAGAGATCGGGGAAGGGATCGGCCATCAATGCGGGAAAAAGCGTCGCCAGGGGAGAGATCATCCTGGTGAGCGATGCGAATGCGGCATTTCATCCCGGTGTTCTTGGAATTCTCGGACCCGCCTTTGCGAATCCAAATTTAGGCGGTGTGGGCGGAAGGTACTGCGTGGGCAACCCGGATCAGGAAAGCACGGAAGGGGCATCGTTCTACTGGGATCTGGAATGCCTGATGCGGGGTGGGGAGGCAGCCCTGGATTCCGCCTGCCTCTTCCATGGCGAGATCAATGCATGGAGAAGGGATCTTGTGGATGCCGATCCTTCGATGCTCTCTGAAGACCTGGACATGGCCATCCGGATCCGGAGGGCAGGGAGAAAGATCGGGTATGAACCCATTGCCAGGGTGTATGAGCCGGCAGCAACCACGAGGAGAGACCAGATCACCCAACGGAGGAGAACGGCAACGGGCACGATTCAGGCAATCGGGAAACATCTTCCGTATCTCCTCACGCACCCCGGATGGTACACCTGGGTCATCGTCCCCTCGCACAAGATCCTGACGCTCCTTACGCCATTGTTCCTTCTCATGATCCCGTTGCTCTATCTCGCCATCGGGGATCTTCAGGTCATCATTGGTCATCTCGTGATATCCGTGGTGATCCTGGAGCTGATCCTTCTCGGATTGCGACATATGCTGCGTGGGGAGCCCTGTGGTGGTATCCGAAAGGGTCCCGGACGAATGGGGCACATCACAGAGTACGTGGTCCTGAACGAATTGCTGATCGTGCTGGCGTGGTGGGATTTCCTCACCGGACGATATACCGTTCTCTGGGAGAAAGTACAATCAACGAGGAATCAGACTTGATCAATAAACAGGTTCCTACCCTGAAACTACACTCCCTCTGTCAACGAGAAACGTGAGATGCGGGATGCACCCGGTGAACAATCACGCGATTAACGAAGGCTGTTTGTTGATCGCGCAAGAAATACGCTGAACTCGCGGTTCGTGTAGATCTGATCCACCGAAGGATCGTTCCCGAATCGGACAAAGTCGGGTGGGTCGAATCCCTGGCGCCCCAGGTACCAAGGGACATTCATGTAATACTGGAGGGCGGGATCCCTGGTTGCTTCAATGAACCGGGATGTCAGCACAACGTAGGTATCCTGGTACAGGGAATCTCCTGCAGAAGGGTTCTCGCCATATCCAAAATGGCGGGGAAAATTCGGGTTCTTGTACCGTCCCCCGAATCCCATGGGTTCGTACCCAAAACGGCCTTCGACCGTATTCGCACCAAACCATGTGGTTCCTGCCATGTCCATGTGTGTGACCTGCCAGCTCTGCTGGTAAATCCAGGGTGACCGGTACGAGCTCATAACACCGATGAAACAGGAGAATACCAGAAGGAGCACCACGATGAGAGTCCCGGTGGTTCTGCCCCCGGCCTTCCCCCGTTGTTCCGGCCTGATGAGGAACAGGAAGATCACGCTGACCAGTACCGGTGTAGCCCAAATCCCGGCATTCGCGGAAAACAGCCGTCCCATGGTGACAAGACCGGTCCGGTTTGCCACCACCATGAAGGAGAGCATGCTGGCCACAAAGATAACGGAGAGGAGGAAGAGATTCCCCTGCCGGCTCTCCCTCCTTTTCAGAAAGAGGATGGCCATGCCACACACCACTCCTGCACAGACCAGGAAGATGGCGAGGTGCCCGTACATCTTGATGGTCAGTTCAATGAAATGGGGAAGATCCAGCTGAAAAACGGGATCCAGCTCCTGTGCCCTCTTGATGGTTGTTACTGTCTCTTGGGTCACGCGTTGCGTGATGCGCTGGGCTGGTATGCCCGATCCGGTGAAATAGGCGAACCAGAGAAAGAAGGAACAGAGGGCGATCAGGGCGGGGTTGGCTGAGAGGGGAGTGCGGACCTGGGAAACCCGTCTCCTCCAGAGCCATTTCGCACCCTCCGCCGCAAACAGCGAGGAGATCAGCACCATCACGATCAGGGGGTGGAGAAAGACATACATGACGAGGAGGATCAGGAGCAGGATCGTGCCCCCCCGTGAGGGTGAGTTCAGGTTTCTGAAGTAGACAAAAAAGAGGACAGGGAAGAGGAAGATCGCAAGGGAGTGGGGGTAGGGGGTCAGGTGATAGTAGGCAAACAGGAGGGGCGTCGCCGCAGCCAGTGCCAGGATTGCACATCTGCGGTCATGGGAGATGGAACGGGTGAGAAAATACGTGAAGATGATGAAGAGCAGGGTAAAGAAAAGCGGCAGGATGATCATTCCATCAATATAGGGAAGTCCCGTCACGATCGAGATCGTTGCTCCCAGAAGATGGACAGCCGGGTAATAGTTGTCAGTGAAATACCCCGATGTCACGATCTCCCCTGCGGTGCCGATGTGGGCGAAGGGGTCGGCGACCGCATAGAGGAAGTACCCCCTCACAAACTGGAGGGAGAGGATCGCGGTGTTGAAGAGGAGCAGGAGAATCCCGCCAAAAACCCAGCCCCACGGATCCTCGGAGGAAACCGCGTGGACGAGTAGCCCGATGCCGATCACCACCGCGAGAAAGAGGAGCACCCAAACGGCAAGGGGAAGGGCCGTGAAGAGGGAGATCTCGTAGCCCCGGGCAGGTGAGTTGAACCAGACGAGGACCATCGATGCAGTAAAGAACAGGAATGCACCGGTATAGAGCAATTTCAGGAATTTAATCCGATCCGAAAATGCTTTTTCCGTCAAGGTGCAGGTCCCGCCATGGTAGCCTGAAATGGTCAAGGATCGTTGGAGTCAGGTCCGTGATACTGATCCCCTTTCTCCCTGGCTCCCTATCAAGGTTATGAAGGAGCATCACCGCCTCACCGGTGTGCCCGCCGGAGGCGACGCGGTGATCATGCGCCCGGCCGAAGAGACCGGAGTGAAGGTCCCAGCCCACTCCCCATCCCTCCCGAAACCGGAAGAGGAGGTCAGGAAAGATATCGCGGGTGTACTGTCCCGGTGCCACTTCTTCCCTTCGGCCGATGAAATCGAAAAGGATGGTACCATCCGGAGCCGTGAGGTCCCGGAGCGCGTCGATGATCCTCTGCCTCACCTGCTCATAGTCTGCATCCGGCATCCCTTCCCGGTTGATCTCAATGCCACCATGGGGATAGGATTTGATGCCGGCAAAGGTCGAGAGGCATGCCCGGCTCCGGCCCTGGATTGCCCGGGCTCCCGAGTACAGGGAGCCGCCGTACCGTGCCACGGGAGAACAGGCCGCACTCAGCCGGATGAGCAGCTCCTCACCGCCAAGGTGATAGGTGGCAGCCAGGATCGCATTCCGGATTCCGGCCATCACTTTATCCCGTGAACGATCGGAACGAAGGAGCCCCTGCATCCTCAGGAATTCATTGAGGTTCACGGTCCTGGCCGGCCGGCGCCCGTGCCCGTGGTCGCTCATCACGATCACGCCGGCATCCGGATCTGCCGCAAGGAACTCCCCGATGAGGGTATCCATGGTGCGGTAATACCGGGGAATCAGCTCTCCGAGGAGGTTTTCGCCGGGGAACGTGGGGTCGCCGGGATCGTAAAATCTCCAGAGCCGGTGCTGGATGATGTCCAGCGCGGGGAAGTAGATGAAAAAGAGATCCCAGGGCTCCTTCCGGAACAGGGCAAGTCCGAGCTGCTTCTCCCGTTCCAGCAGCCGAAGCCCCACCTCTGCCCATCGCATCAGGTGGCGGTGACCGGGATATCCCCCCCATAGGGATCTGCACTGCGGTGAAATGCCGTACCGTGCCTGGACCTCCGGAGGATGGGTCTTCACGTCACATTCGGTCTCGATCCAGTCCCTGCGGTGGTCTACGGGAGACCGGGAGATGAGGATACCGTTGATGGGCCAGCCCGGGTAGATGAGCATCGGCTGCACGATCACGGAACGGAGACCCGCTCTGCCGGCAGAGTCCCAGAAGGTGGATCCCTGCAACCGGGAGCTGTCGATCCCGGCAAGGGCGCTCCTCTCCGGGTCGAAGAGATCAAAGGAATAGAAGATCCCGTGGTTTGCGGGGAGAAGACCGGTGTAGATGCTTACCCATGCCGGGATGGTGTCAGCCGGAAAGACGGATGATGCACGGAATGTCGGGCTGCCATCCATGAGCCGCGAGAGGACCGGCAGCTGGTTCCGCAATCCAAGGACGACCTCGGGGTCAAGGGAATCGATACCGATGATAAGCAGTCTCCGATTCATGGACACCTACCCTACCAGCATGGGGACGCGCTCACGGATCGTCCCATAACTCTCTTCGATTCCCCGGTTATTGTCAACCCGCACCACCCGGGTCCCGTAGCGTTGCGTGAGCTCCCGGAAGAGGCCCTGGTACCGATCCCGCATCACGATCGCATCGTCCAGGGACGGATAGGCATCCGGTTTCCGGGACAGGGCAACCTCCGGGCCCACGTCAATGAAATAGATGGTCTCCGGTGCAGGATACACCCAGCCAAGAGCCCGCCACACGAGACCGCTGAGGGTTCCGGAGATGCTGAACTCCTCTGAAAGCGAGAGGATGACGTCAAAGAAGAAGCGGTCAAAGATCCATACAGGGTGGTCACCGAGTGCATACGGGATCCGGATCCGGGTAAGCCCATAGGACAGGTAATCCAGGACCACCATGGCCGGATAGATCCGCCGGAAGATCCAGCCTCGGACTCCCGGCGGTTTGCCGACGGGCCGGGAGGTGCTCCGGTGCCCTTCCACCCGGGCAAAGCTCCGGGAGGCGGCTTTCCTGAGCATGCGCCGCAGAAGTGATTGTTCATTCCCCAGGACCCAGACCTGCCGGACCGTATGGCCGTGGCGCCGGAGGTCGTCGGCTAGCAGGCGGGAGAGCGTGGTCTTTCCTGCCCCATCCATGCCGGCAAAGACAATCGCCCGGGATTTCATGGCTATCAGATGTTCTCCTGAGTACGGGGATTTGCCTGCAATCCCGTATAATACTCCATGAGGCGTGCACCGATCCGTGGCCAGGCCCAGGGTGCAACCCGGTCCCGGGTATGGACCGGGTCCCGTGACACCTGCAGCGCTGAAAGAGATTCCTCCATCCGGTCAGGGTGTTCCAGATATTCCAGACCGTCCCCGCTTTCCGGAAACAACCGGGGCAGCGCCCCGAACCGGGTGGTGATGACCGGGAGGTTGGTGGCCATGGCCTCCAGGACCGAAAGCGGGGTCTCGATGCTGCGGGAGGTCTCTTCAGGAGGTACCAGAAAGACGTAGCAGTCTGCCAGCTGGTACCACCGTTCGATGGAGTCGTCCCGGCCGGTGATGACGGTGCAACCCGATTCGGTGAGATGCCTGTGGACCGGCCGGTCCACCGGATCCCTCCCGATCACCACCACCTGGTATCCCTGTCCGGGGAGTGTCGCGAGGGGGAGAAGGTTTCTGCCCGGAATGACGGGTCCCACGTGCAGTACCGTGAACTTCTCCGGATCAAGGCCGGAGCCGGCCCGGAGCGCTCTCCTGGCATCCGGCGATGCCGGTGCAAACCTCTCCAGATCGACCCCATTGGGAAGAAACCCGGTCCTCAGGCCGGCCGAGGAGAAGAACCGCTCTGACCGCCCGGACTGGACTAGGACCAGGTCCGGACGGCAGAGGCGGACCGCGGCCCGGAGCAGGTGGGGAGAGGGATTGGGTGCCGAGATCACCCTGCGTGCGCTGCGGAGCGGGATCATGCAGAGCCATGAGGCGATGAGCCCCCTCGTCGTGGGACCGAGCACGAGGTGAACGATTTCGGGACGGAAGGCAGCGAGCTGATGCCATGCCCCGGTATCGCGGATATCCACCCGCAGGACCTCATGGTGCCGCGCCGCCTCCCTGATGAGATGGTGGCCCACCGCGCGGGTCCCCATGTCCCCGGTGGCTCCCCTCTCCCGGAAATGGCCGAGGAATGCTATCCTCACCGCCATCCACCCCGGAGCAGGGCAATGAGGTTCCACGCCACTGATCGCAGGCCGCGCACCATCGACGGCACAGCCTCACATGCCACCCAGCAGTGGCAGTCCCCGGCAGCAATTGACCGGCGGACCTCCCGGGCCCCGGTGGAGGTCCACATCTCGGCAAAGTCCCGGTCCCTGATGTTCCCCAGGGGGCGGTTCAGCATGATGCAGGGATACACGGTACCCTGTGGATCAAGGTACAGCGAATGGGTACCCGAATGGCAGGGTACCAGCTGCCGCTGTATCCGCTGGTGGCGGGTGCACCCGGCCAGGAAACCGGGGTACGGGTCCAGGATCTGTCCGACCCGGGACGAACCGAGCCGCCGTTTCTCTGCGATGTTCAGCAGTTGCCCCTGGATCTCCTCCAGGGATCCTTCTGGAACCCGCGGGAGGTTTTCGTTCCCGTAGTAATGCGTGCTCTCGTGGGCATAATTTGCGAGCAGCGGGATTCCCAGGCCCTCCGCCATGCGGGCAACCCCGCCCAGCTCCCCCCAGTTCTCTGGCGTGATGGTGAAGTTGAAACCAAGGTTGACATCGTATCTCTGGAGCCGGTGCACTGTCTCCATCACCCGGTCGTAGGCGGCAGCGACGCCCCTCGAGCGGTTGTGCATCTCCCTGCCGCCATCCAGGGAGAGGGAGATGCTCAGTGCATGGGGTTCCCTTTTCAGGATATCCCCGGTCACCCCGTCGATCCGGTCAGGCTGAAGCCCATTGGTGGCAATGGAGAGTAAGGCAGACGGGTGGAGCTCAATGGCAGCCTCCGCGATCCGGGCAAGATCATCCCTGAGAAAAGGCTCCCCGCCGGTGAGGCTGATCCCCTGCAGGTGATCCATCACGGGTGACTGGAGGAACGTCCGGTACTCCTCCACCTGCAGTTCCTCTAGTCCCGGATCCGGATGGTCCCGGTACCGCTTCCAGATGGAGCACATGGCGCACCGGGCATTGCACCGGTAGGTGACCCCCAGGGTCAGCCAGAGGATCCGGGAGGGATCGGGCCGTCGCAGGAGCATCTGGTATCCCCGACGGAGCATTTCACGCCTGCCGAAATGCCGCATCGCTGATCACCCCCCTGATGACCTGGTCGAACCGGTTGCAGATCAGATCCCAGGTATGGTGCCGGAGCACAAATTCCCGGTTCGCCTCTCCTGCTTCGGCTGCGGCATCCCGGTGCTCCATCAGATGCGTGATGGCAGCGGTGAACTCCGCGGGTGTGGCTGCATATCCCATCCGGTCACCGACGGTCTCCCTCACCCCGTCCAGCGGAGTCGACAGGACCGGTTTTGCACATGCCATGTACTCAAGGATTTTCAGGGGAAGGGAGGCATGGGAGGCTGGCGTGGGTCTGCGGCAGAGCATGCAGAGATCCATGGCCTGCACGAGCCGGGGCCCCCTGCCGTACGCCGTCGGCCCGGTGAAGGTGACCGCTCCGTCGATGCCCATCTCTGCAGCCATCCGCTGGTAGTACGGCAGGTACTCTCCACCCCCGACCACCAGCATCTTCACCCTGCCACCCTGGCGGATGAGCGACCTGAGCGCATGGAACGGGGTCTCCAGATCCACCCAGCCGTTCAGGTGACCCACCATGCCGCAGAGGAAATCATCCGCAGGGATCCCCAGGTCCTCACGGGACCTGGGATCAAATGCCGGGTGGAAGAGATTGCAGTCCACCCCGTTGGGAACCTTCGCGGATTTATTCCCGGGGAAACGGTATTTTCTCGCGAGGATCTCGGTGATATAGGTCACCGCCGCCGCAGACCGGAGGGAGCGCTGCAGCAGGAGTGAGCTAACGGGTGTGATCAGTCCACGGATCCAGGACGGGGCCTGTGCGCTTTCAGAAAATGCAGCCGGAAGGTCATCCCCGACATCAAAGACGGTCGGAACACGGGACCGTGACAGAAGGGTGGCAATGCGGGGGCCGGCCAGCAGGCTGTTGAGGTTCAGGTGCACGTCATACCCCTCCTCTTGCAGTTCCCTCGCCAGCGACCTCCTGAGCACGGATCTCAACTCCTGGATGGCAGGGTTGGCGCTCTTTTCGGTAAGGTAGCGAAAATCCACCTTTTGCATCAGGTTCTCGATAAAGGCGTCCTGGCGGGGGGGTTCCCGGGGCGATTGCACACACCGGACGGATACCTCGTGCCTCTCGGCCAGATGCCGGAGAAGGTGATGGGGGCGCTGAATGGGGATCCGCTGAATGTCCGGGAGGGAGGTCACCAGGATCTTCATGCATCTTCCAGGCCGGCCACATCGGGCGGGAACGATGCTCCGGTCGAGTACGCCATAGGTGGTTACCGCATCGATTTGGTGATCAGTACCAGGAAGTTCAGGATCAACCCTGCCAGGATCATCACGAGACCGAGGGTGAAGATGACCACACTCACAAAGGCATAGGCATAGGGAAATAATCCCCATTCCTGGAACAGGGAGTAACTGTGAAATCCCAGCAGCAGGCCGGCGACCACCATGAAAAAACCCGGGATGCTGAACGAGATGAGCGGTCGCCGGTACCCTATCAGGCTGACAATATGACTGAAAACACCCAGACCGTGGGTGATCGCATTCTGTTTGTTCCCGTTGGGGACCTTATAGCGAACAGAGATAGGAACTTCCTGGATCCTGAGCCCCTGTTCAGAGAACCGCCGGATCATGTCGGATTCGATGGAATAACCCTCTGATTCCGTACCAAGCGCTTCCATGGCCTTCCGGTTCAGGGCACGAAAACCCGATTGCGAATCGGTTGTTGACCTCCGTGCAGCAATGTTGGTGAGTTTATTCAGAACCCGCTGGCCCATGACACGGTGCTGGGGGATGTCCATTGCAGAACCGAGGAACCGCGAACCGATGACACAGTCTGCCTCACCCTTCTTCACCCCCTCCACCAGGATGGGTATCTCATCGGGATTGTGCTGGCCATCCCCATCCATGAGCACCAGAATTTCATAACCCTGCGAGAGGGCGAATTCGACTGCAGTGAGGACTGCTCTGCCTTTTCCCCGGTTTAGCTCGTGTGAGATAACCCGGGCTCCGGCAAGAGCGGCTACCTTTGCTGTGCCGTCACCTGAGCCATCGTTGACCACCAGCACGTCATCCACGTGGGCGCGGGTCTTGAGGACAAGAGAACCTATCGTCAGCTCCTCATCAAAACAGGGGATGGCGGCGAGGGTTCGCATGCAGAGGACTTTTATGTATCATTTGCCAGCCTGAGATAAAAATACATTCCGGTCTGATGATCCATTTGGTATATGAATTGGTGGTAAACGGAATGCCCGTGCAGGAGAATTTTTCAATACATTTATGCGTTTTATCGTGAAACCCGCTGGTACCGGATGCGATGCCGGAGCGGTAAACCGGTGGGGGAGCAGGGTGAGTGATCGAACCGGGCAGATCCCTGACCGGTTCTCTCCCTTCCCGATCAGAAGCCCCTCAGTACACATCCAGGGAATGCATGCATGGGACGTTTCCGAAAAGCGCTCAGGGAGTGGCTGAAGACACTCAGCAGCTTCTATGTGGTCAGGGGATTCCCCGGGAAAGGGGATGCTTCCTGGCATCGCTGGCTTGAGCGCAGGGCAGATCCTGCATATGCCCACCAGCTGTCGGATATGAACCTCCTAAAGGTGAAGAAGGTGGAGGGGATCGTTGGCTTTGTTCGTGCCTACTCCGAACGGGCCGGGCGATCCCTTCCGGAGATGAAGATCCTGGATGCCGGGTGCGGCTATGGCGCGTATGCATGCGTTCTCGCCACCCTGGGCTGCAGGGTGACGGGGATTGATATGAACCCGGAGATGATCCAGACCGCGGAGAAGCGCGCAGCGGGCTTCGGGATCCAGACCATCGAATTTTTAAAAGATGACTCCTCCGGTTTTTTGGAGAAGGCACCTCCATCCTCCTATGATATCATCCTTGCGCTCGACACCCTGGAGCATATGGGGAACCCCCGCCGTTTTCTGGATCTTGCCCGCCGTGCTCTGGTTCCGGGAGGGAATTTCCTGATTATTGTTCCGAACGGCAACTCTTTTATCGAAGTGGTCTACCATCCTGTCGCCGACTGGATCCACCGGCACGTACTGGGAGAGGATTTCCCTGAGGGTGCGGTGCATGTGCAGCGGATTACCCTTGAAAAGTTGAAGAAGATGCTGACCGGCGCCGGATTTACCGTACGCAGTGTCCATCACACCTATGCCTCTGGCATCTTCGGCCTTCT
>Ga0315288_10005257_pt1 | contig 16470 bp, 16 predicted proteins | sample YL17G11_20_MG_FD_203454 | JGI IMG/M metagenome (GOLD analysis project Ga0315288, IMG submission 203454) | Sediment microbial communities from Yellowstone Lake, YNP, Wyoming, USA - YL17G11_20 | ecosystem: Environmental > Aquatic > Freshwater > Lake > Sediment | place: USA: Wyoming | collected...
ACATGTTACAAACCGCCAGTTCGACGCGGAATTCGCATCCGAATGTCGTCTAAAACACGTTCTAGTTCATCAACTTTTTCCGGTCGGAGGATTTGACGTTGTTCTTCATAGTCAACTTTGTTGACAGCCATGGAAACCGCACCAAGAGCTTTCTCCAACTTCAAAAGGGTCTCTGGTACGGCGTGTATGATATCTCCAGCAACAGCGTAGAAATGGTCTTTTTGAGGAGAATTGTGGACTAAGTCCAAAACTCGAACAATATAATTCTTAAGCTCATCGCAACGCAAACGGGCGTCACTGAGTTCCTCTTGAATGTAAACAGTGGCACCAGCGGTCTTAGGACTTCCCATACTATTTCGGCACCATCAAAGTTTGAGACTTATCGGTGCCGGATAGGTACTACACTAGTGAGTTACTGACCGAATTGCTTCGGATAAGTTTTCTCAAGTAGTTTCCGCATTTGATCACCCTCGGCCGAATAGAGAGCCTCGAGGAATTCGGGGGTGACCCCGTGGTTCTTCGCGGCATCTAGACGTTCAACAAGACGTCCGGTAAAAGACCAGTCAGAGGGGAAAGACGGGTCAATGCGACGAGCAGCACGAATTCTTGGAGAAAGACTTGTGTTGATTGCTTGAGAAGAAGAGGCCTTCGACGGAGTGGCCTTTGATACCGCCGTCTTGTTACGGATATTACTAGTATCGCGGACATCAATACCATCAGTAGATGACTTTGAATGTCGAACACTTCCGACAACAGAGTCGCCGTCATCATGGTCAATTTGGACGCTTCGATCTAAATTACCAACATTTGTCCTAACTTTTACGCCCTCACGTTCAACGGTGTTGTAGATTTCAGGACGACCGAGACCGCGATTTTCAATGTCGTTAATAATACCACTTGAGCGGTCATCGAGAATATTTTTTACCACTACCTTAGCAGGAGAACGAACTCTTCCAACCGTAACGGCGTCTTGGTTTTCGTGCGGGCCATTCTCAACACGCATTCCAGCAGTTGACGCTCTTCGGTTGTTTTCTGGTTTTAAAACCTGAGGAGTGGCTCTCGGGTTTTTAGAAGCATCCCGACGATCTGAAACGTTAAGAACAGTTTCTTCGTCCAGTGAGTCTGTGTCAATCGGGCCATTACTGCCTCGTTGAACTCTAGACAGGTCACGATTGACGGTTTGAGCTTTAGCAATGCTACGATTAGGCTGTACTGCGGCGACACGCCCGCCAGTGTCATCCGGTGCTTCAAAAGTTGCCCAACCATTCTTGATAGCCCCGCGAAGCTGAGGAGAGTGAATTTCTGACCCGGCATACTTCAGTAACTGACCATCATATTCAAACTCATCCCCTTCTTGAATATCAATAGGGATCGATTTCGGGTCAGCCGCACCAACCCTGATTTTCATCAAAGCGTAAAACTTATGGAAAACGCCACGTTGCCACTTAATGTTTGAAATATCCATGGTTGGACTCCTTGCCCAACCATACCTTTGAGGTGAAATTTTTGTTATTAAAAGATCAACACGGAATACACATTGAGTTTTTGGTATGGTATAGAGATATGGCGTTTATCGGGATTAAAGTACCGCAAGAAGTGGCAGAAAAACTATCAACGATAGAAGTTCCTGGAGAACGTTCTGATCCCGACGAGATGCATATTACTCTCCTATATTTAGGAGAAACATCGCTAGCAAATATCATCAAAGCAGTTGCAGTAGTTGCTGCTATGGCTCAGAAAACAAAGCCATTCCTCATCGGGTGTGCTTTCAAAACGTGCTTCCCCGAGAATCCAGATGACGGAGTCCCCATTATTGCCCGTGTTCAGTCACCGACGATAATGGGGCTCCAAGAAGAACTAAAGAAACTCATGAAAGAATCAGGCGTTGAATATAAGGACAAATACCCTGATTTTAAACCGCACGTGACGTTATCCTATTCAAATGAACCTTGCGACGGTTTAGGGTTCGAACCGGTTGTGTGGACTGTCGAATCCATAAATGTCTGGGGAGGAAAAGAAATGGATGATATGATGGTAACATCAATAGAACTTAACGGATGATCGATCATGGAGCTGGTGGTTGATAACGACCACCCTCACGCCTGGGAATCATGCCGCAAGACCCTGACCATGCAATGAGTTCAAAGCCTGACCATGCAATGGCAGCATCTGGTGAAAGATTCATTGGAGTTGGAGAGTTATCGGTGGACCATGCGGCACCACCACGAGTATAAGTCATGACTGATGTTGGTCCAGGACAACCAGTAGTAGACTGAAGATAAAAGATCCTTTGGCCATCGTCAGCATGCCTTTGAGGCACGACCTTGGGAGTACTAGAGGGTAGCGGCCATTCATCCCACACCCTGTTTGATGGCGAGTATTTCAGACCAACAGTCACACCATTTCCACCCATCACAACGATATCTGAATCATTCGTAAAAGCACTCAGATATCCAGAACGAGAACAATTAGGGTTGGTACAAGTCACATCATCCCATGAAGAAGTAGCCGGATAGAAGATAGAGCCACTCGACAAAGAAGCTGTAGAGTTCGAACCACCAAAAATAAAGATTCCTTTAGCATCGGGAGTCCACGTCATAGCGAAGTTATATCGTGCAGCAGGAGTGCTAACAGTATCTACGATGGAACTCCACGAAGCGTTAGAAGAGTCATATATTTCAAAACCAGGCCCAACATTCGACCCGGAAGAAGAATTCGAGAGACCGCCAAAAGTATAAATTTTGAACTGGTCTGCAACGGATTCGTGATTACACCTTGGGGTGATAAGTGGTGCAAAGGAAGACCACGTGTCCGTACTGGGAGAATACTGACCAGTAGTGGTAGAACAACGACCACCTGTCGCGGTACCCGATTCAGTACCGCCCATTACTACGAGTTTTCCACCGAAAAAGACAGCGGTATGCCTAGCTCGAGCAGGAGGAGCACCAACAGTTGAAATGGGCTGCCAAGCGGGGGTAGGCTTACCACCGACACACGTCCTCCCGTTAACGGCCTTATAACCACATGAACCACAGTTGAGTGGGTCAGAATTTAGGTCTACAACGACATCAAAACACGATGCCATGTTAACCTGAGGAGGATTAATACCACCAGATCCTGCAGTGCCAGAACCGCCGGATCCTGCAGTGCCAGATCCCGCAATGCCGGGGTCTCCCGCAGTGCCGGATCCCGCAATGCCGGGGTCTCCCGCAGTGCCGGATCCCGCAATGCCGGGGTCTCCTGCAATGCCAGATCCCGCAATGCCGTCAGAATCTGAGGGTGGTGCGTTCACCGACGCCTTAGGCATATCATCGGGTTTAGAGTCTCCACCGCATGCAGTGGAGATCATTGTGGAAAGTACGATTAGAAATAGTGAAAGTTTTTTCATAAGTGTAGTTACTCTCGGTTCAAGAAGATTTACGAATAGGTCGGAATGCCCGTTAACTGCATTTAGTTTCGTAACCCTTTGATGTATAACTGATGATGGAGTTAAAGATAAAATGACCACGATGAGCACAATAGCATCAAGAGTTGCAGGTCGCATCATTGCAATGGAACAAAAAACTGCCCTTGACCTGGCAAATCTTATTCAAAGTGTCATAAGTAGTAGTAGTGGTATAAACTGGGGATGGGATATACGTACTACAGAAGAACTTCCAAGTTTCGGGTTCCATGAAAAGAAATTTTCATTTCCAGGAAGACCTGGAATTTTCGATGCCGAAGGTCTTCTCGGAGGCATTCATGTAGAAGGTAAACTTTCAGGTGATCCAGCACCAAATACTTCCGTAACTGCCAACTTAACGGGAGCATACTACAACAAAAATAAACATGGAGGAGGAGATTTATCTAGACATCAAAATATGGGGACGTTTGAAATAGAATTCGATCAAAACGGAATGCCTTCGTTTACTAAAGGGCAGGACACAACAAAAATAAACAGCACTTTACAGTCAATAATAAATGGTGTAGTATCTAGTCCACCAGACAATGCTAAGTCTACTTCAAAAATAGTCCTCAAACGATTAGATAAACAAAAACAATTAAATGAGATGAACACGAGAGAAGAGGAGAAGAGAAGAGGGATCCAGGATGAAAATATCGATACACACGGAACTATCGAACATTTCGTTGAACATATAAAGTCAGAAAATGATGGCGTTTTTGGTCCTCGTGACCTGAATAGACTTAGTGAAATTTTGAATTTGACACAAAAAATAAAGCCAAACAAGAAAACGCTACAAGAAGAACTACGCAAAGTAGATCTGGTTTATAATCCAGATAAAATGACGGTCTCTTCTAAACCTTCTGATATTGCAAACGATATTCGTCTTGTTGCTCTTAGAATCGATTCGTCAACACGACCATCAAGGTCCAAGATAGCTGCCGAAATTCGAGGCATAATAGCCTCCATAAAAGGCCCCCAAACTAGTCCGGAAGATGAATTCTCCGATGACGAGGAATACATCCGTGAGCAACAAGAAAACGAGATGATGGGAGACTACGATGATCGCAATCAAAGCGATGATCCTCCCGTACGTCCATACTGAAGTCTAATCCGTCATTATTGAATCAATCACTACGTAATTTTTGATATCATTTAGAATAAGCAGAAATGCTTCGGAATGAAGCAAATTTATAAGCTGGAGCGTGGTTGGTACGGGGTGTGAATCGTCATTCATGTCTATGACACCATTGCGTACAAATCCAATCCTGTGGTAACTCAGCTTATGTTTGCCATGTCGGAAACCAACTAAAATACTATATAAACCATAGTTGAGTTTCCTTACACCGACCACAAGGCCACTGTCGGTGTTGCATTTATACGAAAATTCCATACTCTCTCATGAATACAACACAAAGACAAATATTTACGAGATAATGTAATACGGTGTAAGATAACCAGTGCTAGTAAGATGCACGCATTTCAAGTGTATTCTCATTCTACCCATAGTCATTAGTCAGTAGTCAATAGGAGAGTCCATGCCGCCCAGACACCAACCAATCAATAGTAAACCGGCGCGAGAAACTTCAACAGATAAGGAATGGTTAGACGTCCCATATCTTAGGTTCAGAAGTCCTCAACCGATTCGCTCTCGTCGAGAATTCTTGAAACACCTCGTCATGGAGACTAAGACTCGTTCAAGTGCGGGCGGTTCTATCGCCAACTTTGTTGCTATAAATGCTAAAGGATTGTGGGATGGTGATCCCGAGAAGCTTGTCGTAGCAGCTGAATCCGTAGCGTTAGATTTTTTCGCCAGTCATCCAAACTGTCCAGATTCAGGGGCAATGGAATGGAAAAAAGCTCTTGTTGGCAGGCTTTCAAAAGTGTGGTTCCGTGATGGATTGAGCGCACACGGTAAACCAAATCTTAGAAATTAGTGCTATCTATTTTTACCAACCCCGATACGGGGACATGATTTTCCAATAGGGCATCCCGAACACTTCGGTGAGATAGGAGTACAATGAACTCTGCCGAAAGCAATGAGGATACCGTTAATAGGTATCCACCATTTCTTCGGAAGAACGGTCATTAGGGCACGCTCAGTCTCTTCAGGCTTCCCAGTACGAACAAATCCGAGTCTGTTACTGAGTCGATGGACATGCGTGTCGCAGCATATTGCCTGTTTCCCGAATCCAAGTGTCAAAATGAGATTCGCACTTTTGCGTCCGATACCTTTGAAGGAAAGTAATTCTTCGATGGTGTGTGGAACAGTCCCATCATGCTTTTCCATAATATCTCGGGCTATGCCGCGAAGATGACGAGCTTTAGTATTGCGAAAACTGGTCTGTCGAATGAGATGAACTATGCGTTCTTGAGATAAACTGGCAAGAGTCTCCGGGTTAGGGGCCTCGGAGAGAAGGGCGGGAGTTACAATTTGAGTAGTCTCATCTCGAGCCCTTAAAGACAGGATAGTAGACACGAGAACAGCGTATGGATCGTGTCTCCGGGAAGCTATAGTGACGGCAAGATCGTCAGGACTAGAACCAACAAAGTTCGAAATCTTCTCAAGAACCCGTGAAATCTGACGACGGTTTTGCATAAAGTATCCGTTCTCAAACACGCTAAATTGAAAGAGTGACCCAAGCATGACTAATGTTGAAATACGACAACCGACTGACCGGAGGTCTTCCCATATCGATATTCGGCCACTTTCTCAAATCCAGCAGTCATGAAGGCAGTCATGATGGTGGTTAATACCGGCATATTTCGACGATCCTGACCATGTAACGCCACGTGACCACCGGATTTGACGACACGCAACGCACCGCGCACCAATGGCTGGACGATCTGTTCTGACCAGGAACGAACATCGGGGTGCCCTTTCACTCCGTAGTCTTCAGTCGCCATGAAGGGTGGACTCGTCATCAACAAATCGAAACGACGTTCGGTATTTTGTAAATATGTCGCGAAATCTTGATTCAGAAACTCCGAATCCACCATACGGATTTTTGCGTAGTCATCCACCAAACGACGACATCCATCAATCGAATCCGGTTGAAGGTCGGTACCGCAAATTGACATTGCCCCGCCACACAGAGCTCCGAGCGTTCGACCACCCCACCCGAGAAATGGATCAATCACATCCCCACCAGAAGCATACTTCTTCACAAGAGCTGTGGCAGCGGATGGGAAGAAATGAGACGGAGCCTTATTTAAAAAAGCCGCATTTCTGTAAAAGAGGCTCTTTGATATAAGTCTACCTGAACTGATAATATAAGCAGCAATCTTCAAGAGAAATTTATCATCGGAATAAGCGTCAGAAAGTGAACGCTTCCCGGAAGCGTTAGAACTAAACCGATTAGTGAAAATGTTATCCAAAAGGCCAAGACCAATCGGTAACTGAGGGAGGGAATTATTGGAAGGTATGCACATTCCCAATTCACGTAAAACAGAGTCTAATTGTTCAGGCTCCGATCCAAGAGGCCATGAACGAATCTTCGTAGTTAACTCAGTCCATGTAGAACAACCATCAAACAAATGATGACGATCCCCATCTCCGAAATTTTGAGACAAAGATAAGGGCCTAAGGTTGTCTAAAGCCCAACACAGTCTGAATTCTTCGTCCTGAATAGAAGTAAACTGGAACATTGATTGAGGGATAATATGATCTACACTAAAACTTTTTGAGATTTCCCAACTCATGCCTGGAGTGAACTGAGATTCAAGATGAAATTTGAGTTCTTCAAGAGAGTAATCGAGAGCTTTAAGAATAGAGGAGTTTTTACTACCTCCATTCAGTTTCAGCGCTTCCCAAACGCGTGATCTAATATTGCCACGCAATCGAAATGATGGATCTGCATAATATTTTCTTTTAAATTCAGCGCGCTTACTATCTCGTTCTATGACATAACGGTCTCGCCAAAGTTTATTTCTACGGGCTTTATTTTCCGGACGTTTCTTATACGCAATGGATTTGGCTATAATTTGAACTGAATTAGCAAGATATTTTTCACGACTTCTTTGTTTAACCAGAACTTTTCGATCGGGTTTAGAAGAGTAAGCCTTGTTTTGTGCCTTGATAACTGCTTGAGTAGATAAGTCGTGATATTGACGTTTCCTATTCTCTCGAGCGTCTTTACGTTCACATTCAATGCATTTAGGAGGGTAGTATTTACCCTTCATGAGTCGGAATTTTGAAAGGTCCGACTGTCCACATCCAGGACACGGTTTCTTCATGTCTGAAAATACATTCAAACAGTGAATACTTTTCGACCCCGGCCACCGCAAGGGCAACCAGGGTCGAAAAGGAACGAAACGTTAGTTAAGTTCAACGCGACACGATGAGACGAACCAGGCCGCGTGGGTTGTACGCGCCGATACCGAGATTTTCGAACATCGAGAATCCAATCGTACGTTCCTCGGGGTTGTCAGCCGACAATACAGTCAATTCCGTACGGACCGGAATACGACCGAAGTGCTCGGGCTCGCAGCAGCAGTAGACAACGCCCTTCGGGACGAGACGGCTAACGATGAACTGAGCATTCCAGCCCGTGCTCATCATGCCGGTCTTCCACAGCGTCGCCTGCGACTCGATGTCCAGCACGTCACGACCGAACTTGCGGATGTCCGCGTAGTCCGTCGCATTCATGTAGACGCGAGCAACTCGGAGGTCGTGCGCTTCAATCTCAGCAAACGCGTCCGCGAGGACGGCAGGCGAGATGGGAGCTACCACCGGGATATCAGGGTTCGTTCCGCCCGGAAGCGAATCGAATCCGTTCACCGCGATTGCGTCCATGATTGAGAAAACGCGATCGTCTTCTGCAGCCTGAACCTGCGCCTTACCAAGGTCCTGCATACGCTTCAGGAGGTCGTAACGACGCTCCTTAATCTGCGTCAGCGGGGCCTTTGGCAGAGCCGCGATCTCGAAGAGCGGGAAAATCACGCGACGCGGCTTTGAAACCGCCGTGATCGACTCGCCTTCTTCACCGATGACGTACGCAACGACATCGGGGTCCTTATCATAAATCGGAATCGCGCCATCAGGCAGCTGCTCGACCAAGAAGGTCTTACGACCAACGGACGAGTAGTCCCTGCGTTCACGAAGCGACTGGATCATTGATGAAGCAAGACGACGACGGCCTGCGCCGGAACCGAGATACTTGTCAACGATCTGTTCCTTGATCGAATTATCAACAACTTTAACGCCAAAGCTCATGACTTTATCCTTTCTGTTCCTGCTCAGAAACTGAGAGCAAGGAACATCTCCGCGCTTGTCGCGTCTGGGGTTGAAAGGATAGTGCCCATGCGGGTCACGTCCGGCTCGATAGCAACGCCAGCAGCGCCACTACCCAAAGCAAACAGATTGATCCACTGTGCTTCGTACGAATCCTGCCAGCGATTGGTCAGAAGACCATTTGCCGACGCGTACAACAGATCACCGTTCTCGTAAACGAGAGCTGTTCCGACTACGCCGCCACCAACGGTGGTCTGGACCTGTGTTTCGTAAAGCTTGACGCCCACCGAACCACCGCGTAGGAACGGACCCTTGCCTGAAGCCACGCCAGGCGTGTTTTCAAACGCGTTGCCCAGGGCGTCATTGATGAAGAGTCCGAGGGGACGGGTCTTCTTCACGAACGCCGCAGAAACAAGCGCTGCGCCGCCAGCCGTGTTCGGCCCGACGTCCGGGCGAGTGAAAGCAACCGAACCACCGAGAACGCCCTTCTTGACGTTCACAGGGATTGTGGTGCTCTTTGCCGAGGGCGTCGTAACGACACTCGGGTTGCTCTGCGTAAATCCATCGGAGGCCAAGCTCGGAATCGAGTCCTTAACCAGCGAGTATAGGATACGCAGGGCAGAAGTACTCAAGCGAAAATCGCCCGAGGCCTGACCATTGATATTTCCCATTTACTGTTCCTTCCGCCGTAAATCTAACGTCTAACGTATCATCCAGTCCGTTTTCAGTTGCAGCTTCAGTTCAGTTGCCTGCGAAGCTATCCAACTTCATCTTTCTTTCAGAGCGCCTTGTTTTAGTATTTACGAGATAGTGCCTGTATGCGTATATTTATATATATTGATTATTAGGTAAAACCCTTACGGTATCAAACCTAATGAATCAGGGTCTTTCCCAAAGGTTTTCAAGAACCTGGTCAACGCTCGGCTTGGCCGCCTTCTGCACAGAACCAAGCTTCTTGGCTCCGTTCTTCGTCGAAGCGACGTGACCGGTGAAACCACTTTCACGGTTGCGGGCTTCAAGCTGAGAAGACTGAATTTCACGTTGTGCGTGAACTTCCGGGTCGTCAGCAAAAAGGTCGTCAAGATCAGACGAAAGAACCGGCACACCCGATTCGTCATCGTCGTCGTCACTGAACGAAATGTCAGAGCCAGCGCCAGGAGCACCGCCAGGAGCAGCAGAGAAAAGAGCCGAAAGGTCATCGGCTGGTGCTGCTGCACCTGGTGCTGCTGGTGCTGCTGGTGCTGCTGCACCGGGCGCACATTGATCACCAAGCATGGATTGAAGCATCTGCATCTCTTCAGGAGAGAGGTCATGCGCCTCTTGTTCCTGTTGAGAAGTGATTTCTTCTGCTTCCTCTGCTTCCTCTTCCTGTTCTTGAGAGGTCTTACCCTCCTGCTCTTCCTGCTCTTCCTGTTCTTGAGAGGTCTTACCCTCCTGCTCTTCCTGCTCCTCTTCCTGCTCTTCTTCCTGAGCGACACGGGAAGCGGCAACAGTCTGAACAATAGCCTTGAGTGTCGGGTCGTCAATCGACATCATGACCGAACCCAGTTTCTCAACGTTCTTTACATTTGCGCCGTCACCAAGCAAACGGGCAGCAAGCTTTGTGCATGCAAGTGCACGCTTAAACTTTGACTGTTCCGAAAGAGCATTGGGAGAAACGGAGTCGAGACGCTTCAACATAGCGATGATCGACTTGTTCGGGAGTGCCATAAAATCAGTGGCCGCACCCTCAATCAGATTCGTGTTTGAGGTGCGAAGAGTCGCACGAGCCAAACGCTCACAAGCCATGGCCTTACGTTCAGCCGAAACCTTGGCGTTGTCGTACTTACCCTTACCACCCCATTGGTCCGAGTCCTTGTGCTTCCATGTGTCATCACGGAATTCACCGAACCCGACGTCATTCCGTTTGACGGCATCGCCGTCATACTCATCCTTAACGGACATCTTTTCCGCCGGGACAGGGGTCTCCGCCCAGGAATCCGGGTTACCACTCTCATACTCAGTAGGAGATGGTTGGGGATGGTCCTGATTCATTGTATAGACATCAGACTTACGCGAAGTCGCCGCCTGACGCGGGGTCTCGCTTTTATTACTTTGCCAGGTGGATCGAGCTCGCATATTATAAAATGCCTCCTGAAGAACAACGGTTAATGAGAAACCTAAAAATTCGAGGCGGAGGCTATCCGCCCTTTCCAGATGAGGAATTTTTCCTCACCAACCGAGAGATCCCGTCCAAGCTTCATTTTGCAACTGGCAAGAAACGAGGTTTTACTCGGGAAATTAGATATCGACCCAGTCTTCATTGCAGTTTTATAAAGATTGGGAGAGTAACTGTGTCCCCGAACGCGATCTTCGATCCATGAAAGGACTATCAAATCTTTCGAGGTCATCTTGGATGCTCGAACTGCCTTCGAACCGCCTTCATGAACTATGCGATAGTGTTTTGAGGCCCACTTGTGAATGTTTGGAGACTTAGGAAATGTCTTTCTAACACGACGGTCAAATTCATTCGATGAACGAACTATGTTATCGTTTCCACGCTCCAGAGAAGGAGCGACAATAGAACCAACGTCTTCAGGTTTAGGCTCGAGCTTCTCGCCTAGTTTATCAACCAAAATTGACAAAAGTTGTTCTTGGACCTTATCAAGCATCTCGTCAAGTTTATCAGGCTTAGGTTGACCAGAATCTTGACCACCACCCTGATCCGCGCCCTGATCCGCGCCCTGATCCTGATCCGCGCCCTGATCCGCGCCCTGATCCTGATCCTGACCACCGCCCTGATCCTGACCCTCGCCCTGATCAAATAAACTGTCAAGATCCTGATCATCTTGATCTTCGCCTTGAGCAATTCGCGAAGCAGCCTTCTTCATGCCCTTCGGGAGAGGCTTTTCCGAACGAAGACTGTAAATTTTACGAGCTTCGTCGATGTTGGAAGCAACCTGAGTGCTGTCAGGATTAAGAATGTTTCGACGAACTGCACCACGGAAAGCAGGATTACGAACCCACGATGCTTCGATAAATTGATTTGAATTCGGAACTGATGCATGGCCGATAAGTTCGGCCACAGGATGTTCAATACCCTGTTCATCTGCAAATTTTGTCCCTTTGCCAAGATAAAGGACACACGGACAGAGTTGAGCATCGTCTGATGCTACGTTCCCGCATCTTGTACAAACAGTGAAAAGGGATATGCAATTAGAAACCCCAACACCATTCGCCACATATGAATGATCTTGATCAACCTGAAGGTCATACACAAACCCTGCATAGTCAGATCGATCAATTTTCTTAACTTCAGAATAAATATATTTATCGGTAATCCACCGGTTATTACGCCCAGCTTTGGTGGACCGAATTCCGCCGATAGCCGAACGAACCTTCAAGGACGGAACTCGAACAACATCTGAGTTCCGGAGCTTGATTTGGTAATCAATCCCAGCGGCCTCAGGCAGCATTTTCGTGCCACTGCGTTCTGCAACTGAGAAAGTGGGAATGATGCCACATCGAGCTGCAATCTGCATGTATTGATGCGCGAGCTTTAAATTCCTAGTGCTAAGAAAAACATTCTTAGTCCCGCGCTTACTGGTCGAAACACACCCGTCCGAGTCTATAAGACCGGAAAGGAATGCCATTTGGTGGTCTTTCGGCCACGACATCACCGATTTCCCGATGAGCTTATCAGATGATGTCCTTCCAGAAGTATGACGATCCACGATCGCCCGGAAGGAACGAGAGGTATTCATGAGGTATGACGCCCCACGTCTATTAGACACGGAAGTGCTCTGAGGCCGAGGAGCGTTACCTCCCATGGCAACATGGAGCTCTCGGTTCACCCAAGCAACTTGGTCTAACGCTTGAATCGCTTCCCGAACGATTTCGGGGTGAGACTCATCTAGGCAAAATCCAACACCAACCGTGGAGTCATGGTTGTTCTCGAACTTCCATCCATCTCCGATCCAAAGACCAAGCAGACGAGCCTCTGATAGAGTTACATCAGACTGGACTTCGTCCTGTGAAATGGGGAAAGCGAGGAAGTCACCTTCCCGAATGGTCCGGGCTTCTGCATAGTCAAATGGATAATCCTTCTCCACGACATGGAGTTTAGAATTCTTTCCTCCACGACCTCGGGTCTTTTCCACAGTCTCGCAACGAATTATGTAATAGTTGTGATTGTCTGTTGAGGTAATGGGTGGAAGACCGACTGATTTAATGGTCCGGACTTTCCATCTATTTTCACGAATTTGAAGATTTTCGACCCGACAGGAGTTTCCCTTCTGAGTCAGAACCTCCATATTTGGACGAACATCTTCAATACCGATCGGACTACCGTCGGAGAGATACACCTGCGTTCCAGGAAGATGGCAGCCCATGCTCATTGCCGAAATGTCACCAGCAACAATGTCTGTTACAAGTTGCTGATGTTTACGATCTGTAGCAACAAGAATATCGATATAAGCTGATTTCCCAAGGTCACGAGCTATTGCATCAACAATAAAGCCCTTCGACAGGGCAGGAAGCTGAATATGCTCGAGATAATTGTGGGCTCCGATAAATGTCCGGTAGGTAGAAAGAAGAAGTGAGCGTTCCCAAGCATCAGAATTGTTGTTAATTATGTCGTGACATTCGGGCTTAATACGGAAGTCGGGCCAACGGACGTCGATTTGGACGCCCTGAACCATATTACGACCAATTTTGGCGTTCTTTGGGGCGTAAGTGTCAACAGATGCTACAATCGTGGCGTGCGACAAGAGATATTGCTTCGGGTCACATTTCCGAAGAACAGTTTTAGCAACGCGGTGAACATGGTCTCGGGGGACAGCACCCTCGTTTTGACCACGAAGTGTCTCCATCCACTCGTCAAACTCAACGCCAGGTCGAGATACAATAGCGTTTGCGGTGCGTCGAAATCCCATTGCGTACACAACGGTCTAAAATAATTCTAAGAGAAATAGGTAAACTCGGTGTAAATTTGGAGGGTTGAAGAGTATATGGTATATGCCCAATACCACAGAGTTTGGCTTAGAAGCCAGCGTTATCAAGGTCAAAATTATGAGTGACCCAGTAGAAGACGCGATACGGAATATCCGGGTTTCAGTAAAGATTATTCTGTCAAAGTCTAGGGTTACTCCCAAAAACCCGGCGTCTGGATTATGGCCGAGAATAACTCTGGAAAGTGTAGGGAAATCTCGTACAATCTCATTAGTGAATTATGAACACCCACTATCCTCTTCAGTCAAGGTAATCCGCGCACCTTCGCGGACCGCACCTTCGCGGACCCAGATGACATATCAGGATTTTACTGATATCCTTACTAAGGAAATCCTGGTCTTAACCAGCGGAAGTTCTAAAACAAGTCTGCGTTATGGACGCGGAAATGCACTTGCACAAATAGTTATCAAAATCCGGAGAGCCGTATCTGGAGCCGTATCACGAGCCACCCGGTCAAAGAGTTCGGTGGCTAAGAGACGTGCGGCGGCAGTTCGGAAAAACAGGAAAGAAGAGTTCCTAGAAAAATTCCGGAAATTCTGTGATGATCATGGTCAAAAAGTTGAGTATGAAGACCTACGACCGTCAGATCTAGGAAAAGTCTGGGATGATGTCAGGCGAATGCGTGTTGCAGAAAAGATCATGGAATCTTAGAGCTTTTATGGATTGGGTTTAGCCTTCCGGGAAACCTACTGAAGCGATAATCCGATTCAAATCTCTCGCCACAAGATCTCGGTCGGGATTCTTTGAAGAATCAATCTTCGAAGCAATACGACGAAGTTGACTGGCAAGTTGTGACGGTTTCATATGAAGCACACTGGCTAATTTGGCCTTGATTTCTGAAGGCGCTTTCTTATTACGGGCTAACTCCTTACGAACTTCTGCACTATCATCATCTGCTAATTTAGCCAAGATCTCTGGAGGCGTACTCGGATTACGGGCTACACGAGAACGAACACCCTCATCATCATCATCTGCTAGTTTAGCCAAGATCTCTGGAGGCGTACTCTCCGTACGGGCGACTTCGTAACGAACGAGCTTTTCGTCATCATCTGCTAGTTTAGCCAAGATCTTCGGGGGCGTATTCGGATTACGGGCGACATCGCAACGAATTGTTAATTCATCATCATCTGCTAATTTAGCCAAGATCTCTGGAGATGTATCCGGATTTTGGGCTTGTAACGTTTTCTCGTGGAGGGCGTCCGCATCATTGTCAAGTTTTTTATTGTCGTCGTACTTCTTCTTCTTATTTTTCATCCAGTCAATGGGACCGGCGGTGTTACTATTGTATTGTCCCTGATCTTCCGGATCCATGGCCAACAAAACTCGACGTATGTCCTTAATGACAAGACCTCGATCAGGATTCCGTGATGAATCGATCGCAGCAGCGATGCGACGAAGTTGACCGGCGAGTTGTGATGGTTTCATAGATGCCTTCCATTCTCTGTCGAGACTAGGAGCCCCAGTCTTGGTAGAAGCAGAGTGTTACCTCCCGACCGTTGCGGCAAGTTCCTTGATGTGCTTCAGAAGCCGCGCTTCAAGAGAGCGTCCATAATAGAACCGCCGGATTTTGTTTTGGTGAGTATTGATTTGAGTTCAGACGGGTCCTCAAATACTCCAATAGTATATACGTCACCAGACGTTTCCGGTGAACCAACAACTAATCCAGCTACTTCCTTTTCGGGACCGGTCCAGTTTAAAATATATGTGTTACTATCACTTTCCGGATCATCTGTGGATACATCTATAGATAAAGGCAATCCCTGAACTTCAATCCTATGTGTCGGGGTTTCGTCTGGGCTAAATGTAGGAAGCAGTTGCCCATTCTCAAAAACTGAATCACAAGCGTCTTCAATTCTCATTATAACATCATCGATTGATACGGATGCTATCAAAGAACGCAAAGCGACTATGACTTTGGTCTTAGATGGATTTTTTGAAACGTCGATACCACCAGCGATGCGACGAAGTTGACTGGCAAGTTGTGACGATTTCATAGATGCCTTCCATTCTCTGTCGAGACTAGGAGCCCCCCCAGTCTTGGTAGAAGCAGAATGTGAATTCCCGACCGTTGCGGCAAGTTCCTTGACGTGTTTTAACGCCGCTGATTCATCTTCATTTTCCAAATCTTCTGTAATCATACCTACATAATTTTGGATGGTAACCATATTATTAACAGCCATTTTCAGGGCTGCAGCATTGAGTTGACGACTGAGTCGCGGATTACTACTAGCAATCCGTTTGGCAATCTTAACCAGTTCTGCGGCGTGTTCACGATGGATGTTGGACATTGTAGCTTTCTTTATTTGAGTTGCACTGGCTCGACGATCAGAAAGAAAACGAGCTTTTGCTTTTTCTGGAGTGGATTGTGGCCTACCAGTAAAGTCCCATTCTGATTTTGGATCTTCACTATTCTCTACCACACCCATCCAATATGGGTCTTCACCATCTTTTTCATCAATCTGCACCACTACAACGCCGTCCATTACACGACGTTCAACGACATAATTTTGGAGATCGGACATCTAAGCCATCCTTAACTCGACTCATTATTTTAAATCGCTAGGGTGAATTATGAAACTACAACCTTGACATTTGAGAACACGCTTACCTTGACGATAAACACGAGGTTTGAGCATGCCCTTACAACGTGGACAAACTACTTTCCCAGAAGATTTCTCCTTCTGGGTCACTTTGTAACGACGCTTATTGTTTTTCCAATAAATGGAAAGACGACGACCGTGCTCGTACAAATTAGATACTGTCAGTCGGACAGCTTCTTGCCCATATTCTTTACCGAAGACAGAAG
>Ga0315288_10005258_pt1 | contig 16470 bp, 22 predicted proteins | sample YL17G11_20_MG_FD_203454 | JGI IMG/M metagenome (GOLD analysis project Ga0315288, IMG submission 203454) | Sediment microbial communities from Yellowstone Lake, YNP, Wyoming, USA - YL17G11_20 | ecosystem: Environmental > Aquatic > Freshwater > Lake > Sediment | place: USA: Wyoming | collected...
GACGAAAGATTCGCCCTCGGCGTCGCATATGACGATGATGAACTTATTGTGAGAATACGCAGACTAGGATTAACTCTGAAAATAGAAGATAAACTTTCAGTTATACATCAATATCATGAAAGTGTATGGGAATTACCAAACATTAATGAATTGCATGCAATGAATAAAAAACTTCTCATCAATGTCATTGAAAATGAGACTGGTTACCGAGCAAATACAACAGATTTATGGAATGGAATTTAAATGTACCTAAAATATTTCACATCTATTGGGGTGGCGGAGTTATGCCATACATTCGATTTTTGACAGTAAAATCGTTTATGAAATATAATCCAGATTGGGAAATAATGTTTTGGTATCCAAAGCTTCCAAAAACTCACACAACGTGGGCAACAGGTGAATTATGTTATCCAGTTGAATGTGATAATTATGTATCTGAAATATTAAAACTTCCAATAAAATCAACAGCGGTAGATTTCGATGAGATCGGTTTTAAGAATACCGCAACCGAAGTTCATAAATCGGATTTTATTAGATTACATTTATTAACCACATTTGGTGGTGTATGGTCGGACATGGATATAATATATTTTAAACCCATAACTAACTTGGTCGTCAATACAATAGAAAATCGAGATAAAGAAACATTCGTTTGTACTTCGGCATATGGGCATTCCATAGGATTTCTTATGGCACAACCAAGAAGCTCATTTTTTAAACTTCTATTGGAAGTTATAAAAAGTAGAGAGATACCAACACAATATCAGGCAATTGGCCCCACTTTATATAATGAACATTTTAGAAATATTGACAGTATCAATCAAATATCCGCAGCGGTCAATTTAACTATGGATGTGGTTTATTCACATGATGCGAGTTCAATCCCCGATTTTTTAAAAGATGTACCGCCAAGATTTACCGAAGGATCAATAGGTGCTCATTGGTACGCTGGACATCAACAATGGAGTAATTTTTTTACAACAACAAATGGTGGATTATCTAATTTATCAAATAATTTAATTGGAAACATAATAAGAAAAGTAAATGAAGAATAATCATTTCATGGTTTTAGTTACCGTTCATAATGCGGTCGAATGGATAGGAAAATGTTTAGATTCAGTAATCAATCAAGATTATAAGAATTATAAATTAGTGGTTATTGATGACCACTCAACAGATGGTACTTGGGATATAATTCAAAAATATAATGCTCTCACGATTAGAAACGATATTAGACTGACGCATTCATTACCAAATATGAATACAGGAATAAAAACATTCTCATTAGATAAGGAAGATATCATTATAACATTAGATGGGGATGATTGGCTTTCCGATAATTCCGTCCTATCATATTTAAATGAAATATATCAGGAAGATATATGGCTAACTTATGGCCAATTTGTACCATTAAGTCAAACCTATAGCAATTATTGTAAACCCATTTATAATACCAGGACATATAGAAGAAGTCGTGTTTGGTTAACAAGTCATTTGAGAACATTTAAAAGAAAATTATGGGATTTAATTGATGAAAAAGATTTTAATGATGATTATGGTGAGATGTTACCCACATGTGGTGATTTGGCATTTATGTATCCAATGATTGAGATGGCAGGTATAAAACATATTAAATTTATTGATCGGGTATTATATGTGTATAACGATCTCAATCCACACAATGATATGAAGAAATTCCCACAAGTTTCACTTAGAACAGCCGCATACTTACAAAATAAACCTCTCTATCCTGAAATACCAGATACGAATGACTTTATTAATTAATCCACCATTTTATAGATTCATCGGATTAGAACAAGATTATGTTCCCCTCTCTCTCTTGGCCGTTGGTACACAAATGGTGACTGAAGGTGATGAGGTTTTTATTAAAAATATGGAAATTGGTGGAAACACACACTACGCGGGATATTCCGAAAGAACAGATCATTATGATATATATATTAATTCGCTTAACGATCCGAATCATCCAGTATGGGCGGAATTACATAAAACAATAGAAGAAATTAAACCCAATAAAATAGGTATTAATGTTCTTAATGTTAAGTATTTATCAGCATTAAAAATAATTGAGATCGCAAACGAATATAAAATACCTGTTATTGTTGGCGGCAATCACCCGTCAACCGATCCAACCGCATACCCAAATGGTGTAGAGGTTTTTTGTGGAGAATATGAATCTAATGGAAAGAGAATTAAAAATCTAGATGAGATCCCATTCCCAAATTATGATATTCTATTGGACAAATACTCACCAAATGGTTATGGTCATGTCTTATCAACTAGAGGATGTCCATTTAAATGTACATTCTGTGCGTCTAAAATTATGTGGCATCATAAAGTTACGTTTAAATCCGTTGATAGGATTATATCTGAAATGAAATATGTGAATGAAAGATTTAAATCTAATTATTTCACATTTTGGGATGAGACATTTACGGTTAACAAAAAACGACTTGCTGAATTTTGTTCAAAATATGATGTTCCCGCCCATTGGAGATGTGATACCCGAGCGGATTCAATATCGGATGAAATGGTTAAAATGATGAAGGCGGCAGGATGTGGTCAAATGAGTCTAGGGTTAGAGAGTGGGGACAATGATACTCTTGCATATGTTAAGAAGGGTGAAACAACCGATGATTTTTTAAGGGCGGCGGAGATACTGAATAGTAATTCAATAGAGTGGAAAGCTTATATGATAATAGGATTTCCCAGAGATACGGAAGAATCAATTATTAAATCTGTAGAGTTCGTGAAAAGTCTTAAACCATTTAGAATCACATTAAGTTTTTTCACCCCATATCCTGGAACAGATCTATTTGATGAGGTAAAATCAATGGGATTAATTAATGATACATTTGATATGTCATTATTTTCACATCAGAGCCCTCATAATTATTTTTGTTCCAGCATACCAAAAGAAAGATATTTTGAATTACGAAAAATAATCACAGATGATATCGATAATTATAATAAAGAAGGATTAAAAACTTGGATTTAAAATAATGAGAGAAAGATCCCAAATTCCCGATCTTGGCCCCGATTATAGGGGATATTGGAGAATAACTGACAATGTGGTTGATCATGTTTTCGATGAGGTATTAACTGATGTGATTATCAATATAGTTAAAAATGATGTTAAAACCATAGTGGACATTGGATGTGGTGATGGAAGTTACACAAACCATTTTAACGAAAAAGGATTTACTTGTATTGGGTTTGATGGTAGCCCATTAACCCCCGAATTAACAGATTATACTTGTTATATAAGAGATTTTTCCAATCCCATAGATGTTGGTAAATATGATTTAGTTCTTAGTCTTGAAGTTGGTGAGCATATACCATTAGAATATGAACAAATTTTTCTCGATAATCTTTGTCGAGCGGCCAAAAATGATATAATTTTAAGCTGGGCAATTATTGGTCAGGGAGGATGGGGACATGTTAATTGTCGGAATAATGATTATATAATAAATCAAATGTTGATGAGAGGTTTTAATTTGGACATAGAAAAAACCAAAATTTTAAAAGAAAATTGTTCATTATATTGGTTTGCAAACACAATAATGTATTTTAAAAAATGATATATAGTTCACCCGTTGGTGGTTTAGGTAATATACTTTTTCAAATTGCGGCTTTATGGACTTTGGCCAAAGACAACAATGATGAGTTATGTCTATTAGACATTGATAATAGACTTCAAGGTTTAATTAATTATGCTGTTCCAGTAAAACACGCATTTGAATACAAATATATTCTTAACCGATTACCACAAAGTGATAAAGGTTGTTTAGGCGTAATTCAACATCCATTTACTTTCGCCCCTATTAAATATATGAAAGATATTCAATATGTTGGGTTTTTTCAATGTGAAAACTATTTTAAACATCGAAGAAACGAAATATTAGAATTATACAAACCGACAGATGAAATTAATACCGAAGTTAATAAATATTCTGATTTATTTGGTAATATAAGTTTACATGTCCGTAGAGGTCCCGATCATGTATCGTGTTCCGATGTTTTTATATTATCACCAATGGAATATTACAACGAAGCGTTGTCACAATTACCACAAGATTTAAAGGTTCTGATATTTTCCGATAATATGGAATGGTGTAAAGAAAATTTTATTGGTGAAAGATTTGTCTTTATCAATAAAATTGATTATATTTCATTACATCTGATGACAAAAATGAAATATCATATAATAGCAAATAGTTCATATAGTTGGTGGGGAGCGTGGATGAGTGATGATGAAAAAGTATTTGCCCCAAGATTATGGTTTGTCAAAACATCGGGCGTAAGCGATAAAGATATAATACCCGTAAGTTGGATAAGATTATGAATAGAAATATGACTCACCATAAAAATATCGGAAATGATGTTTTTATTGAGGAATGGACGATGTTTAAGAGACCTCGTCTCGTTTCTATTGGTAATCATGTGGCAATCGATTGGGGGTTCTATTGTACGACAGCATTAGAAATTGGTGATTATGTTCATATATCTCCACACGTTTCGTGCATCGGCGGAAAAGATGGAAAACTAATTGTTAAAGGATTTAACAATATAATGGCGGGCGCCAGAATAATTTGCGGCTCGGATAGATTCGATGATAGTGGAATTGGTGGGGTGATGATTCCAGAAGAACTAAGAGGTAAAACAATTATTGGCACAGTCACCATGGAAGAATTTTCAAATATCGGCACCAACGCGATTATATTACCAAACTCAACATTAAGAAGAGGAGTATTATTATGCGCCGGAAGTTTATTGATTGGAGATACGGAAGAATGGGGGGTATATAAAGGAAACCCAGCTGTTTTAACACATAAAATAAATGGTGACAAAATAATTGAAAATGGAATAAAATTGGGACACAAAAATGGATGACAATTTAATTAGAATATGGTCCGTATCTGTTCCGAAGGAAACAATTGACGAACTTAAAAAAACGTTAGATAGTAACTGGTTGAATACTGGTAAAAAAGAAAAAGAATTCAGAGAAAAGGTCAAAGAAAAATTTAACGCCAAATACGCTATTGCATGTAATAGCGGTACATCAGCTTTAAAGATATCTTTATCAGCGGCGGGTGTTAGGTACGGAGATGAGGTTATAACTACCCCATACACCTTTATTGCCACTAACACATCGATTCTAGAGGTTGGAGCAAAGCCGGTATTCGCAGATATTGATTACAATACCTTGAATATTTCCCCGCGAAGTATATATGAGAAAGTAACTAAAAAAACCAAAGCAATTATGGTTGTTCATTATGGTGGATTGCCAGTTGAACTTAACGAAATAAGAGACATTGGTAGATATTTTAAGATTCCAATAATTGAAGACTCCGCTCAGGCGATGGGATCAAAATATAATGGTTTCAAGGGAAATGGAATTGATGGAGACTATATTGGATCAAAAGGTGATCTAATTGCCTTCTCACTTCAAGTAATAAAGATCATAACCTGTGGCGACGGTGGAATTGTAACCACAACAAATGAAGAGTACTATAAACGCCTAAAAGAATATGCTTGGTTTGGGGTTGACAGAGAAGATAGAATACCAAATGCTATAGATCCATTATCAGATGATATAATAAGATTGGGTTATAAAGCCAATATGAACGATATTACCGCTACCATAGCATGCGTGGCAATAAATAATATAGACGAACAATTAGAAAAAAGACAAACGATAGGAAATTTCTATAGAAATAACTTGAAAGGATTGAAAAAACTTACATTAATAAAATACCCAGAATACAGTCATCCTAATTATCAAATGTTTCCTGTTCATATTGAAAATAGAGAAAGATTTGCCGAGTTTATGTTATTAAACAATATTCAGGTAATCATCAACAGAAGAAACGATAAATACTCAATCTTCGGTGGAATTAAATCAGATCTTCCAGGTGTGACCAAGGCCGATGAGGATGTGGTGTTATTACCATGTCATAGTGGATTAGATGGGTTTGATCTGTTTAGGATTATGGATAAAATACATAAATATGATAAATTATAATGAATAAGTTAAGAAAATTTATAATCGAACATGGAAAAAGTTAAAATAAATATGATTGGTGGCGGGTTTCAATATGATATATGTTCATCCGCTGGCGAGGTTCCAAAATATGTGGAATGGGATAAAACAGGTAATGCCAATATGTCTATTCACATAGATGAAGCAATAAAATTACCATCAGATAAATCGAAAAAGAATTATGCCTGGCTTGCTGAATCTTCAGCTATTATTCCTGAAATAGTTAAATGGATGCCAAATAATATACCTTTTTTAGAAGAAAATTTTGAAATGATTTTCACCCACGATAAAAGATTACTTCCGTTCTCCAATAAAATAAAATTAGTTATATGCGCATCTACCGTACCATGGGTGAAGGATCGAAAGATCAACACAAAAAGTAAATTAATTTCAATGATTGCATCCAATAAAAGATATTGTCCTGGTCATAATTATAGACAATTGATAGTGGAAAGATATAGAGGTAAAGTCGACTGTTTTGGTAAGGGCCATAGATTTATTGAGAAAAAAGAAATGGGACTGAACGACTACTATTTTTCAATTGCAATGGAAAATGATAGTTATCCAAATTATTTTACGGAAAAACTCTCCGATTGTTTTGTCACAGGGACGATTCCAATTTATTGGGGACATTCTTTTATTGGTGAATTTTTTAACGAAAAAGGAATTATACCATTAACAGATGATTTTAAAGTGGAAAGTTTATCACCTGATTTATATTTTTCCAAAATGGAATATATTAAAGAAAACTTTGAGTTAGCAATAAATTTACCCGTGGCAGAAGATTATATATTTGAAAAATTTATAAAATAGAATTATGAATGACGAATTTACTTGGAGTACATATACTGATGATCATTATTATCCTCAACAATTAGAAGTTATAAGGGATAAACTTCATGATCATTTTATTAGCCCATCTGGACTAACATATACTAATGGTGAAATAGAATTTAACGATAATCTTCATCCAACTTCTAAAGAGTTATTTTATATCATACATAAACTACAACCCAAAAGTATTCTTGAATGTGGGTGTGGGGCAGGTTTCACATTAAAGAATTTAGAAATAATAATTCCCAACGCCGAGATTTATGGGGTTGACATTTCAGAAAAACAAATACAAATGGCAAAATGGTTCACCAAGATTTCAGATAAAATGTATAGCCATATGTCTGTTATGGATATTACAAATCATATGCCAGATAGAAAATTTGATTTTATTTTTACTAATGCCGTTATTATGCATCTAATCCAATTTAGGGCAATCAAAGCGTTAAACAATATAAAAAACGCATCGAATAAATATGTATATTTATCTGAAAATAAATCACCTAATCGTAATACTCTTATCGCCACAGTAAAAGATATATTTAACGATTGGGAAATAACATATTTAAATAAATTTATTAAAGAAGACAATCCATTTGTTGGAGTTTTATTAACAAAACCCACATGAAATCGCTTGAAATAACAACATATATAGGTTGTCCAAATTTTTGTGGTTATTGCCCCCAAGAATTATTAATATCCACATATAAGGGTAAGAAACAAATGACAATGGAGGATTTTCAACTTATTCTAAGCAATACGCCCAAGGATGTGAGAATCGATTTTACCGGATTTTCAGAAATCTTTGTACACCCACAGGGTTCAGAATTCATCAGATATGCGGTTACATCTGGATATGAAACGATACTATACACAACTCTTTTGGGGTTTAAAGAAAAGGATATTAACATATTAAAAGGTCTAAAATTTACTGTAACATTTCATCAAAATGACACAGCTAATCTAGAAGTGTTTAAATGGAAAAGAGGTATTTTTATAAATCAAATTAAATTTGGTCACTCGGTAATAATTGGAAATGAAACAGGTAAGGCACCAATAATATCCCGAGCAGGAACCGTATATGATATGCCTAAAAAACATGGAGCATACCGTTGTCACACAGATGATATTAGTAGAGAGTTCGTTCATAATGTTGTGGTTCCGAATGGTGATGTTTATTTCTGTTGTATGGATTATGGATTAAAACATTGTGTTGGAAATCTGTTCACAACAAATTTTAATGATCTAAATCGTAAAGATGTTATCGACGCATCATATCTATATGATTCAGATACCATTTGTAGAAAATGTGAAAAAATGATACTTGATTAAAATAAAAATTATGGAAAAACTTAAAATTAATATGATGGGCGGCGGGTTTCAACATGAAATATGTTCATCAGCAGGAAACATTCCAAAATATTTAGAGTGGGATAAACGGGGAAACGCCGACATATCTATGTATATTGATGACGCGATGTATTGGCCAGTTGATGAAACCAAAAAAAATTACGCTTGGATTCTTGAATCGTCAGAATATATTCCTGGATTAATTCGACGAATTTCTAACGATATATTACAATTGGAAGATAAATTTGAATTGATTTTTACACACGATAAGAGACTAGTCGGACTATCCAAAAAAATGAGACTAACAATCTGTAATGCCGTACCGTGGGTAATGGATCGTAAGATTCATAATAAAACAAAATTGGTGTCAATGATAGGTTCAACCAATAAATTTTTTGGTGGACACATATATAGACATCAGATTATGGAAAAATTCAGAAGTCAGATGGATTGTTTTGGCGTAGGACATAATCAGATAACCAATAAAGAAGAAGGTCTGAATGATTATTGTTTTTCAATCGCGATGGAAAATGGTAACTATCCAAATATTTTTTGCGAAAAGCTCACCGATTGCTTTGCCACAGGAACAATTCCAATTTTTTGGGGAACACCAACCATCGGAGAATTTTTCAATGAAAAAGGAATTATTACATTAACTGACGATTTTAAAATAGAAGACCTATCAACAGATTTATATTATTCTAAGATGGAATATATTAAAGAAAATTTTGAACGAGCAATAAATCTACCCACAGCGGAAGATTACATATATGAAAATCATATAAAATGATACACCCAACATTAACTAAAGAAAAGGAGAATATACAAATGCCATTATTAAGAGAATTATGTGATTTAATAAATCAGAGCAATGAGCCAGGAGATATATTAGAATTTGGAACTGGCGGTGGGGGATCATCAGATCTAATAGCTGGTAAAGTTGACAAAAATAGAAAAATATTTACATTTGACGGGTTTCAAGGACTCCCGAACACTTCGAAAGTTATACCACAAGGAACTGGATGGGTAAAGGGAGCATATTTTTATGATGAAAATGAAACGAGAAATTCACTCAAGCAACATCCAAATATCATTATCGAAAAAACAATGACACAGGACTTAAAAACACCAAATGAATACGGTATTGATAAAATTGTTGGGGCAAATATGGATTTGGATCTATATGAAGGAACGTTAGACGCTTTAAGATTTATAGATAAATGTACATGGAATAAATTATATTTGAGATTTGATGATTGGGGATGTTATTCATTTCAAGTGGCAACTGAAGTTGATGAACATGAGAAGGCAGCGTTTTTTGAATGGGTGACCACAAACAATTATGAATTTGACATTAATGAAGAATATCTAAACTTTGCAGAAGGAAGACAATCAATAATAACAGTAACACGATAATATGAAAAAAAGAATTTTAATTTTAGGTGGATATGGATTTATGGGAACAAACCTAAATGCTGTGTTCAAAAATGATTATCTGATCTTCAATGAAAGTAGAAGAACATCTTGTGATATGATGAATCTATCAGTATTGAAATCTGTAATAATAGAGAAAGATCCTGATATCATAATTCATGCGGCTGCACATGTTGGATCTATATCATATGTTACCGAACACTCTGCCGAAGTTATAAGGGATAATACTCAGATGTATATTAATTTATATCGTGCCGTCGCTGATATTAATAAAAATATAACAATAATAAATCCAATATCCAATTGTTCATATCCTGGAATTATTAATGTTCAGGACGAAGATCTATGGTGGGACGGATCAATACATCAATCTGTTGAATCATACGGTACACCCAAAAAATTGGGATTCATTATGTCAGAATGTTATAAGAACCAATATGGAATTAAAACATTAAACTTAATCGTTCCCAATGCATATGGTGAAAATGATTATACTGATGAGCAACGAACTCACGCAATGAATGGAATCATTATGAGAATGATAATATCTAAGAAAAACAAAGATCCAAAATTTGTGGTATGGGGAACAGGATCACCAATAAGAGAATGGATATATATGCCAGATGTGGGCCGAATATTTAAAGAAATTATAGATAATAATCGATATGATTTACCGAACCCGATAAATCTTGGACAAGAAAGTGGTATATCAATAAAAGATACCGTACAATTAGTGAAAGAAATGACACGATATAAAGGAGAGATTCTTTATGATATATCAAAACAAGATGGCGCCCCGATAAAAATATTGGGATCTAAATTGTTTAATACTTTTTTCCCTGATTTTAAATTCACCGATTATGAGACAGGAATCAATAACACAATAAAATATTATAAAGAAAAACTATGAACAACGAAGAGAATAACGCAAAATGGTGGGCAATAGATGGTAATAACACAGTCGCAATAACCTATCCAATAAATGAAGATTCTTTTGTTATAGATCTGGGTGGATTTCATGGTGTGTGGGCAAGTCAAATTATGTTAAAATATAACCCACGTATGGTGCTTGTTGAACCAATACCTGAATTTTATATGTATCTAATTGATAGATACAAATACAATCCTAAAGTAAAAGTTTTAAATTATGGAGTTTCAGCAACCAGTCATAAGGGTGAACTATTTTTAAATGCCGACGGAACATCAAAATATATTAAAACCTCAACCCCAATTGAAGTTAACTTTATCACCATAAAGGAAATTCTAAATATGATTGGTCAGGAACGAGTTGATTTGATTCAAATAAACATAGAAGGTGAAGAATATCCATTATTAGAACAAATGTTGGACGACGGTACAATTTTACAATTTTCCAACATTCAAATTCAATATCACACATATATTGAGAACGCAGTTGAAAGAAGAGAAAAAATACAAAAGAGAATGCAAGAGCATTTCAATAAAATTTATGATGTCCCATTCGTTTTTGAGGGATGGACATTAAAATAAGTAAAACTATTATGAAATCAATTTTTATTACCGGAGGTGCGGGATATGTTGGCACAAGTTTAATACCAATATTATTAAATAAAGAATATAAAGTAACTGTTTATGATTCGTTATTTTATGATAACGGAGACGTACTTATTCCATTTATTAATAACCCCAATTTTAAGTTTATATATGGTGATGTTAGAGATGAAGATAGGTTAACCGAGGCGATGGACGGACATGATGTTGTAATTCACTTGGCAGCACTGGTTGGGTTTCCACTATGTAAAAAAATGGGTGAACGAGAAACAACATCGGTAAATGTTGGTGGGACTGAAACAGTATTAAAACACATAACCAAAGATCAATATCTTTTATTTGGATCAACAGGGTCAAATTATGGAGTGGTGAAAGAAATATGTACCGAAGAAACACCATTAAATCCGTTATCAATATATGGTAAAACAAAAACAACGGCAGAAAGATTAATAATGGAGAGAGATAATAGCACAGCATTTAGATTTGCTACCGCTTTTGGTATCTCACCAAAAATGAGATTAGATCTATTGGTGAATGATTTAACATATAGATTTATGACTGATGGATACGTCGTCATATATGAAGCTTGGTTTATGAGAACATTTATTCATGTCAGAGATATGGGAAGATCATTTTTGTTTGCAATAGAAAATCAAAATGATATAAAAAATAACATATACAATGTGGGATCAGACGAAATGAACTTCTCAAAGCAATATGTCTGTCAAATGATTAAAGAATTTATTCCTAATGCCTATATAAATTATGCCGATATCGGGGAAGATGCCGATAAAAGAAATTATATAGTTAGTTACGAAAAGATCAAGAAGTTGGGATTCGGCACAACCATAACAATGGGACAAGGTATTCAAGAATTAATAAGAACAATTCCATTGTTAAAAATAAATTCCAAATACCATAACATTTACAATAACATAACTTTTTAGTATATTGTATCATGAGAATAGAAGGACAGAAAACATTATTCATTGATATCGATGGAACAATTATGTTTCATTGGGCTGAGCCCAATGCTCAGACCAAACATCAACCCGTTCTCCTGAGTGGAGTATTAAAAAAATTTGGTGAATGGAATATGAAAGGTTATCAAATAATATTAGTAACTGGACGTAGAGAAAGTGAAAGAGCCGTAACAATAACTCAACTAGAAAATCTTGGCGTTGTATATGATATGTTAATTACCGGCGTTGGCCGCGGAGACAGAATTGTTATAAACGACTTGAAACCAGATTCGGATGAACCAACCGCAAGAGGATTTAGTGTTAAAAGGAATGAGGGAATATCTGATATAGAATTATGAAAACATTAAATGATTATTTTCCTAAAATTTATGTCATAAATTTAGATAGAAGACCTGATAGAATGCAAGAATGTCAGTTAGAATTCAATAAAATTGATGTCAATGTAGAACGTATTCCCGCAATAGATGGAAAAGAGATACCCGATTCTTGGGGTCTGGGGTCAAGAGATAAGGCGTGCTTGGCGGTAAATTCAGTACATCGTAAATTAATGAATGATGCCAAATTAAATAAACACGATAGTATTCTCATTTTTGAAGATGATGTAACATTTATTGATAATTTCAACGAAATATTTAATGAAAGAATAAAATCCTTACCGGAAGATTGGGATATATTATTTATCGGCGGTAATCATATACTTCATGTCAATGGATTTGACCTAATTACGGGCGATAAAACTTTTAAAGTAACTAAAGAAAATTATAAGACCCTTAATTATGAATTATCTAAATCACCGTGTACATATTGTACCCACGCGATGGCAATTAGTTCAAGAATCTATGACAGAGTCATAAATAAAATGTTGGAATCCCCAATAAGCCCAACCGATAACCTCTATTATGAATTACAAATGGAAGGATGTAATGCATATACGTTTTTACCAAGCCTTGCAAAACAAAAAGCGGGTTTTAGTGATGTTGATGATCAATATGTTGATTATGACTCAATGCCACAAGTTAGTTTTTAAAAAATAATAATAAAAAATAAATATATATAAAAATGTTTTTAGGACTTAAAAATTTAATTAATCAATATAATCTCGAAATAAAGGGGATTATTCATATCGGTGCTCATTATGGACAAGAATATGGTTCATATATTGAGAATAACATAAAGAATCTTATGTTTTTTGAACCGTTAAAAAATAACTATCAAGTATTATTAAGCAATATTCAATTGTCTGATACGGTAAAAGCATATAATATTGCGTTAGGTAATACTGTTGGTGAAATCGAAATGTTTGTTGAGACCGCCAATCAGGGAATGAGTAGCTCGATATTAGAACCATCACTACATCTAAAACAATATCCTCACATCACATTCAACAATAAAGAAACAGTTAAAATCGACAGGCTCGATAACATTGATTTTAATAAGGAAGATTTTAATTTGATTAATATCGATGTACAAGGATATGAACTAGAAGTTTTTAAGGGGGCAACAGATGTCTTAAATCATATTAATCTGGTTTATGCCGAAATAAATAGGGACGAGCTTTATAAAAATTGTGTCCAAGTTGATGAATTGGATGCTTTCCTCGGTACTTTTGGATTTAAACGAGGAGCAACAGCGTGGAATGGCGTGACATTTGGGGAAGCGTTATATTTAAAAAATATCTAAATCATGAAAATATTATCAATCGTCGGAACACGTCCCGAAATAATCAGAACATCGAGAATCTTACCAAAACTCGATAATGTATGTGAACACACAATCGTTCATACTAATCAAAATTTCACCACAAATCTCAAAGATATATTCTACGATGCTTTGGAATTAAGACTTCCTGATATCGTACTGAAATCAACTATGCAAGAGGGATGGAAATCTGAATCTCACACTAGCTATGGGCTTGGCCAACAATTGGCCGATATGTTCCCACAGATAGAGAAAGTATTTGAGGACGTGAAACCCGATAAGGTATTCATTTTAGGTGATACAAATAGTGCGTTATGTGCAATCATTGCTGAACGAATGGGTATTCCTGTTTATCATATGGAGGCAGCCAACAGGTCATTTAACCATGAGATCCCTGAAGAGGTTAATAGAAAATTACTGGATAGTATCTGTACATATAATTTATTCTACACGGATACTAATCGTCATACTCTTTTAAGAGAAGGTGCAAACCCAAAAAGAATATTTCAATCTGGAAATCCAACATTAGAAGTACTTGAATACTATAAACAAAAAATTAATGAAAGTCGAATACTCCACGATCTGGGATTAATGCCCCATGATTGGCCAGGTATTTGTGATCCCGCATGTCCATATGTTCTTGTTGATATTCACCGATCAGAAAATGTAAATCATATTGATAGACTCGAAGAAATCTTAAAAGGTCTGAATCTCATTGCTGAGCTCTATCCTATGCCTATCATATGTAGTGTTCACCCAAAGACAAAAGATAAAATGAAATCTTGTAATGTTCCGCCACACGAGAATATTAAATTTCTTGATGCTTTCGGATTTTTCGATTTTGTTAAATTGGAACAAAATGCAAGAGTTGGATTGACAGATTCCGGACTTTGTTGTGAGGAATATTGTCTAATGAAAGTTCCGTGTGTAATTGTGAGAAACGAAACTGAAAGACCTGAAGTTGTTGAAGCCGGTGGAGCGGTTATTTCGGGAATAAATGCCGAATCAATACTCGATTGTTTTAAATTGATGTATATGAAGAAAAGAAATTGGGAAGCCCCACAAGGTTATAACGATTTGAATGTTTCAGATCGAGTAGTTAATTTTATTTTAGGTAAAAACCAATAGTATGTTTAAAGATAGAACAATACTCTGCACGGGTGGTTCAGGCTCATGGGGGAATGAACTAACTCAGCAATTGTTAAATAGAAAAGCTAAGAAGATTATAATATATTCTAGAGGTGAAATTGCACAGGTAGCAATGCAAAGAAAATTTAATAACCCATCCATTGAATATATCATTGGTGATATCCGTGATGCCGACGCTGTTGATAGATTATTTAATTACAATAAGATCGATTATGTCTTTCACCTAGCCGCCCTCAAACATGTACCCATATGTGAAAATCAACCGCAGGAAGCTATCAAAACAAACATCAACGGTACAATCAATTTAATTAACTCATCACTCAAACATAATATAATTAAATTCATCGATGTTTCATCGGATAAAGCGGTCGCTCCAACTAATATGTATGGGATGACCAAATCTATTGGAGAAAAATTAACAATCCAAGCAAATATGTCATCAACATATACCGATTTTGTTTGTATAAGGGGTGGTAATGTTCTGGGTTCCAATGGAAGTGTTGTTCCACACTTTATTAATCAAATTAAAACTCAGAATAAAATCACCATCACCGATAGAACGATGACACGATTTTTCCTCTCATTCAAGGAAGCAATGGACTTAATATTCGAGGCCGCTGAGAACAGTATTGGCGGTGAGACATATGTAATGAATATGCCGTCTTTTTATATTAGTGATCTTGCTGAAGTATTGATTGAAGAATATGGTAGTAAAAGTACTATCATTGAAGAAATAGGGGCGAGGGAAGGAGAAAAAATCCATGAAGTATTGATTTCAGAACACGAATCGCCAAATTCCTATTGGTATAATAATGATTTTTATGTTATTTTACCTAGCCTCAAAATAAATAGAGATTATTCTGATATATATGATAGCCCCAAAGTACAATTCAAGGAATTTTCGTCAGCTGATAATATTAAAGATAGAGATCTTCTAAAAATATTATTAAAAAATGGAAACTTCATCAAGTAATATGGAAATCTGTATCGGTTGTGGAGAAATAACTGACTGTCCGATAAATACACCAATCGATCTTAGAAAAACCTACATCGAAGGCGCGGGTCATCTTTGTGAAGATTGTTACGAAAACATATATAATTTAAAAAAAGTTTAATATTTTTTGGTTTTGTCAAAATTATAGTTTATATTTTGTTTCTAAAGTTCTTTGATAGGTAAATGTTCAACTTAAAGCGAAGCAGTGACGGTTCATCGAATAAATCCGAATTTGAGGATGATGGCGGTTATAATGTCAACATAAGACCCGTATTACCGATTCACTTCGGGATATGGGATCTAATTCAATCTTATACAGAGGTTGATTGTTTCGTGTAGAGACACTAGGTGACAAGAGCGAAACTGACGCGCATTAAGATTTGCGGCCAAGGTGGTCCCTGTAAATTGGATTGAATTTTTTACCTATCTTGTTTAGG
>Ga0315288_10005261_pt1 | contig 16461 bp, 14 predicted proteins | sample YL17G11_20_MG_FD_203454 | JGI IMG/M metagenome (GOLD analysis project Ga0315288, IMG submission 203454) | Sediment microbial communities from Yellowstone Lake, YNP, Wyoming, USA - YL17G11_20 | ecosystem: Environmental > Aquatic > Freshwater > Lake > Sediment | place: USA: Wyoming | collected...
TCGGTTTTCTGTCATTCCGGCGAAAGCCGGAATCCAGTTTTTTCAAATAGTTATAAATTCTCTGGACTCCGGTTTTCACCGGAGTGACGACTTTTTACGAGACCATCAATATACGATTCTTTCAAAGGAAAAAGAGAACCTTCAATAGGATGTCATTGTCGCCTAAGCTGGATCCCGCGCACGATGGAAATCCCTACCACCACCCGTTTGCAAAGCGGGGATGGGGAGATTTGAGGACGATTTTCTCCATATTTTTCATGTCCGGCTGAGGTGGACCCCGACGAACCATGAAAATTCAGACTGCCCCCTCACCCTTCCTCTCCCCCGTCTTCGGGGGAGAGGAAGGGTGAGGGGGCTATTTTCTAGCTAATTCAATGGAAAGAAAGGAGAAGTTATGAAACGTCTATGGGGGATTTCGGGAATCTTGTTTTTGACGGCCGTCTTTATCGTGACCATGAGTCCTTCAACCGGGACCTCCAAGGAACCGATCAAGATCGGCCTGATCAGGGACCTTACGGGCGCCCATGCCGAAGCAGGAAGGTCCCAGGTCGATGCCCAGAAGATGATCTTCGACGAGATCAATGAGAAGGGGGGTATCCTCGGTCACAAGATCGATTACCAGATCGGAGATGAGCAGGCCTCTCCAGATCGTGCGGCCTCCCTGGCAAAAAGATATATTAACGTGGACAAGGTCCTTCTCATCTCCGGGACCAGTACATCCGGGGCCGGCCTGGCCCTCATGAAGATCGCCTCCGAAGAGGAGGTTCCGGTCTTTGGCCATGCCTATTCCGTGAAACTCCACGAGGGAGAGTTGGGAAAATGGTATTTCGCCTCAGGATCAAACAACGATGGGCTCTGCAAGGCCTGGCTGTACCTGGCCAAGAGGGACGGCTTCAAAAAGGTCGGGGTCATGTGGGTAAACTATGCCTGGGGACGAGATGGAAAGGACATCATGTATAAATATGCGAAGGACTACGGGCTGAACGTGGTCGGGGACGTCCCCGTTGAGATGGGCGCAGCTGAAGCGACCGCGGAAACCTCCAAAATGAAAACCATCAATCCCGATGCCATAGTCGGCATCCTTTTAACAAAAGATACGGCAGCGGTGGCCAGAGGGTTTGCCGCACTCAAATGGAAACCGATCATGTACGGAACCTCCACAACCATGTACCCGGCGGCGAAGATCGTTGGACCTGAGCTCTTAGAGGGATGGAGGGCAGGATTCGTCTGCGACCCCAATGATCCCCAGGTCTTAGCGATCATCGATAAATTCAAGGCCAAGTATGGGTCAACCCCTCCCGATCCGGGGTACTTCATGGAGACATGGGATGCCACGAATGTCTTGGTCCATGTGCTGAAGACAATGATAGAAAAGGGTGAGCCACTGGAGAGAAAGAATTTAAGAGATGCCATGGAAAAATATTCTGCGGGGGTCAGCCTGGTATGCCCCCAACCCAGAAAATCTCCGGGTTGGCCACCCCAGTCCCACATCCTGATTCATGCTGAGGACTTCTTGCCCATGATGATCAAGGGCGGCAAATACGTGAAGTACTAAAAGACCCGCTATTTCAGCCTGACACCCTGACACCTTCCCCTTCCCTTCTCCTTTTATTCCCTGGCAGGGAGGGGGGAAAGGGCCGGTGGGGACTCGCCCTGGACCTAGGGCTAAGGGTGCCTTATTTGAGACGTTCACCATAAAGAAAAAGTTTATATGGACAACGTGCTGCTTCTTGGATTTGTTGGCCTGGGCCTGGGAAGTATATACGGGCTTGTCGGCCTGGTCCTCGTGGTCACTTTCAATGCTACCCGGGTGATCAACCTCGCCGTGGGGGAATTCGTGATGATCGGTGCGGTGGTCTCCTCCGTACTGGTCAGTAAAGCAGGAATTCCCCTTTTCTGGAGCATCCCGATCATCATTGGGGGGGCTATCGTCATCGGCATTGCCCTGAACTGGTTGATCGTCTCCCCCCTCCTGGAAAAAAACGTCGCCCTAATCATGATCATCATCGGGACCTATGCCGGGGCTCTGCTCATCAGCGGGAGCACGGGGACATTGACCAATTTTGCTTACATGGGAACGCCACCCCTCGTTCCCCTTGAGTCAACAAGGATCTGGATCTTTCCGATCGTCCCTCAATATGGCATCTGTATGGTCGCCACTTTAGCCGTAGTTGTCGTTTACTGGCTCTTCCTGAACCGGACATACGTGGGATGGGCCTTTAAGGCAACGAGCATCAACCGGGATATGTGCCGTCTTCTCGGTATTTCCACCTCCCGAATGATCGCCGTGGCCTTTGCCATCAGCGCTGCAATCGGGGCGATTGCCGGACTCCTCGTCGGACCGATGAGCAATGTCAATGCCCTCATGGGATTTCCCATGATGATCAATGGATTCATCGCGTCGGTCCTGGGGGGAATGGGCAACCCTTATGCCGCCGTGGTGGGCGGGCTTGTGGTGGGCATCTTGAATGTCTTTATAGCAGGCTACCTTGCTCCAGGTTATGCTCAACTTGCCACTTTTCTCTTATTGATGGGAATTCTCTACGTTCGCCCCTTTGGGCTCTTCGGTGTCCATGAAGACTAATCCAAACGCAATAAATAACCTGTCATTGCGAGGAGTGGAGCGACGAAGCAATCCCAAGAAGAACGAGATTGCCGCGCCCTTCGCCCTGTACACCATGCGGTGCAGGGCTTCCGGCTCGCAATGACTTGTAAAGAAATTTATTGCGTTTGTATTAGTTGCATTTTTTCGCAAACACGGTCACTCTGAATTGTCAGATGACTATTTTTAGCTCTCCCAGGGTTCACAGAGCAAAGAAAGAATGGGTCTGGATTGTCGAGAGCACAATCCGGATCAAACTCCAATCCAGGGGTAAGGTATGAAAAACGGCCGGACCTGGCTTATTGCTTTCATCATCGCCCTCCTCATCGTGATACCCATTATCGGGGGAGAGATGTTCCCCGGGATCAATAACTTTCTCCTCCACATCGTCACCTTCATCTCTATCATGAGCATCCTCTCCATCGGATTGCATATCTTCTTCGGGCTCTCGGGGCAAATCAACTTCGGATGCAACGGCTTCTATGCCGCCGGGGGATATATCGTCGCTTTGCTCATGATCAAAGCCGGCCTTCATTTTTTTATTGCCCTTCCCCTCGCAGTCATAGGAACGGGAATCTTGACCCTCATCGTAGGCCTCGCAGTCCTTCGGTTACGGCACTGGGTCCTGGCCCTGGGAACAACGGCCTTTGGCTTTGCCGCCTTCATTACTCTCCGGACTGTGGGGGTCGGCTTCCTGGGGGGCGACGACGGCCTTTTCGTCTCCAGGCTTACCCTTTTTGGAAAAAAGATGGGGCCGTATTTTTACTACTATTTTATCCTGGCCTGGACGATCCTGGGTATCCTGGGTGCCCATTTTCTGGAGAACTCCCGGACGGGTAGGGCCATGAAGGCTATTCGGGAGGACGAGGTGGCCGCCTCGGTGATGGGAATCGATGTGGATCATTATGTCCGCATCGCCTTCCTCCTGAACGGATTATACTGTGGCCTGGCAGGGGCGCTCTATTCCCAGTGGAATCGAGGGGTCTCACCGGACAACTTCAGCCTCAATATCGCCATGCTCGTCCTGGTCTTCGTGGTGGTCGGGGGACTCGGAAGGCTCTCAGGGGCCATTATCGGCACAGTTATCCTGACCATCCTCCCTGAACTCCTCATCCCCCTGAAGGAATACGAGCTGTTGATCTATGCCCTGGTCTTTTTCCTCGTGATCCGCTTCATGTCCGAAGGGATCGTTGGGACGGTCCAGAACCTCCTGGATCGGCGGAGGCTTGCAAGACTCCAGGCCGCAGATCAGTGACAATTAGGAAACGAGCCCCATGAACCTCTTGCAGGTCGAGAAAATATCCAAGAACTTCGGTGGCCTTCAGGCCTTACGAGCGGTGGAGATGGAGGTCAAGAAGGGATCCATTACCGCCCTCATCGGCCCGAACGGTGCCGGGAAGACCACCCTCCTCAACGTACTGAACGGCCTCTTGAAACCGGATTCAGGCAGGGTCTTCCTGGAAAAGGAGGAGATTACCCTTCTCCCGGCCCACGAGATTGCCAGGCGGGGAATTTCAAGGACCTTTCAGCTCCTCAAGGGATATCAGAAGCAGACTGTCCTGGAAAACCTCATGGTGGGCCGTCACGTGAATACGCGATCCGGGATCCTCTCCTGCCTCTGCGCGCTCCCCCTTGCCCGCCAGGAAAACAGGGCGACTGCGAAAGCGGCCCACGATTCGTTGGCCCTTTTTGGCCTCACTCCCTACGCGAATATTCCCCTCCTGATCCTGCCCCACGGAATCAAGAGGCTCGTTGAGATCACGAGGGCGCTGATGAGTGAACCCAAGCTCCTCCTCCTCGATGAGCCAACGAGCGGCCTGAACCCGAGGGAGGTCGGGGTGTTGGTAGAAGCCCTGAAGTCCATCCGGCAAAAAGGGGTTACGGTCCTCTTGATCGAACATAACATGCGCTTTGTCATGGGTATAGCCGAAAGGATTGTGGTATTGAACTTCGGGGAAAAGATCACCGAAGGACCGCCCTCTGAGATCAGCAGGAACCCACAGGTCATCGAGGCTTATTTAGGGAGGAAATTCAGTGCTCCTGCACCTTAAGGATGCTGTTTCAAGCTACGGTTCAGGGAACGTCCTGCATGGGGTGACCCTCCACATCGATGAGGGCGAAATGGTCAGCCTCATCGGTCCCAATGGTGCGGGGAAATCGACCATCCTCAAAACCATATCCGGGCTCCTTCGACTCAGAAAGGGCCAGCGAATATTGAACGACCGGGACATCACGGATCTGCCTCCCCACGAGATCAGCAGGCTCGGACTGGCCCAAGTGCCCGAGGGCCGGATGATCTTTCCTTCCCTCTCGGTCCGGCAAAACCTCCTGCTGGGCTGCTACCCGAGCTACAGGAAACTGGGAAGGACCGGCCGAGAGAGGCTTCTCCAATCGGTCTTCGATATCTTTCCGATCCTGTCACAGAGGCTGAGCCAACTCGCAGGAACCTTCAGCGGTGGGGAACAGCAGATGCTTGCCATCGGCCGTGCCCTGATGGCCGAGCCAAGGCTCCTCCTTCTCGATGAGCCTTCCCTTGGATTGGCGCCCCTTGTTGTGGAGTCGATCTTCGAGGTCATGATCAAACTCAAGAGGAAAGGGATGACCATTCTCCTGGCCGAACAGAACGCCGTCGCCGCCCTGGATATGACGGACCGTTCCTACCTGGTCGAGGAAGGAGAGATCGTCCTCCAGGGGGAGAGCAAGGAAATGGCCCAGGACAGCAGGGTCAAAGAGGTCTACCTCGGGGGATCAGGAAAAGTAGAAAGCCATTGAACGTTTCTCCCCAGCACTGGCCTCTCCTCTCTGAGCGAAATATTCTGTCCCCGGCGTCTCCATTCCTGGCCCCCTGGCCAAGTCAGTCAGGGAAATACCCAACCTCACCACCCCCAAAAGCAACAAAGGCTCCGCCCATCATGCCCGACGGCTCTCTGTCAAGCGCATAATTTAAGGACGCCCCCTCTTTTCCCAGTCACCGTTCAAATACCCATGGCTCAAAAGGCATTTTGGAAAGTAGTTCGTTCCCCCTCTCCGTTATGAGCAGGGGCCTTTCCATTCTCAACCCGCCCACGCCGACCTGATTGGCTGTAACAGCAATCATCTGCATGTAATTGGGCTCGATGACATAGTCGGGTTCGGAGGCGTGGGGGATTTTGATATCGGTCAGCGTCGGGTACCATTCATGGCCGGCATGACCAATCCCATGGCCGAACCCCCGGATAAACTTATCCCAACCGTTGCGCACCACAAACTCCCGGACATCTTTGCCAACCTCTCCCAGCGTCTTTCCAGGGCCCATGACCTCCACGATGCGCTCACAGGTCTTCACGTAGGCATGGATCACCTTCCTCTGTTCCGCATCTGGCTGGCCCATGATGGCGTTGTGGGAGACATCTCCGAGCATCAGACCATACATTCCATGAAAGTCTAATAGAACGAATTCATGGTACTGGACGATCTTATCCGTTGCCGGGGTGCATGCTCCCGTCCAGGTCCGGTACCCGGAAGCCACTTCCTGTCCGCCCGTGAAGGTCCAGGCGAATTCGCTTCCTACATCCCGCATCACCTTTTCCGCGACCCCGGCAATTTGCTTTTCGGTTACGCCGGGCCGCAAAAATTTGCGCACCTCCTCATGGGCGCAATCCACGATCGCCGTGGCCTGTCTCATCAGCCGCACTTCCGCCTCTTCCTTCACCATGGTGAGTTGGTCGAAGATCTCCACTGCATTGATCAGGGTGGCCCCCGGAAAACCCTTCTGCAGCTCCTGATATTCGTACCAGCTCAGGTACCCCTCGGCAATATATGCCGAAGACCCGCTCTCGAAGCCGATGCGGCCTTGATCCAGGCCCAGGCTTCTGATCTTCCGAATGATGGTTTCCACCAGCGTGAACTTGCCGTACCCTTCCACGCGTTCGAGCCACCCTTCCTGAGCCAGCCGATTCGCGTCCATGGAGGGAGGAATCAGGATGATCTCCCCCGAAGCGGGGATGACGGCCGCACTCCGCCACGGGCAGAACGCGCCGCAAACATGGGTGATCGTTTTGAGCCGGGTTCCGATCAGGACGTCGAGATTATGCTTTTTAATTGCTTCCTGAACCTTGGCCAGTCGCTTTGGAAAATTGATATGAACCGTATACACTATATTTTCTCCTTTCCCGTCCCATGTTCATCCCGAATCTTCTTCTTCGTAATTTTTCCGGAAGAAGTTCCGGGAAGGTCCCCTACAAAGGAAAGCCCTTTAGGTCGTTTATCGCCCGCTGAGTGCTTGCGGCAATGATTTATTATTTTTTCTGCCGAGGCTGAAGGCCCGGATTTCAAAACAATCAGAGCTGTGACAGTTTCCCCCCAGCCCTCAAGGGAAATTCCCAACTCCCGCACCGCCCGATAGCTAAAAAAGGCTCCGCGCATCATGCCAGACCCTTCCCTCTCTGTCAATTGAATAGATTAAGGGCGTCCGCCTTTTTTTTCAGAAATTTGATTACGGATTACGGGGCATCAATAAAGATTGACAGAAAAACCCAGAATTGATAAATTAACCCGTTCGCTCATGAAAAAAATATCATAAGGAGGTTGGCCATGAAAAGAATGCTGTCTATCATTTTCTTCTCAATGATCTGCATCACCATGACCGGATGGATGGGGAGTGCCCAGGCTCAATCTACTGCTCCCATTAAAATCGGATTTATGGGTAACCTTTCCGCCCCCTCTTCCATCAGCAGCAAAGCCGCCGCCATGATGGCCGTCGATGAGATGAACCAGGCCGGGGGGCTTTTAGGAAGAAAGATTAATTTGATCATTGAGGATACAAAGGGAGAAATACCCAAATGTGTGGAAATTTATAAGAAGCTCGTCATGGTCGACCGTGTTCTGGCCGTCATCATTGCCGAGAAAGTAGAAATGGGCGTGGCCGGGATGCAAATAGGTTCCGAACTATTTCCCGAATATCCGCACATCTTCTTCAATACCATCGGGTCGGGGGACGTCATCTGGCATCACGTGAGAGATAACTACAAGAAATATCGATTCGGTTTCCAAACCTATTATTCGATATCCACGAATTATCTGAAAATCTGGAGTGAGCTGAACAGCGATATATTCAAGAACCTGATCAAGGCCAAAAAGGTGGCCATTGTCTACGAAGACATGGAATGGACAAAGCCTTTGCGGAAGGGCCTGGAAAACGTTGCGCCCCGGTTGGCCGAAATCTACCAGAAGAATGGCCTGGAGGTTGTATATGAGACGACTGTATCCCTGGATCAGAAAATGTTCACCTCGGTTTTCGAAGAGATCGCAGCCAAAGGGGCGGAAGTGATCGACTGTACCGTAGGCTATATCGATGAAGCGGCTTTCGTGAAACAGTGGGCCGTGTCGAGTGCCAGGAACCTTCCCTGGTTTCTATGGGGCGGGCTGGTTGGAATGCCCCAGGCTTGGAAGATGACCGAGGGGAAAGTGGCGGGAGGAATGGTGGGTTCGTCCATGGTGAAAGTGCCTATTTCGTCTAAAACTATCCCCTTTATGGACAATTTGCTCAACAAGTACAAGGTCGGCGCCATCTTCGGTTCCCATACAACCTATGATACCCTGTATGGATTCAAGAAAGCCGTCGAGAAAGCAGGAAGCACGGCCAACGTAGATCCGATCATCAAACAATTAGAACAAGTCGAAGAGGTCGCGGTTCTGGGCACGATCGGATGGGATCCCAAACTCCACTACAACCTCCCCTACCCCAAATACATCACCCCGGTCGTTCAGTGGCAGAAGGGGGAGATGAAAGTCATCTTTCCCCTGGAATTTAAGCAGGCCGATTACATCTCTCCGTCCGATTTGAGGCGCTAAAGGAATCCCTCGAAGAGGCTGCCCGGGGGACCCAGTTTTCCTTCCTGGAGCGCAGGATGGAAAGCTGGACCCTCGGGGCATGTGGGATTGCAAGCACAGAGGAATCCTGATGGGCAGTACCTGGCAATCGATCCTGGTCTATGCTTTTATATGGGGCTCCATTTACCTTCTAATCTCTCTGGGATTCTCCCTGGTCTGCGGGGTGCTGCGGATTTTTCATCTGGGCTATGGAGCGATCTTCGTCATCGCCGCTTACGGCACATGGGTGTTCATGGAAGATGTGGGGCTGGGATTGATCCCCAGCATCGCCCTGATGTTCCTTGTCCAGATCGGCTTTGCCGTGGCTATTTTCTACCGGGGAGTCTTCCAGCGCTACCTGGAGGAAGAGGAAACTCTCCTGACCATGGCGGTTCTCATCTTCATCGCCCTCACGCATCTGGCCAACTACCTGTATCCCGTCACGGCGGGGGTCAGCATTCCGACCACTCTGATCGATGACATTCTAAAAATCGGGACGGTAAAGATCGCCTATCAAATGGTCCTCGCTGCCCTTGTGGGGATCATCGTCACCCTGGTTTTTGTCGCTATGTTCCTGAAAACCCGCGTGGGCTTGATCATCCGGGCCATGAGTCAAAATATCCAGGCCGCCATGCTCATGGGGGCCAATGTGCGCAAAATGTATTATCTGGCCATCGTCCTATCGGTAATCCCACCGACGATTTGTATGCTGATGATCGCTCCTTTTTGGGGCATCGATCCTTTTATGGGCTCGCCGCTGCTTATGACCGCCATGTTGGTCGCCATCCTGGGCGGGCTGGGCAATCTCAAGGGAAGCATCACGGCTTCTTATCTCATCGGTTTCATTCATGCATCCGTGAGTTTCCTCTATATGTCCCGTTTCATGGGTCTGGCCGCTCTGGTGGTCACTCTGATCGTGCTGATGATCAAGCGAGGGGGACTTTTTGCCGGGGAGACGCTATGGTAAGTCTGGAATTCAAGCGCGATCGCCTCCAACTTCGCTGGGGAGACCAGAAGTATGAATGGGAGATCGAACCCCGGTATTGGAGAAACCCGGCCATCGGCGTTTGTCTCTTGGCGATTCTCCCGCTTTTTGTATATTCCTATCCCAATATCTTAACCATGTTCACCACTGCAAATCTGTACGCCGCCATCGCCATCCCCCTGGGTTTACAGATGATCGGAACCGCCCGGGTTAACTTCGGGCCCCAACTCTATCTGGGTTTGGGTGGATATACCTCGGCGCTCCTGAATTTGCACCTGGGCTGGAGTCCTCTCGCGACCTTGGGGGCGACTATTCTGGCCTGCGGCCTTCTGGCCCTCTTGCTCAGTCCCACCACCTTCATCGCCAAAGGGCTGTACTTTTCTCTCATTACTCTGATCCTTCCCCTGACCTTCCTGGATGTGACTTTCATCTACGGCGATATCTTCCGGGGAGAGGTGGGACTCACGGGGATGAGTGCCCTGTTAAATTTAGGCAAGGTTCGCTGGAATTACCTCGGCTACTTCTATTTCTCCCTCCTCCTGATGCTCCTGTACTTATGGGTTTCCGACAAAATCGGCAGGTCCAGGTTTGGGGTTACGCTTGCGGCTATAAACGAGAATGAAGATGTGGCCCGCATGATGGGCGTTGATATCAATAGGTATAAAATCTTTTATTTTGTTTTCCCTTCCATCCTCACCGGAATCGTGGGCTGGTTCATCGTGCACACCTTTCGCACCTTTGCAGGGATTACTTACCTGCCACTGGATTTCATGATCAAAATACTGATCATTGTCATAGTCGGTGGGCGAGCCTATGTTTATGGAGCCATTCCGGGAGCCTACTTGATATCCGCAGTGGAGGATTCTTTGCGGGCGCTGGGCCCCATAAACTACTTCGTCTTCCCCCTGGTCCTAATCGGGCTCGTCTTGATCCTTCCCCGCGGGGAAGGCCTGTGGGGTTTATACCACAAACGGCATCATCGCGATTATTTCCCTCTCTTCCATGTAAGGAGATAATGAAAAGGTGCTGGAAGTAAAGGGCGCTACCAAACGATTTGGCGGATTGCTGGCCGTAAATGGGGTCAGCTTCTCCGTAAAGGAAGGGGAAGTCGTGGGTCTCATCGGACCCAACGGCGCAGGAAAGACGACCCTTCTAAACCTCATCTGCGGTATCTACAAACCCGATTCCGGTAACATTCATTTTCTGGACAACGAAATCACGGGTTTGGCTTCGAATCGGATCTGTCGATTCGGAATTTCCAGAACCTATCAAATTCCCCAACCCTTCGAGGCCATGACCGCCTTGGCGGGTGTCGCGGTGGGGGTTCTCCACGGAAAAAAACGCTCCCATATGAGCCTTGCGGATGCTGCCCTGGAGGCCTCTTATTATCTCGAATTCGTAGGCCTCTTTGCCAAGCGGGATACTCTCGCCCGCCACCTGACTCTGTATGAATTGCGGATGCTGGAGTTAGCCAGAGCCCTCGCAACTACACCCAGACTATTACTGCTCGACGAAGTCATGGCCGGGTTAAACCCCGGCGAATCCTCGAAGGCCCTGGAAATGATCTGGAGCGCCCAGGAACAGTTCGGGATCACGATTCTCTGGATCGAGCACATCATGAAAATCATCATGAACGCGGCGGAACGAATCGTTGTCCTCCAATACGGGCAAAAAATTGCCGAAGGGTCTCCCAAGGAAATCGCCGGCAACGCGAAGGTCATTGAGGCCTATCTGGGGGGGCGGCATGCTTAAGGTGAGAGGCCTTAATGCTTCCTACGGCGTGATTCCGGTCCTGCACCAGGTCGGCCTGGACATCGGGGCGAAGGAGATCGTAGCCCTGGTGGGCTCGAACGGGGCGGGCAAAACCACCCTGCTGAATACAATCTCCGGGCTGCTGAGATGTACTTCTGGAGAAATCAGTTTCCTGGACCAGCGGATCGAAGATTTTCCCCCCCACGAAATCGTGGCTTGCGGGATCGTCCAGATTCCCGAAGGAAGAAAAATCTTTCCCTATTTGACGGTCAAAGAAAACCTTCTGATGGGATCCTGCCTCCCCCAAACCTGGCGGGAGAGAAACCGCTTATGGGAAAAGGTTTGCGGCCTCTTCCCGATCTTGCGCGAGAGGAGCGGCCAGAGGGCCAGCCTGATGAGCGGCGGAGAGCAGCAAATGCTCGTCGTCGGCAGAGGTTTGATGGCTCAACCCAAGCTGCTCATGATCGATGAGCCCTCTTTGGGCCTGGGTCCCATGGTGATTTCCCAGATCTACGACGTGATGAAAACATTCCCCCGGGATGGCCTCACGGTTTTCCTTTCCGAGCAAAATGCGCAACAGGCCCTGGAGATGGCGGATCGGGGCTATGTACTCCAGGATGGCCACATCGTTTTGGAAGGTTCCCAAGACGAACTTCTCAACAGCGAATTGGTAAAAAAGGCATACATGGGGATATAGAAATGGCCGAAGATTATTTTTCTTTCACCCAAAAGATTTTCGATCCCGGAAAAGTTCAGCAAAAGGCCGAGGCCCTGAAAGGAATTCGGGTTCTCGACCTCTCCCATATGATCTTTGGCCCGACGGCGGCGAAATTTCTGGCGCAATTCGGGGCTGAAGTGATTAAGGTTGAAGTGCCCTACCAGGGAGATCACTGGAGAGGGGCCACCTATTGGGGGAAGTACTGGAAGCATTCTAATCCGCTGTGGAACTTCATCAATCACAGTAAATACTTCGTGGCCATCGATGTGAAAAAAACCAAAGGGAAGGACCTCATCCTGAAGCTGGCGGAGAAATCGGATGTGGTGATTGAGAATTTTACATCCGGAACCGTGGAGGCCTGGGGCATTGGCTATACCCAGGTGAGGAAGTTGAACCCCAAGGTCATCTACGCCGGATTGAGCACTTTTGGCCAATTCGGGCCCAATCGCTTTTTCCCGGGCTGGGATCTGTTGGCCCAGGGGGCCAGCGGTATGCTCAGCATCTCCGGCCACCCGGAAACGGATCGCTACTTTAAGATCCCTGATTTTTACGGCGATTTTTTACCGGGCTTTTTTGCCGGCATGATGATTCTTTTTGCCTTGCTCCATCGCCAGAGAACCGGAGAGGGCCAATACCTGGATGTCTGCCAGGCGGAGATTTTGATGCGCGGGTTATTTCACTTTACCTACCAGAGCGTCGCCAAGGAAGAGCTCGGGCGGACGGGCAACATCGACCCCACCATGAGCCCGTCGGGGATCTTCAAAACCCGCGACCAGAAATTCGTTGCTCTGGCGATTGGCACCGATCCGCAATTCAAATCTCTGTGTAAAGCCATGAATCGTCCGGACCTGCTCGACGGGGAGGGAATGAAGAAAGCTGCGGTGAGACTCAAGCCGGAGAACGCGCGCCGGTTACACGATGTCGTAAAGGACTGGGTACGTTCCCAAGACGAAAAGGAATTGCTGGAGGTTGGCAGGAAGTTCGCCTTTCCGCTTTCGCCGGTGATGGATGACCTGCAAATCTGCCACGATCCCTGGCGCAGAGAGCGGGGAAGCGTAGTCCTTTATGACGATGAGATGTATAAGAAGCTGGTCCTCTCCGGACCGATGGCGATGCTGAGCAAGACGCCAGCGAGAATCAAATGGCTGACCCGACCTCTCGGGTACCATAACCGTTATGTTTTCAAGAAGATTTTGGGATTATCGGAAAGGGAGATTAAGGACCTGGAGAAAGGAAAAATAGTGGGGTACTGGGACTACCGGGTCGGCCAGAGACCTCCCGTTTATTACGACATAGAAAGGGATCCGATTTTTAATTATAAAGGGGGTGAGGACCATTAAAGAGAAAGTCTATTCAAGGTATCTGCAGAAAAGGGGCTCGGGGAAAAAGATTTCGGAATGGAGCCAGTTCATCGCCGACCTCCCCACTCTAGAGGGAAAGCCGGAAGCCCTGGAAAACACTCTGGTCCTCGACCTCAGCTATGCAAATTTTGCCGGTATTATGGCCTCCAGTTTTTTTGCTGAAGCGGGAGCGGAAGTGATCAAAGTTGAACCTGCGGAAGGTGATCCCGCCAGGGTGATGAGTCCCTTTGGGATGAACGTGAAAGGAGTGGGGGTCCCCTTCCTCATGGAGAGTCGCAACAAACGACACATCACTCTGGATTTGAATGAAGAAAGGGATCGAGAGAATCTTAAGCAGTTGGTGGTCAAGGCGCAGGTGATCATCGAAACCTTTCCACCCGGGGAACTTGATTCCCTGGGGGTCGGATATCGCCAGCTAAGCGAGTTGAACCCCGGATTGGTGTACGTAGCCATTACGCCTTATGGTCATTATACGGATAAGGCAAAAGAATTCTGCAAAATGCCCTGGGCCGATCTGACCAGTCAGGCAGAATCCGGTTTGCTTGCCTTAATTGGAGACTTGGCGGATGCTCCTGAACCCTACAACTGGCCCACCCGGGCGGGTTTTTACGCAGCCGGGTACGCCACCGCTGTAGGCGCGGCGACCGGAGCCCTGGTCGCTTTGTTTTACCAGCGCCTGACAGGGGAAGGGCAAATGGTGGACATCGCCTCCGCAGATGCCTATGCATCCTGTGTGGGGTTTCCTCCGACCATCGGCTATGTGTGGAAAAAGCCTAGACCTCGGTACGGCACTCTTGATTATGGATTATGCCCCTATGGGTTTTTCAAATGCCAGGACGGATATGTAGCCATCGCCTGCTTCCGGGATCAAGATTTTCGAGCCGCATTGAAAATTTTGGGACTGTGGAAATTAGAGGAGGATTGGAGATCTCTGCTCGACAGGATCACAGATGATATCAACAAAGTGAAAGAGCTAAACCAAAAAATAGAAGAAACCGTAGCCGGGTATACCTATCAGGAAATTTTTGAAAAGTTTTCCGCCTACAGTGTGAAGGCCGCGCGCTCCAAGTGGAAGGGGGGCGGTTTGCCTGTTACCACGAAAATGTTAACTCCCAAGGAGGTCTTAGAATCGGAACATTGGCGGGCCCGTAAATCCTTCGAGACCATAAATCATCCCACCTTCGGGATCTTCACCGTTCCCCTAACCGGAAAGATGTCCAGGACTCCCTTACGCATTAAGTGGGTTTCAGCCCAGATTGGCGAAGATAATGAATATGTCTTTAAAAAATATGGATTGAAAAAAGAAAGCGAAGACCGGAGGGGCGAGAGAGGAGAGCGGTAAGGGTAGGAATTCTTCAACCAACACCCTACCCCCGACACTCCACACTCTAAGCTCTTTGCTCTCTGCTCTCCGCTGCATTCTCGGAGGTTTACCATGGATGGCTTTATTAGAGATCTCGAAACTCGTAGAGAAAAGGCAAAGAAGTTGGGTGGACAAGACAAGATCGACCTACAGCACAGCTTCGGGCGTTACACAGCCAGAGAACGAATCGAAAAGCTCGTCGACCCGGGGACTTTCATAGAATTCGGCATGTTCACCTGTTCCGAAGTTCCCGGCCTGGAAGAAAAAACCTCGGGCGACGGGGTGATCTGCGGAGTGGCCAAAATCGATGGGCGAGCGGTGGTCATCCACGCTTCGGACAAAACTGTTCTGGCTGCCACGGAGGGAGCGGTGCACATACGCAAGGCCAAGGCCCTCCACGAATACGCAGTGAGGAGAGGATTTCCGATCTTCAACCTGGGAGAAGGCGGTGGGCTGCGCATTCCGGACGGAATGGGCTCAGATGGAATCAGCGACAAGATGATGCCCATGAGCCTTCTTCGTCATGGGCGGAAGGTGCCCTTCATTGCCAGCATTATGGGAGATAGTTTCGGGGGGCCCACGTGGTTTGCCGTTTCCGCGGATTTCGCCGTCCAGGTAAAAGGGACCTGTATGGCCGTATCCGGCCCGCGGATGCTGGAGATTGCCACTTCGGAAAAAATTACCCCGGAGGAACTGGGCGGATGGAAGATTCACGCGGAGTTGACCGGGCAGGTGGATCGATTCGCGGAGGATGACGATCAGTGCTTAGCTTTAATGAAGGAGTTCTTCTCTTATATGCCTTCGAATGCTTCCGAGGAACCTCCCTATAAAACAACCGGAGACGATCCCTTCCGCAAGGTGAATGAGGTGGCCAATATCGTCCCGACCCAAATGAACCGAGCCTATGATATGAAACGGCTCATCAAGGTGCTGGTGGACGGTGGAGTCTTTTTTGAGCTGAAAGAATTCTTTGGCCGGGCACTCGTAACGGGGATGGCGCGGTTGAACGGGCGGGTAGTAGGGATTATGGCCAACCAACCGATGTTCAATGCCGGCGCCTCCGGTCCCCAGGAATGCGACAAGGCCATTGAATTCATTTGCCTTTGCGACTCTTATCACATTCCGATTGTATTCCTACATGACATCCCTGGATTCCTTGTGGGTAGTTATGCAGAGCAGCATAAGACGCCCACGAAAATAATGGTCTGGAATCAGGCTATTGCTTGGTCCACAGTACCCAAAATATCTGTAATAATAAGAAAGAGCATTGGCATGTCATACTGCAACATGTGTGGCCCGCGAATGGGCGCTGACTTTGTAGTTGCATGGCCTATTGCGGAGATTAGTTTTACTGGGCCTGAGGTGGGAATTAATGTTGTATATGGGCGGCAGCTATCAGAAGCGGTAAATCCAGATGAAGAAAGAAAAAAATTGCTTACACAATGGGCATTTCAAAGTTCTCCCTACAAGGCGGCGGCGAAGCATCTCATTGATGATGTCATTGATCCAAGAGATACTCGTAAATTTTTGTGCCAAACCCTTGATTTAGCTTGCAAAAAAAAACGGATCGAAGAGCCAACGTTTTCTTTCAAACTGGCCAACTGGTTATTGAAGAGATTATCAGGAGCAATACACAGTCGCGAGCATTTTAACCGACCGCTTCGGGCAGGACTTTGTGTGTGAAGATTCCAATGAAATCATTGATAAACACATGTTAGGTTTTAAAACATTTATATATAATGGTTATTTAAAAAAGCTATTTCATTCATTGTTGAGATTTTGGTCATCGTTATTGCAATAATTGATTTTACAGATGCTTTCTTCAGGGCG
>Ga0315288_10005262_pt1 | contig 16460 bp, 14 predicted proteins | sample YL17G11_20_MG_FD_203454 | JGI IMG/M metagenome (GOLD analysis project Ga0315288, IMG submission 203454) | Sediment microbial communities from Yellowstone Lake, YNP, Wyoming, USA - YL17G11_20 | ecosystem: Environmental > Aquatic > Freshwater > Lake > Sediment | place: USA: Wyoming | collected...
CGGAGTATTCCGCGGTTGAGTTTTTGGAGAAATTGAGAAAAGGATATCGGGTGCATCTGAAAGACCGCAAATCCGGCCATCGCTGGAAGACCGACGTGCTGTTGGAGAAGAAGCTCTATAAATATTTTGATTCCCTTCAGCCCACCGCGTAGTGTATAAAATAGGGGTAAAACTTAGGTAATTAGCGCAGGCTAAAGCCTGCGTCTACGCAAGAATCCGCGCTTTTCAAAGGGATATCTCTGGGTCCTTCAAAGGCGAAACCGACATATTTATCCCGCTGAACCGCCGCCGCCCCCTCCCCCGCCGCCACCGCCGGCGCTGAAGCCCCCGCCGCCTCCCGACGAATAATGGGCTGCCGAGGTGCTGGCCTGGGCGATGGACGAGGAGACGTGCTCGATCGTCGCGATCATGCTCTCGAGGCCGCCGGAGCCGATGAAAACCATCCGATTATAACCATAATACCAAACGGGCGCCACGGCCCGCTCGTCTTGGAGGATCGTCGGGAGCATCTTGACGATCTTCTTGGCATTCCCGAAGAGGATGCCGAAGACAAGGTAGTGTTCCCAGAGCTTGTAGGCTTCCGGAGGAAGCTCCTTGAATTCCGAAAAGTCGTCCAGGAAGCGACGCAGGGCCTTCCACATCTCGTTCTCCCGGGCCCATTTGAAGGCGCGGCGCTTCATCTTGGGGATGAGGACGGAAACGATGATGACGAGCAGGGGGTTCAAGGTCAGGATGGCGATGGGCAGGGACACGATGAGAAAAACGTTGCGGGCCCTGAGGCTCTCCGGCTCGATGAACTGAAGCGGCTTGGCCTCCTCCTTGATGCTCTTGACCCAGGCCAGGTACCAGGTCTGGAACTTCTGGGGTTTCTTTTTCAGGTAATCCTTCAGGTCATCCAGACTGAGCCTGGCCCCTTTCCGGCCGTCGGTCTCCCCGACCGTGATGAAGAGGAGCCCGAGGAGGTCCTCTTCGTAACCGCGAAGCCCGGAATTCCCGGATATGTCCTTCCGCAGGGTCGCGATGGATTCGATCGCCTGCTTCACCCCGAAGAGCTTTCTTTTCTCCACGGCCCTGTCTTCGATCTCGATGAAGCCCCGTCTGGCCAGGTCGAACAGGGTGGCCGTGAAAGAGCTGGGGATTACATGGCGGCCTTCCCTGAGCAGGACCTGCACCAAGGCCGGGGGAAGATCGGACGGCAGCTCCCTGAAATATTGAGGGATGTCATCGAACCGATAATCTTTTCCGATCCTTTTCCAATATTGGATATAAAAGAAGAGCCAGATGATCGGGCCGACGATGAGCCATAAGGTCCACAGCCCGGCCAGCTTAAAGAAGGTCCTCTGCGCCCTTCGCCGGGCTTCCTGGGCCCTCCGGGCGCGCTCGATGGTCTGCTGGACGAAGGCGGCTTCTTCCCGCGTGATGGATTCGAGAGTGTGCCGTGTCGAAGGCACGCCGCCGACGATACCCGTCGGCCAGATGACCCGGACCTCAAGGAATTGGCGTGATCCGATATCGGTTGCCGTGAACCTGGCCGTTCTTTCGTCGACGATCTCCGCCCAGCCGGAAAGCGGCCCGTGTCCATATACGCGGATGTCGTTCTTGCTCGCGACGGCTTCGGGAAGATGAACGTTGACCGTCGCCTTGCCTGTGGGCTTATCCCAGCCGCTTCCGATGACCCGCCAATAGAGCTCCGTGACGTCGGGATAGCTGACGATCCCCCCCCTCACCCGGTAATGGATGTGGAACGTCATCCGCTCATTGCCCGCGGAGAAGTGCCATTTCGCCGTGCAGTTGCCGTCCTTGACGGATGTCTCTGTTTGCAAGGCGCCGCCCTGATCGTCGGTTATCCGGAAATCTTCAATGCCGACGTCATATCCGGTGCCCTGCCTTTCGACCCGGAGGGGGATCCATAGCGAAGCCCACGAGAACCTTCCCCGGAAGTCATAGGTGCGATATTCGTCCACAACGAAAGAACCGTCCTTCTCGACATCGACCTCGATCCGGACCTCGGGAAAATAGAAGTTCTTGGTCTCGGCATGGAGAAGGGCCGGCAGCGCCAGGAGAAGGAACGAAATCTTCAACAGGGAAATGAGTTTTGCCGGTCTGTTTTGCGTCATGGGTGTCGTCTTATTGTCATTTTAAAAAGAGTTCGATGACAGGGACAACGATGTCCGGCTGCCTGACCGGAAGCTGGAGAATGAGCATGTTCGAAGCCCGGCCTTCCCTCTTCCCGGGCAAAAACCCCGTTTCCACGCTCTCGGAGAACTTGACCTCCGATGCGTCGTTGAGGAGCTGGGCGTAGGCGACTTTGCCGGCGAAACCGTCAAGGGCCAGGACGCCCATCGGCCACTCCAGGACGTGGACGTAAAGACGCTTCCTATCCGGATCATAGGTCAGGAGGCAGTTCGCGGGCGTCTTGAAGGCCTCGGGCGCCTGCGTGCAGCCGGTGATGGACCGGCTGCTGGTCTTCATCCATTCGCCTATGCCGTTCAGCCGCTCCGACGCCCTGGCATCGAACGTTCCCCTCGCCGTAGGACCCACATTGAGGAGCAGGTTCCCGCCCTTGCTGACCGTCTCGATGAGCATGGCGACAAGCTGGCGGACGCTCTTCCACGTGGCCTCGTCCCGGTAATATCCCCACGACCCGCTGAACGTCTGGCAGGTCTCCCAGGGCACCCGCTTGCCGTCGATCGTCACCCACTCCGGCGGCATGAACTGCTCGGGCGTCCGGTAGTCCCAACCCCCGGGGACGTCGAGGAGGTCCAGCCGGTCGTCGACGATGATGTTGGGCTGGAGCTCCCGGATCATCTTGATGAGCTTCTCCGAATCCCAGTCCTTCCGGCCCTTGCCGTTCGGCCCCGGGAACGAGAAATCCATGAACAGGCAGTCGATCGTCCCATACCCGGTCATGAGCTCCCGGACCTGGTCATGCAGATATTCGATATATTTCTTCTGATCGCGGTTCTTCGCCCTCTCCGCGAACTCCTTGTTGCCGAACATCGGGTGATTCTCGTCGAGGGTGTATTCGGGATGGTGCCAGTCGAGGAGCGAGTAATAGAAGCCGACCCTGAGCCCTTCGGCCCTCATGGCGTCCAGAAGCGGTTTGATGAGGTCCTTGCCATAAGGTGTTCTTGTCGCCTTGTAGTCCGTGAACTTCGAATCGAAGAGGCAGAATCCCTCGTGGTGCTTGGTGGTCACGACGAAATATTTCATCCCGGCGTTCTTCGCGGCCCTGGCCCACTCCTGCGGGTTGAAAAGGTCCGGGTTGAAATGGTCGAAGTATTTCTGGTAATCCGCGTCCGTGATGTGCTCCTGGTTCTTGACCCATTCGTGGCGGGCCGGAAGGGCGTAAAGCCCCCAGTGGATGAACATCCCGAAACGGGCGTCCGTCCACCACCTCATGCGGGTCTCGCGTTCCGCAACGGTTTCTTGGGCCGAAAACCCATTCCCCAGACCGCCGGCCAGGACGAGTCCCAAGATGGCCGATAAAACGATCCTTTTTTTCAACATGAACCCATTCCTCAGCATCCGATCTCCTTCCTTCGGCCGCGACCGTGGCCAGGCTTTCAAGCCGCGCCGTGTCTATAGATGTGTTCCAGAATGGCTCCCACGCCTTTCGGGCCCAGTTTCGTGAATTCAAGGCCTGCCTCGAACACCCGGTCCTCGAACAGGCGGTTCAGCCAGCAGACCCTCCCGGTCCCATAAACGAGCCTCCGGGTCTTGGAAAGAGCGATTTCGAACCCGACGTTCGAATCAACCGGCAGGGGCGTGTCGGTGAGGATGCGAACGCCTCCGGCGGATATATCCCGCGTCAGAGAATAATAGGTCTCCGGAGACCCGCCGACGTTTCCCTCGTGCACAAAACTCAGAACGACCTTATCCTCTTCGAAAACCCTTTTCTCCTTACGCTTTTCCTTCATTTCCCCTAGCCCCCGCCAGCCCGTTCACAAAAGAATAGGAAATCCTTTCCGGCGAGGAGCATAACAAAACACGGAAATAACGTCAAATTTCCTAACAAATCCAAAATTGCCGATGAGACGTGAGTCGGAATTCCGGGTATCACCAGAAGTCGGCGTCATCGCTTGAGAAGAAAGAATTCTATCGGCAATTTTAGGAAGCACGCGACGACAACAATGCGGTGTCTTTCGGTAGAAATCCCTCAAAAAACAAGGCCGGCGCTATTTTGACATTTAGGCGGCGTCCGGATAGGATAATTCCCGAACGATGTCCGACCCAAAGGGCATCATCCTGACCCACCGCAATTACACCGCCAATATCGAGCAGGCCCAATCGCTCGTCCCGTTCCCCTCCTCTTATGTCTCCCTGATCATCCTGCCTTGGGACCATGCCTTCGCCCACACCTGCGGCATCTATACGGTCATTGCTTGCCGTTAGCGAAATTCGGACAGGGATTGATTTCTCCTAGGCTATGGTTTCCAATAGCAAAACCAAGATAGGAGGAATGAATGACAGGGAAATAAGGAAGCTCACCTGAATCGATTGTCCGGGAGATCAAGCGTCAGACCCGCCGGAAGTTCACGGCCGAAGAAAAGGTCCGGATCGTCCTCGAGGGCCTGCAGGGAGAAGCGAGCATTACCGACCTCTGCCGGAAGGAAGGCATCCATCCCACGATGTATTACAAGTGGAGCAAGGCGTTCCTCGAGGCCGGCAAAAGGCAGCTCAACGGGGACACCATCCGGGAGGCGGGCTCAGATGAGGTCAAGGAGCTTCGTTTGGAGAACGACGCTCTGAAGATGTTGGTGGCGGAGCTGACGCTCCGGAACCGGACGCTAAAAAAACCTTGCAGAGTTTGGAATCCGGATCCATCGATACATGAAGTACACGCCGTCGGAGAAGATGGAGATCATCCGGATAGTCGAGGAGTCCTCGCTGAGTGTCAAGCAGACGCTGAGAGAGATGGACGTTCCCCACAGTTCCTTTTACGAGTGGTACAGGAGATACAGGGACGAAGGCTATGATGGACTGGCCTCTAAGCATAAGGATCTGCGGCAGGTGTGGAACAAGATCCCGGAGTGGGAGAAGGAGCGGGTCGTCGAGGTAGCCAGGGAGTATCCGGAGAAGTCCTGCCGCGAGATCGCCTGGCTCATGACAGACAAGAGGGAATACTTCATATCAGAGAGCAGCGTCTATCGGATCCTCAAGGCTTACGACTTGATCACATCGCCGGTGTTTACTGTGATCTCGGCCAAAGACAAGTTCTAACATCCGACAACCCGGACGAACGAGCTCTGGCAAACGGATTTTACCTATCTGAAGGTGGTCCACTGGGGCTGGTATTATTTGTCGACGGTGATGGACAACTTCTCGCGCTATATCATCGCCTGGCAACTCTCCCGGACCATGAAGGCCGAGGACGTGAAAAACACGCTGGATATGGCCATCGCAGAAAGCGGGGTCGAGCCTATCCAGGTGGTCCAACGGCCGAGGCTTCTCAGCGACAACGGGGCCTGCTTCATCTCCCATGAATTGAAGAAATATCTCGAGAGCCATGAGATCCGGCATGTTCGGACGAAGACCTACCATCCCATGACCCAGGGGAAGATCGAGCGGTACCATCGGTCGATAAAGAACCTGATCCTTTTGGACAATTACTATGCACCCGCCGAGTTGACCGAAAGGATCCGGGAGTGGGTGGAATATTACAATCACCAGCGGTATCACGAGGCTATCGACAACGTGACCCCCGCAGACAATTATTACGGAAGGGACCGCGTGATCCTGAAAAAGAGGTAAAAGGTCCGCAAGGAGACCATGAAGATGAGGAGGGAGTTGAACCGGATGGCGATGCTTGAACAGGACTTCCCCCAACAATTAAGACGAAATTGGTCTAAGTTATTTTCTTTATGGGACTTAGTCTCAATCACTATCTGGAAATGAAAAATGGGGGTACTTTTCGGGTTTTCTGAATTAAAATGGGGTCTCCAGATGCCCAGCTCGAAGGCTGGCATATGGTTGCGACACCAGAGGAGACCCCGCATGCATTATGCCAAAATCGCCCAGAAATTACGAGAGCAGATCCTCCGATTTTCGGGGGAACTTTCTTTCGGCCTGCCCAAACCCGCCCGACGGTTCATCGCCGAGATGATCTATGGCATCCAGGCTCGGCAATCCGTTCGGCTGACGGAGATTGGCCGGGCGTTGGAAGAACCGATTCCCTTACGCAAGACGGGATACCGTTTATGCCGCTAACTCCGACGACGAGGGTTGTGGGAACGGTTGACGGGGACGCTCTGCCGGATGGCCGCGAGCCGCATCCAGGAGATGACCCTCTTAATCTTAGATCTTTCGGACATCAGCAAGAAGTATGCGAGGAAAATGGAATATCTGGCCCGAGTGCGCGACGGGAGCGAAGATGGTCTGGGCACCGGCTACTGGCTCCTTTAGATCATCGGCGCGGAACCGGGAAAACCCATGGTTTTGCCACTCTATAATCGCCTCTACTCTCAACGGAGTCCGGGCCATCAAAGCGAAAACATCGAGATCCTGACAGCGATCGAGACGGTCAGCCATTATACCCAGGGAAAAGGGGTCTGGGTCATGGACCGGGGCGGCGACAGGGATAAACTTCTCCTGCCCCTGGTCAAAAACAAACGCCGGTTCCTCGTCCGCCTTCGCAAAGGCCGCGATCTGATCTATCAAGACCGGGCCCTCGATGACCTGGAGATCGCTCAAAACTGTCCGATGCTTTTCTTGGAATCCATCATCAAAGAGGAAAAAGGTCAGGCCAAGTGTCTCCGTCTCGAGTTCGGCGTCCGGACGGTTTATCTTCCCGATCACGATGATCCGCTGTCTCTCGTCGTCATTCGTGGCTTCGGACAAGAACCGCTTATGCTTCTCACCAACGTCCCCCTGAAAAAGACACGGAAAAGTCTGTGGTGGGCGGTTCAAAGCTATATGACGCGGTGGACGATCGAGGAGACGATCCGGTTCATCAAACAATCGTATCAACTCGAGGACATCCGGCTTCTGACCTACATCCGTCTTCAGAACATGATGGCCCTCGTGCAGGCTGCGGCCTACTTCGCGATGGTCTATCTGAATCTGCGCACGAAGCTGCGGGTTTTAACCGGACACGTGCTCCTGGCGGCCCGCCGCGTGTTCGGCATTCCAGACTTCCGCTTCTATGCCCTGGCCGATGGGATCAAGGCCTATCTCTTCGGCCAAAAGCGCGGCCTTTACGGCTGTTTTTCCACCAGAGATCCCGAAACCGGCCAACAATGGCTCTTCTCTCCCTAAAATTTTGGGGAAAATCCTCATGCTTGAACCCTTGCCAAACGGCATCATCTGAATTATCATGAGAGACGGAATCCGTAGCTTAAGAAATCAGCACGCTAACCCGAAACCGCCTGACGACGTATAATACATATTATCGGAGAAGGAAGAAGACAATGAGCTTAGATAGCGGAATCCGGAAAGAATTTCCCGAACTCGATCGCGTCGTTCATCTCAACAGCGCAGCCCTGTCATTGATGCCCGAGTGTTCAAAAAAGGCTATCTTTCAAGCCTTGATAGATCGAGAGTTTACGACGGAAAAGAGAACGGAAACACGGTTGGGAAGAGATCTCGAGGCAAGAAAGAAAATCGCCCGATTGATCAATGCCCGCGCTGAGGACATATGCCTCATTACCAATACCTCGGAAGGGCTGAATATCATGGCCCAGGGATTGGCCCTTCATGCCGGAGATAATGTCGTTCTGGCGGAGACCGAATTCTGCGGGAACATCGTTCCGTGGCTGAATTTGGAAAAAAAGGGAGTCCATGTCATAAGAGCGACGTCGGAATATGGAAAGGATCCAACGGCGAACATTCTGGCGGCTGTCGACGGCAATACAAGAGTCGTCACGGTTAGTTTTGTGGGATGGATTGACGGATTCAGGATAAATGTCGCGAAGATCGGAAAATATTGCAACGAGAGAAACATCATTTTTGTCGTGGACGCCATCCAGGGGATTGGAGCCATAGGATTGGACGTAGCTTCTTCACAGATCTCTTTTCTTTCTTGTGGAGGGCAGAAATGGATGATGTCCCCAAACGGGACCGGATTTTTATTCGTCCGAAAGAACGTCTTGCCGCTGATCAGCCAGAAGTATTTAAGCTATTTGAGCATTGTTAACAACACGGATAATTCCTATGATTTTACGGTCCAGCTCAATAGAGATGCGACGAGGTTTCGGATCGGATCCATCAGCGACATAGGAATAGCGGCTATGGAGAAATCCGTCTCATTAATATTGACCGCAGGAATCAAGAACATCCAGGACCATATCATAGGGTTGAATCGTTATGCGGGGGAGCAGCTTGCGGAAAAGGGATATACGCTCGTGAGCGACATCAATCCCGAAAACATGTCGGGAATATTGAGCTTTCGGGGAGAAAAGACCTGCGAAACATATAACCAATTGATTCGGAAAGGAATCATCGTTTCTCTTCGGAATGGATGGATCCGAATATCTCCCCATCTCTACAATAACATAGAAGACATCGACAAAATGCTGGCCGCTCTCTGACGAAGCGCGATGCCGGCAGGCGGAAACCACATGGCGACAAAAAAAAGAAGGAGATGAAAGACATGTTGGAATCATATCCATGGCTTTCTATGGTCCCGCCCTTAGTTGTTATCTTCGTTTCGATCAAGTTCAAACGGATATTTCTGGCATTGTTTCTCGGCTTGTGGATTGGGGCGACATTCCTCGCGGGAGGAAATCCGGTGAAAGGCCTGTTTGGATGCATCGAGCGATGCCTGGACGTCTTCAAAGAATCCGATCTCACGAAAGTCGTTCTGTTTTGCTGTTTCATAGGCGCCGTGATGTCATTGATCCAGCGCTCCGGAGGCATTCGCGGCTTCATTGAATTCGTTTCAAGAAAAAATATCGTAAGAAACCGCAGGCAGGCTGAGCTGCTGACGGTCGCTATCGGAGCCCTGATCCCTATTGAGTCCAGCATCAATGTCCTTATTCCCGGCAGCATTTCCCGGCTGCTTTACGACGAACTAAGAATATCGCGGGAAAAACTGGCATTTTTGTGTCTTTCCTTCTGCGCTCCAATCTGCACAATGATTCCGATTAACGCCTGGGGAGCTTATGTTTCTGGGATTATGGCGGGACAGGGCATCGCCCAGCCGTTTAGCCTCTATCTCAAAGCCATCCCCTTCAATCTCTATTCCATATTCGCGATGGGCTTTGCTCTTCTTCTGATTGTGTTCCAGAAGGATTTTTTTGTCATGGCGAAAGCCGAGAAACGGGCGCAGGAAGGGAAAAAACGGACGAACGATTCAGACACCTCCGCGCTTTCTGGAGATGCACTTGTCGTCGATCCCAAAGAAGGCGTCAGTCCGCATTTCTCGAACATGCTGATCCCTGTTGTCTCGATGATCGGCGCTATGATCGCCGGCATGTTCATCACGGGGCACGGCCGGTTCACGGACGGCTTAGGCGCGACAGCAGTATTTTATGCAGTGCTCTTTGCGATTCTCGTTGCCGGAATCAAATATCGAATCTCAGGCATTATGTCATTCAGTGAGACATCCGCCCTTTTTTTCAAAGCCGTCGGTGGGCTTGCTGGAATGGGATTTCTCATCACGATGAGCTTTGCCCTCAGCACGCTTTGTCTTGACATGAAAACAGGCGCTTTCGTAGCCAGCGCCACCCAGCACGTCATTAATATGAAAATGATTCCCATCATCCTATTCGCGCTGACGGCGTTCATTTCGTTTGCCATAGGAACGGCTTGGGGAGCATGGGCCATCATGCTTCCCATCGGGTTAGCGTTTGTCCAAGGGACAGGTCTGCAGACCTTGGTTGTTCTCGGCGCTATGATGAGCGGCGGGGTGTTCGGTAATCACTGCTCGCCCATTGCCGATACAACCATCATGGCCTCTTTGGCTTCCGGAGGAAACCATGTTGACAATGTGCAGGCCATTCTCCCCTATGCGATGACGATCGCTGTCTTCACGGGCATCATATATCTCGTTATGGGAATAGTCCTATTTTGATAAGGGCTTACTCATGGGAGAAGTGCACATTGGCCCATGAGGCGCACCAATGAATATTGACTCATTCATATCAAGACCGGCAAAGAAATAAATCTATGAATATGATAAGAAGGAGATCAAAATGATGGCAATTGTCAATCTTGCCCAGATTAAAGACGCCTTAAATAAGATCGATCCTGTTCAGGGCGTTATCAGGTGCATCGAAGAAGGGTTTATTGATTACTCGCAGGGAAAAGTCGTTGTTCCGCCCGTAGGAGAAATGACGTTTGATAATCCCAAAGGGGATACACACATTAAATATGGATTTATCAAACACGACGATTATTTTGTAATAAAAATCGCTTCCGGATTCTACGAAAACCGCAAGCTCGGGCTCCCCACGAGCCATGGAATGATTCTGATATTCAGCCAGAAGACCGGCGAACTGATCTGCCTCCTGCTTGATGAGGGATACCTTACGCAAATAAGGACCGCGGCCGCAGGAGCCGTTGTCGGCAAGTATTTCGCGCCCAAGAAAATCAGCCGGGTTGGCGTCTTTGGAGCGGGGATCCAGGGAAGGCTCCAGGTGGAATATTTGAAATACGTGAGGGATTTTCGAGATGTGATTGTCTGGTGTATCAATCAGGAAGAGGCGGACCGTTATCGGGCAGACATGGAGCCCAAGGGATTCAAGGTCATGACGACGGTCGATCCTGAAGAAATCGCGTCGACCTGCAATGTCATAGTGACGGCCACTCCTTCTTGTAAGCCTCTCTTGGCGGCGGATCAAATTCGCAAGGGCACGCATATAACGGCCATGGGCTCCGATACGGTAGAAAAACAGGAGCTGGATTCGGCTATTCTCTATAAGGCCGACAAGCTTATCGTCGACAGCGTGAGTCAAGGGCAGCTACGCGGAGAGGTTTACCACGCCATAAAAAACGGCTTTATCAAAAAAGAAACCCCCATCGAACTAGGCACGGCAATCGTTGATACGAAACTCCATCGGCAGACGGAAGACGAGATTACTGTCGTGGATCTGACGGGGGTGGCGGTACAGGATATTCAAATCAGCAAATTGGTTTGGAAGGCTATCTCGGGAATGGCGTGAGCACGGTATAAACGTTGTCGGTGCCGCCGGCGTCCATGGATTCTTTCTCTTCATCCCGGGATAGCGTTCTCGATCCTATGAAAGAATTCATGATAATGGATGGGAAAAACGCCTCTTCGAATGGATGTTGACGGCACGAAAAACTGTTTTATGATGAAACCATAATGAACGCAGATTTGGGCGAAAAAACGAAAGGAGGAGTAAAGGAAGGATGATCAATCTCAAAACTTTGTTTGTCAGCCACCTCCTTGCTTCACAGCTTAGGCACGCCCTGAAAGCGGGGTTCTCTATAAGGAAGGATGAAATGAAAAAACACCAGGTCAAAAAGTAGGTCTAAAAAGGGGAAAAAGGAGGTTTTCATGATGTCAAAGAAAAAGATGTGATTGACGTCAACTATTATTTCTCTCCGGCGACAATGATTACGGGATATCGAGGACTCCAGTGCTATCTCTCGGCTTTTGTGCGATCAGCTCGTTTCCTCCTCTGGCGTTAAGCCCCGTTCGTTCAATTCGCGGATTGGGCGATGGTGATTCCGATCGAAGCCTTGGCTCCTTCCGGAAAAATGCTTTTGAGGACCTTGTACGTTTTCAAGTCGATTATGTGGATTCCCGCTTTCTGGTAATCCCCCCAGCAGGCTACGATCAAGATTCCGCGTTCTTCGTCGAGTTCGCAGTGTATGGGATTGGGTGCGATGTCCGGAATCTCGGCGATGATGGCCTTCTTGTTCAGGTCGACGACCGAGATCGCGTCTCCGTTGACATGGCAGATAAAAGCCAAGCTCCTCTTCTTGTTGAGGGTGAAGTCGAACGGCGTCTTGTTGAATGGGATGCGGCCGGTGATTTTCTGTGTTTTGATATCGACCACCAGGAGCTCCCGGGTGCTGTAGTCGGTGACATAGCAGATCTCGTTGTCCCTGCCGAATTTGACGTCGAGCGGATGGCTGAACACAGTCGTGCCCGAGGCTTCAGTATCCCAGAGCAGGCCGGGGCTCGGCCCGAGCGGGATGGTGTAGATGCCGTCTTTTGCATTTCTGAGGATGTTGTCGAGGTCGTAGACGTAGAGGTTGGCGCTCTTGCGGTTTGTGGCCACCAGCCACCTGCAGTCGGGTGAGATATCGACATGGACGGGAATCAGTCCGGCCGGAAACTCGAAGATCAAGTCCAGGGTTTTGCCGTCCAGGGCGAAGACCTTGTGCAAGTTCTCATCGGCGATGTAAATCCTGTCCCGCTTCTTGTCGTAGACGAAGCCGGAGGGAAGTCCCGGCCCGGGGAAGGGCACCTTTTTCAAGATTTTTTCGGTCTTCAGGTCGATGAGTGCGATCACGTCTTCGTCCTCTGTGCGGTCATAGTTGTGGAGGGCCAGGATCATCTTCGTCTTGTCATGGGGATGCAGGGAGGAGAAGATGGGATAACGGCCGAAATTCAGGTCGCGGAGCCATCTCATGGCATCCAGGTCGATGACCGAAACCGTGTGGGACATCAGGTTGGAGATGTAGGCCCGCCCCTTCTTTCCCAGCTCCGTGTTCGGCGTTTGATCGCCCTGCAAGAGAGAAAGACATCCCAGAGCTAGGATGAAGAAGAGTTCAATTTTCTTTCTCATGTTCTTTTCTCCTCAGGGATTTTCCCGTTTGAGTGAGAACCATATTGGAATCGACAAAGCGTCACTCTTAATAAATTTGGCTGGGAACAAGACGGGCGGGATTTCTTAGAGAGAGATTTTGGACGTGCAGGATTGCCGTTCAAAATCGAAGCGAACAAGGTATTGCTTCTCAATAAACAATCGGCCAGATCGAATAAGAGGCCCAAACCGGTTGAAGTATATTCTTCTCGGATAGTTTTGTCAAAAGTGTGAATGGGTCCGTAGATTGCCGATAGGATAGGTGGCTGACAAGATAAGCCCTTCTGGTATAAGGTGATAGTGGAAAAATCAACTTCACCTGATGGGTGAAGACCTTTACCAGGAGGGCAAGAGCATGATATCTCAAGGCATCCTGCCATTCAAGATCGAACACACGGGGGAACAGATCACGCCGCGCAGCGGCTTGGCGCTGTTCGCCGAGGTCGTCCGAGCGTTGGATGTGAAGCGGAAGGTCGAGGGACATTTTCCCAAGCCCGGCTCGAATCGGGGCTACGAAGCCTGGTCGTATATTGAGCCGGTGTTGCTGATGTTGGAGGGAGGCGGACGACACATCGAGGACCTGCGGGAGATCCGCGATGATGCGGCCTTGAGACAGTTGGCGGGGATTGGGGAGATGCCGTCGTTGTCGACGTACGGGGACTGGCTGGTGAGGATGGGGTCGGGCGGGGGTGTGGCGGCGATCCGGGCCGTGAACGACGAGGTGGCGGAGACGATTCATCGCCGGACGGGAACGTCGGATTACACCCTGGATGTGGACGCGACGGTGATTGAAGCCGAAAAGCAAGAAGCCGAGTGGACGTACAAGAAGGTCCGGGGGTATCAGCCGATGTTGGGATTTTTGGCGGAGACCGGGCTCTGTCTGACGCATGAGTTTCGCAAGGGCAACCGTCCGGCGCAGCACGGGGCGGTCCGATTCTTGAAGCGGTGTTTGAAGCTCTGCCCGAAGATCCGGCGTCTTCGTTCCGACAGCGCGTTCTATCAGGCGGACGTCCTGGCCTGGTGTGAGGAACATGAGCTCGGCTATACGATCACAGCCGATCAAGATCCTGCCGTTAAAGAAGTTATCAAGACGGTCCGGGACTGGACGGCGCTTCGCGATAAGGATGGGAAACCCACCGATCGGGAGGTCGGCGCCGCCATCCATGCCATGGCCAAAAAGGGCGAGCCGTTCCGGCTGGTCATCCAACGTTGGCGGGATCCGCAACTTCCGCTCTTTCAAAAACCGGAGTACTGCTATTATGTCATCGCCACGAACAGGGATGACCGGAGTCCGGAAGAGGTCATCCGGTTTCATAACGAGCGCGGACAGGCCGAAAACGAGATCAAGGAGCTGAAGATCGGGTTTGGAATGGAGCAGATGACGAGCGGGGATTATCGGGCCAACGCGGTGTGGTTCGGACTCGGAGTGCTGACGTATAACCTGACCTTGGCTGAGAAGCTTCTCTTTCTGGACCCGGAATGGAAAACGAAGACCGTGGCGACACTCCGCTGGCAGCTCATCGAGACGGCCGGCCGTCTGGTCCGTCATGGCCGACGCTTGGTCCTTCGCCTGGCGGCTTCCTGGGAGAAGTTCCAACTTTATCTCCGGATTCGGGCTCGCCTTGCGGCATTTCTTTGACCCCGAGATAACTCCATTTCCCTCTTCGCCTCTTCACGGGCAGAGCTATCAGGGAAGACCGAATCGAAATCCCTGAAAATCGTTAACCGGACGAAAATTCCGCGAGATCGTCATATCCATAATGATTAAAAGGAGCGCTGATGATAAATCATACGATAAATTACTCCTTAGGTATCCCTATCGGCAATTTTGGGGGGCGGACGTTCCGTTGACAAACCCTCCGGATTTTTATAACGTGGACTTCATTCAAGACCCGTGGATCAACGAAAGAGAGGTCATCATGAGCGCTAAGTTCCGCCTGGGTGCGATGATGTTCCTGGAGTATGCCGTCTGGGGGGCCTGGGCCCCGGTGCTGACGGCTTACCTTCAAAACGATCTTCATTTCACCGGAATCCAATATGGCTTCATCATGAGCCTGTTGCCCATCGCCACGATCATCGCCCCCTTAATCGGGGGCCAGCTGGCCGACCGTTACTTCCCCACCGAGAAGGTCATCGGCGTGAGCCAGCTCGTCGGCGGCGTCATCCTCCTTCTTGGCGCGGCCGTCGCGAGCTACACGGCCATGATCTGGATCATGCTCGTCTACTGCGTCATCTACGCGCCGACCCTGGCCCTGACGAACTCCATCGCTTTTATCAACCTGAAGGATTCGGAGAAGGATTTCGGCCGGATCCGGGTCTGGGGGACGATTGGTTGGATCGCCGCCGGCTGGTCGCTCACCGGCTGGCGCTTCCTGGCCAAGTCCACGCCCTGGATCGCGGTCAGGGGGGATACCCTCTTCCTGGCCGGCCTCTTTTCCATCGTCATGGGCGTCCTGGCCTTCGGCCTGCCGCACACCCCGCCCAAGAAAGAGGGGGCCAAGCCCTGGGCGTTCCTCGAGGCCGCCAAGATGCTCAGGGACCGCGACTTCCTGATTTTCACGGTCATCGCCTTCATCGTGGCCACGGAGCTCCAGTTCTATTACGTCTTGACGGCCCCGTTCCTGACTTCACCCAAGATCGGCGTCGCCTCCACGTGGCTGTCTATGGTCATGACCATCGCCCAGTTCGCCGAGATCTTCGTCATGGCCCTGCTCCTCCCAAAGGTCCTGCCCAAGTGGGGCATCAAGAAGACCATGACCCTCGGCGTCCTGGCGTGGCCGCTCCGATATATCATCTTCGTCATTGGTGGACCGGCCTGGCTTGTCATCGCCTCGCTCTCCCTCCACGGTTTCTGTTACGTCTTCTTCTTCACGGCGGCCTACATCTACGTGGACACGATCGCGCCGGCCGACATCCGGGCTTCGGCCCAAAGTTTGATCGCCGTGGTCATCCTGGGGATCGGAAATTTCGTCGGCTCGAACTTCTCGGGATGGATCCAGAACGTCTTCACCGCCGGCGGGGCGACCAACTGGCGGAACGTCTTCTGGGTCCCGACGATCCTGACGCTCATCTGTGCCGCGGCCTTCGTCCTTCTGTTCAAGGAAAGAAAGGCCCCGGCTCCTCAATAAGGATAGAACATGGAGGACGCGTGCCAACGGGCCGAGTCCCCGATCTTATTGGGGCATGTGCCGGAGGCACGTGTCCCTGCTTGGGAGGTATAAATGAAGACTCACAAACGTCTCGGTGTCGGTTTTGTGGGAGGAGGCTTCATCACCCGCTTCCACCTCCGCTCATGGGTCGGCGTCCGCGACGCCGATGTCCTGGGGATCGTGGACCCGGACGAAACGCGGGCCCGCGAGGCCTGCGCCCTGGCCAAGAAGCTCCGGATCGGCGACGCCAGGCCCTACAAGTCGCTGACCAAGATGATCGAAGACCAGGACATCGACGCCGTCTGGATCTGCTCGCCCAACTACACGAGACTTGATGTCATGGAAGAGATCGTTTACGCCCGGCAAAGGGGCGGCGCGAAGCTCATCGGTGTCGCCTGCGAGAAGCCCCTGGGCCGCAACGTCAAGGAGGCCAAGACCATGCTGGAGATGGCCCGCAAAGCCGGGCTCCTCGACGGATACCTCGAGAACCAGGTCTTTTGCCCCGACGTCGTCCGCGGCAAGGAGATCGTCTGGGCACGCGGCGCGCGCTTGTGCGGTCGGCCCTATCTCGCCCGGGCCGCCGAGGAGCACA
>Ga0315288_10005263_pt1 | contig 16460 bp, 11 predicted proteins | sample YL17G11_20_MG_FD_203454 | JGI IMG/M metagenome (GOLD analysis project Ga0315288, IMG submission 203454) | Sediment microbial communities from Yellowstone Lake, YNP, Wyoming, USA - YL17G11_20 | ecosystem: Environmental > Aquatic > Freshwater > Lake > Sediment | place: USA: Wyoming | collected...
CGAATCATCAGAGGAATGTTCATTCGAGCCGGACAGGTCGTCTGACAGGGACCCATGCAATCGCCGAGGTGGTCGCTGAGGAGCAGCTCCAGGGCCGCTTTTCTGGCCTGGCGCACCTGGTCGGAATCGGTCTGGACCCGCATACCGTCTGCGGCGATGGTCGCGCAGGCCGGGGCGAGGCTCGGCAGTCCCTCGACCTTGACGACGCAGACCATGCAGCTTGTCGAAGGCTCACAGCCTTTGAGAAAGCACATCGTCGGAATCTCGATGCCGAGCTTATCGGCGGCGTCGAGGATCGTTGCGCCCTGCTCAACTTCAACCTGGCGATTATCTATTGTCAGTCTCGGCATTGTCACTCAACTTTAACGGCATCAGCCGGACATATATTCCTGCACGTCCCGCAACGGATACACTTGGCGGTGTCGATTTCGTGTTTCTCGTATGGTTTGTATTCGATGGCCTCCACCGGACAGTGCCGGGCGCACAAGGTGCAGCCGATACAATCGTCCGTCACCGAATAGGTAATCAGCGCCTTGCATTTTCCGGTGGGGCAGCGTTTTTCAATATGGGCCTCATACTCGCCGCGGAAGTACCTGATAGTGGAGAGAACGGGATTCGGCGCGGTCTTGCCGAGGCCACAAAGACTGGAGGCCTGGACCATTTGAGCGAGGTGTTCAAGCTCGTCGACGTCGGTTTTTTTGCCTTCGCCGGCGCACAACCTGTCGAGAATATCGAGCATACGCCGCGTCCCGACGCGACAGAAGGTGCACCTGCCGCAGGACTGGTTCTGCGTGAATTGGAGGAAGTATCTTGCGATATCCACCATACAGTCGGTTTCATCGAGCACGACCAGGCCGCCCGATCCCATCATCGCGCCGACGTCCTTTAGGGTCTCATAATCGACCGGCGTATCGGCGAGCGAGGCTGGAACGCACCCGCCGGAAGGCCCGCCCACCTGCACGGCTTTGAATCGCAGCCCCCCTGCTATCCCGCCGCCTATCTCGTGCACAATCTCCCTTATCGAAATGCCCATCGGGACTTCGATAAGGCCTCCTCGCGCGATCTTACCTGCCAGAGCGAAGACTTTCGTGCCTTTGCTGGCGCCGGTGCCGAGGGCAGCGAAGGCCGCCGGACCATTTCGAATGATCCAGGGTACGGCCGCGTACGTCTCGACATTGTTGATGAGGGTCGGCCTAGCCCAGAGGCCGCTTTGGGCCGGATAGGGAGGCCGCAGACGGGGCATACCACGTCGGCCTTCTATGCTGGCCATCAGAGCAGTCTCTTCGCCGCATACAAATGCGCCGGCGCCGGGCACGATCTTCAAGCCGAGTGAAAAACCCGTGCCGAAGATGTTGTCGCCAAGAATTCCCCGCTCCTTGCAGACTTCAATCGCCCTGCCCACCCGCTCGACGGCGAGCGGGTATTCGGCGCGAATATAGAGATAACCTTCGTCGGCGCCGACGGCATAAGCGGCTATGATCATCCCTTCAAGGATGCGATACGGATAAGACTCCATCAACATTCGATCCATAAAGGCACCCGGGTCGCCCTCGTCGCCGTTGCAGACTATGTGCTTCTTGGGGGAGATTTGCCTGCGGACGGCGGACCATTTGCGGTGGGTCGGAAATCCCGCCCCTCCCCTGCCGCGAAGGCCGCTTATCTCAATCTCGGCGATGATCTGTTCGGGCTGCAGGTCCTGGACGCACTTTTTGAGGGCGGCGAAGCCGTCGTAGTTTAGATACTCGTCGAGGTCAAGAGGGTCGATATGGCCGCAGTGCTCGGTGGCGATGCGCACCTGCTTGCCGAGGAAATCCGCAACGTGTCCCTCGCGCACGTTTATGGAATAACGAGTAACAGGCTCGCTTGCCCGGTCGGTCAGGATACCATCGAGAACAGCGGAGACTTTGTTGGAAATCTTTCTGCCGATTCCCGGAACCTTGAAGTGACGCAGGACGATGGCCTTTGCATCATCCGGCTGGACCCTCGCGTAAAGAAAGGACCTCTGGTCGGGCAGGACGACCTCGAGCAGCGGGGTCTGATAGCACATACCGACGCAGCCGACGCGCTTGACCGCCACCTGGATACCCGTCTGGCTCAAGGCCTCATCCAGGGCATCGCGGAGCTTACCGCTGCCACGAGCCACGCAGCAGGAGCCGAGGCCGATGCGGATTTCGCCGCACAGTTTCGCCTGTTTTTTTTGCGGTTTATGGGCTTTGTGCCGGCGGGCCGCTTTGGCCTGCTCGTATCTTAGGAAATCACTGATAACGGTCGGAACGGCGTCGGGCGTGAGATGCCCGTATGTCACTTGCCCGCCGCGGCGGGCAAGCCCTATCTGCGCCGCCGGGGCAAGTGTGCAGCATCCGAGGCACGCTATCTTCTCGACGGTGAACAGCCTCTGTGAGTCGGTATCGTCCCCGTCGGGAATGGCCAAGTGCCGGCGGAATGCATCATAGACCTGGTCGGCGCCTTTGACGTGACAGGCGGTGCCGACGCAGACGTTGATTATGTGACGACCGGCGGGACGATGCCTGAACTGATTGTAGAAAGTCGAGACCCCCGCAATCGCAGCGGGAGTAATCTCGGTCAGCTCGCAGACACGCTCAAGGGCTTCAGTGGGCAGATAGCCGAATTCGCCCTGAATTGCCTGGAGTATCTCCAGGACTTTTTCCCGTCCCGTGCCGATTTTCTCGACCGCCTTTTCTACAAATGTCAAATCAGGCTCACTCATAAACGTCATCACGCTGCGAATACCATCAAGGCTTTTGCGCTGCATCCCCCTCGGTGTCGCCCACGGGGCCTGCCCCCAGGGCCTCTTGCGGGGGGGCCTGGGCGGCCTTACCCATGCAATAGAGATTCTCCACGCCGCGTATGTAGATGCGGCCATCGACAAAGGCCGGCGAGGCGTAGCACTTTTCACCGAGGTTGCGTCTGGCCAGCTCCTTGTACTGCGGCCCGGCTTGGGCAATTATCATAACGCCGTTCTCAGTCAACAAGTACAGCTTATCGCCGACAAGGCTGGGCGAGGCGCTACAGTCGGTCCTTAAATCCTCCTGCCACAGTTTCTGGCCGTCGGCGATTTTGAAACACATCAGCAGCCCGTCTGAGGTCAGAGCAAAAAGCAATTCGCCGTTGCTGAGGGGAGAGCAGATATCGGGACCCGGCTCGTTGAGGCTCCAGGCGAGGTGGGTTTTGGTGACGTCGCCTTTGCCGCCGGCTCGCACTGCGACTATCCTGCTGTACGGCTCCAGGACAACGACTAATCCGGCGGCGTAGATGGGCGACGGGGCGATGTCGCCCGTCAGGCATTTTGCACGCCAGATTTCGGCACCCGTATTTGGCTCGTATGCTATCACCCAGGGGTCGGAGGCAGTGATAATCTCCAGCCCGGCGCCGGTCTGAACCAGAATCGGCGAACACCAGGAATTGGCGACAGGGCGTTTGGCTTCCCACACTACCTTGCCTGAGAATCCGTCCAGCGCGATCAGCTCTGACTTGCCGGCCTCTTCGTCCGCCTGGTCGTATTGAATCAGAACCTGGTTTCTGTACACTTCGAGGGAAGAGGAGTAGCCATAGGCGTTGTCCGGCCTGCCCAGGTTTTTCATCCAGAGATTGCGCCCGTTGAAGTCAAAACAGCCCATATCTCCGGTGGCAAAGATTGCAAAGACGTGTTTGCCGTCCGTCGCCACGGTGGGGGCGGCGAAGCCGGTATCTTCCATCACTTCAAACGGCTCTTCATCCGGCTTGGGCGGGGCCCGTTTGACGTCGCCGGTCCACAGGAGGCTGCCTGAGAGCGCATCGAAGCAGAATACGTTGAGATAGTTGGGGTCGCCGCCGGAAAGAAAGACTCGGTCGCCCCAAACGACGGGGGAATTATAGCCCTCACCCGGCACCTTTGTCTTCCAGAGAATCCCGCGGCCCGACGGGCCGTCCCAGTCGTCGGGCACGTTTGTATAGGCGCTGACTCCGCTTCCACCCGGCCCGCGGAAGCGGTGCCAATTCTGGCTGATTTGTTCCGGCGTTGGATAGGAATCGGTTGCGGCGCCAGCCGTGCCGAAATCAACGCGGGGTCTTATTGCAAGAAGCAACAGCACCGCCCCCGCCAGCAGCAAAGCGGCAGCCACCGACCACCGGGCCATCGCGGCCTGACGGATTTGTTCGCTGCCGGCATCCCGGCCGGGGCCTGGGGCCTGCTTGCGAGGCGGCTCGGGCATCTTTAGGCGTAGGGTGGGCTTCAGCCCACCACTTGTCTCCGCGATTCGGGATCTTGAGTCCGGTGGGGCAAGCCCCACCCTACACAAGCTACACTTGGCGCCGACAAGAAAGACCGCGAGACCGCCAAGAAGCAGCCAGCCGCCCGAGCGCGACAAATACAGCCTCTGGACCTTGGACCGCCTGAACCGGAGGTCCAAATTGCGAATCTGCTCGATCAAGGCCTGCTCGTTGGCGGGGTTGGCGCCCATTTCAATCCTTAGATTCTCCAGCTTCTTTTCCAGCCTGGCCTCATAAACACGGCCGCGAATGTAATTTGCGACGATGAGCGAAAGGATAATGACGGAGAACACCGCGCCGACTACGGCGGTAGCGGCCGCGCTTCGACACCAGGGGTTTAGGGTGGGCTTCAGCCCCACGCCTACGCCGACGGAATTGTCGCCATTGGATGATTTCATTTGACGCTTATTGTCTCCTTTGCATTGCTTCGTCTGAGGCGCTCTCTGGGGCAGTATTTGAAGCACCTGCCGCACGCCAGACACCCGGCTCTATCAGCCTCGTAATCCGTCCTTTTGCGCCAGACCGAGACGGCGGCGAGCTTGAAACCGATCACAAGGCCGATGAATCCGCCGAGCAGCCAGCCGCCAAGGGCAAATTTGTCGCGGATGCCCGAAGCCTCGTCATAAAGGTCCCGCACGGTTCGGCCTGTTGCTCTAAAGGCCAGGCTTGCGTTGATGATATCTGTCCCCAGGGTCTCTGGCGGGGCGACCTCGCCCGTTTCTTCGAGGTAGATATGTTCGGCCAACCGGACCGTGGCGTGCATGCGGGACGTGACGTTCTTGAGCCGAGCGCCGGCCCACCCACATAGAACCATCAGCACTGGCAGAAGGACAATCAACAACGCCAGTCTTTTTTTGCCTTTGGCGTATTCGGTCACGGGCCACTCAGTCGTCGGCTTTTTGATGGCGCCGAAGGGGCAGGAGTCTTCGCAGAGCCTGCACACAATACAATCATCAGGCGTAATGGCCACGCGCCATTTGGAGAGGCGGGAGAGCTGCCTGAGAATCACGCCATAGGGGCAGACGAACCGGCAATAGGGACGCCCTATGAACAGCCCGACAAGCAGAAAGCATATTCCGATTATCAGTATGTTCAGAGATCCGCTCAGGCGGAAGAACGAGACAAAGGGGTCGTATCTGCATATCAGAAATGCGCTACCGGTCGCTGCAAAGAGGACGGCCAGCCCCAGGTAGAGGTAGGCAAAGACCCGCAGGCCGGCGGCGAGCCAGCCGGGCACCGAGACGGGATGCAGTAGAACCAGGTCCTGAATCGCGCCGAGCGGACAGACCGCCGCACAAAAGGTCCTGCCAAAGAACAGCGTGAAGGCCAGCGGCAGCAGAAAGAAGGCCAAAACCGTAAGCGGTATGGCATAGGTGCGGTCAAAAATCGACAGGACGACGTTCTGGATCGCACCAATAGAGCAAACGCAGCCTTTGCGCCAGAAGCCGAAGTAAATCAGGCAGAGCACCATCAGCACAAATATCGCCCGGCGTCTGCGCACCTTGAGAACCAGATATGAAGCGAGCGAAAGCGCGGCCAAGAGCACCCCGACGTCTATGTATTCATAAATATCCTGCCGGGGATGAGGCGTGGTGGGGCCGGGCGGCATAAAGTAGCCGCCCTCAAATTCGGGCGGGGGAAAACGCTCGAGGCCGGAGACAACGGCGCAAAGACCAAGCAGTACCGTTACAGCGATTGTGATATGGCTGAGACGTATCATCAAGCGTGGTCCCCTCCCTCGGGGCCTGGGGCCTGGGCGGTCTCTTTGAGCATATAGGGCTTTTCTGCGGGGACCCGCTTGAACGCGCCCGAAGGACAAGCGGCGGCAATGGAACATTCGTTGCAATTCAGACAGCGGTCGTGACGGACCTGAAGAAACAGCGACCCATTTCCAAAAGCCGCGCAGCCTTTGACGCACTTGCCGCAGCCGTTGCAGAGGGGCTCGTCGAGACTGTACTCGTAGTACGGTTCCTCAATGAATCTGCGCTTTATCGCCCCGGTCGGGCAGAGCTCGTTTTCGGCGCCGGTATCGAGGGCCCGCGCGGCGGGCTGATGAAAGCCGGGGCAGTAATCACAATATCCGCATATCTCATAGACCTGGACGCACTTGACGGCGGATTCGGCCAGCACGCAATGCGTCGCGCAATTGCCGCACGCGATACATATTTGCGGGTCGATCTGCCAGACCATATCGTCTGCGCTGCTTCTGCCCGCCAGGAATCCCGCTAATCCACCGAGGCCGGCCAGGCAGCCTCCGTAAAAGCCATTTCTCAGGAACCGGCGTCTGGTGACATTTTCATTATCTTGAGCCATTATCCACTCTGTCAAAATCCTGTTTTGCCGATAAAGCCAAAGGCAGACGGCATTTCTCAAATATCTCACAGCCCTCGCAGAGTCCGTCGTTAATACAAACACCTTCCCGCATCAACCTGCGTCTCTTGGCGAGAAGGAGACCTCCGCCAGCGCACAGCAGACCCAAAGAGGCGCACCGCGCCGCGCCGATGAAGAACTGGCGACGGCTCTGAACATAATCTTCAAAACGCTTATTCATTATCCTGCCTTCTTCTTAGAGAAAACTCTGACGAGGTTTTTTATGGTATCCAGCACGAAGACCCTGCCTTTGCTATCAACCGCAACATCAAAAGCTCCAGCCCGGCACTGGTCGGGGAATTGGCAGATGCGGGCCTGGCCGGCCTCGATCAACTGGTCCGGACCGGCGACGACACCTACAAAACGACCCTCCGAATCGTACACCTTGACCCTCACCAGGCCCTTCTCGCAAGTTACAAATCCGCCGTCCGGCAGCAGTGCAAAATTCACAGGATTGCAGCATCCGCAGAACCCCTCGACCGCCACCGAAGACTCGCCCCACCAGAACTCAAGGTCGCCATCCAACGTATAAGCCTCGATGCGGCGACGGCCGGGATTGACCACGCGAAGCAATCCATCCTTCGCAACGGCAAGGTCAAAATGGGGACTCGGAATCACAAAGCCGGGGATATTTCTGTTTTCGTTCCCCTCGGCCCCCCCCACGGGGGCGGCCTTGCCGCCGATCCGGTTGATTAGCTTACCCGTCGTATCATAGTGCAGGACAATCCGATTGCCGGCATCGGCGACAAAGACGTCTGTTTTTGAGACGGCTATGCTCGTCAGGACAGCGTCCCGGCCGAGACTATCCCAGCTTGCCAGTTGATTGCCCTGACCGTCGTACACTTCCACGTGGTCCGGCATCCCAACATAGACTTTGCCATCGTCCGAGACCGCCAACGATCTGGGCTTGCCCGCCCCAGCACCGGCGGGCTTGTCGGCCAGCTCCATTGTCGCAAGCAGACTGCCGTTTTCGCTGAACACTTTGATGGCCTTGTCTCCGGCCACATAGAGGCAGTCATTTGGGCCGATGGCGACAGCGCTTGAAGCGGCAAAGGCGGTGCTGATTGGCTGGGCCGATTCCTCGTAGAGGATCAGGTTAGGGTCGATATAAGTATCGACCTCGAAGGTGAACTCCTTACCCAGGCCGCTGCCCTTTTTGCCCGTGACATCGAGCTGCACGACCGCCACAATGCATACGAGAACGGCAAGGGCGACAATCAGCCCTATCAACAAATTCGCAGTTGTCATTGCCGTTCGGCACTTCATATTGCACCTCGATTTCTGCGCCGGCACTTGCAGAACCTTGATTATAGCATACAAAGACTTCACGTTCAACGCGGTCTGTCAACGCCCGGCGATATCAAGACAGATCATCCGCGTGAGGTCCCGCACGATCAATCTGCCGCCGGCCACAGCCATCGGACCCCACGATTCGTGCCCATCCAGGACCTTTGCCTCGGCGAGCTGGACGTAGCCGGAAGGACCCACCTGCACCAGAGTCATGACCCCGGAATCATTCATAACGTACATCAGTCCGTCGATAATAGTGTATGGGCCGGACCCAAATTTCTTGGCGCTGGTGCTGGTCCAGAGGACCTTGCCTTTCAGGTCGAGGCAAACCAATTGCTCATCCGGCCTGACCCCGTAGATATGGCCTTCGTAAAAAATCGGGGTCTGCTGTATTGAGCCGAAGACATCGGTTGTATGGAGAAATTCGGATTCGACCAGTATTTTGCCGTTGGCCTCGGTGAGCCTGAGCATTGTGCATCCCTTTTCGGTCTGTCCGTAGCCGGCAGTCAAGAATATCCTGTCCTCGCCAACAACAACGGGCGTCGGGACATTGATGCGCATTTTCCACTGCTCGTATTTCCACAGAACGCTGCCGTTTTCGGCCGAGACACCTACGACTCCACCTTTGATCTGATCACCGCCGCAATATACGTAGAAGCGTTTGCCGTTGAACTCCATCGGGACAATAGACGAATGCGTCATCACCCAGTCGTTCGGGTCAGACGTCTTCCAGACTATCTCGCCGCTCTCGCAATCCACAGCCATCATAAGGGCATCGCCGCCGGGCGCAATTATGGCTTTGCCGTCCTCAATCAGCGGACACTGCGCTGTGTACCATTCGGGAATCTTCGTCTTGAATTCCTTGACGAGGTTGAACATCCAGCGAAACTCGCCCGTCACCGAATCAAGGCAGGTTACATGGCACTTCGGTCCGATGGCCACGAGGTGTTTGTCCGTCACTGTCGGGACTCCACGACTCCTGCCGTGCTGTTTTTTTACTACGAGGGGATAAGAATATCGCCAGATTTCTTTGCCGTCGGCAAGCGAGAGGCATCGAATGGCATCGCCCTTGTTTTCCTCGTCGTAATCGATGATATAGACTCGGCCGGCCAAGACGGCGGCTCCGGCATAGCCCTCTCCGACCGGTATAGACCACAGAACATCAGGCCCCTGCTCGGGCCATGTTCGGGCGAGTTTGGTCTGCTCTTTGCTTATTCCATCGAGGTCCGGCCCTCTGAATCGGGGCCAGGCGCCGGGTAGGTCAGCGGGGACTCCATCGGATTTGAGCAGCCGGCCCTTTATGGTTGCCGGTTCATCCTCACCGCCTGGGCCTTTCGGCCTATTGTCGGCGCCGGGCAATCGCACCTCAAACCGCTGCGGCGCATCGGCGCTGAGCCAGAGGTACAAGGATGTTATTCCGACAACGACCAACGCCGCCGGTATGACCCCGGCAATAAACTTCTTCATACTGTCCCCGTCACTCGTTTGTCGGACCTATTCATTTCTCAGCGCATCAAGCATATTTCCACTCAGCGCAAGCGCGGTCGCAATCCATATCCACACCACGCCGCTTACCGCTATTGCGGCAATTGTCAGCACCAGCGACAGGAATGGAACCGCCGAACCGGGCGATTTGAGTTCGGGGCCTGCCGCCACGAGCGCAGCGGCCACCCCACAAACCAGCCCGGCGAGCATAAGCCCCGAATGTTCATACAAGACCATCCGTTTGAGGGCGGCCTTATTAAACCCGACCGCCCGCAGCATTGCAAGCTCGTTTCGCCTCTCGAGCATGTTGCGAAGCACAACGAGTCCCAGCCCGACGCTGCCAAGAACAAGACCCAGACCTCCTAATATCTGAAATATCGAGATGTATGTATTCTCAACCTCACTGAAGACGGCCAGACGCTGCTTGGCCGATGCAAGGCCCAGCCCAAAGTCCGTCAATCGCGCAGACAGGTAGTCCCCCACAGCATCGACCTTCCCCTGCGGAGCATCGAGAAGAAACACCCGGCAGCCATCCTCCGAGGGGAACCGCTCAACAAACCGGTCCTCCGCAATAATCAGGCTGCCCTGGAGGATCGAGTTCTCTATCATTCCAACCAGGCGGACTTTGAATTTGCGTCCCTTCTCGTCACTATATTCGACATCGTCCCCGAGAGACTTGCCCATCGCCCACTTGATAGTCGCGTAGTCGCCAACCGCCGGGACGATATCCGCGGCGTTGTTTTGGTTGAGGAGATCCCAGCCGGCGCCAACATCAGCACCGGACTCCCCCCCGGGGCCTGGGACCGCCGCGGCAAACGTAAATGACCCACGATTGAGCAGTTGGCTCGGCTGGACACCGAGCAAGCGCGGCGTCTGCGCCCGGTTGAGGTTGAAACAGCTCGCGTCATCCCCCTCGTGAACGCGCAACTGAACCACATCAACACCCTCAAGGACACCGCTATCGACACCGAGCGATTTGCGCCCGGCGGCGCTGTTTAGGTCGTGGAGAATTCCTATGGCCGATTCGCCATACAGTGCGAATCCCCCCGTACCCGAGTTGCGTCTGTCGGCGCCGGCCAAAGGATCCTGCCTGAACGCATTGACTGAAATAACCAGGAAGATACCGCAGGCAAGCAGGGCCACCACGGCCAGGCTCCGCCCGCTTCGTCTTGTCGAATTGCGCAGCCCCAGACCGGCCAGTGACAGCATCGGCGTCTTCGAGCTTCCGGCGAGCATTTTCAGCAAGGACCCGACCAATGCAAGCCCGGCGGTCAGGAGCAAGGCGCCCGCCCCAAAAAACGCCCCGGCAACGGCACCGCTGTCGCCGCTGCCCACAAGGGCGAGCAGAAGCAGCGCAGCGGCGGCGGCAACCACCGCGACGACAAGTGCGACCCTGCCCCGCGAGACAAATCCGCCGGCGGTAAACTGCCACTGCGCGACACCGGCAAGAAGCTCACGGGCGGGCCGCGATGCCTGTCTGCGCAATGTCAGCCAAATCGCAAAAAGTGAAATAGCCACCGCCGAGAGCGCGCCTGCAACCAGGGTGATCGGCCTGGCATAGAAATACATCGCCGAGCCGCTTACCGCTGCGGAGAGTGCATACATCATAGCCTTCGTGTAGAGAAGCGCCGCTCCCGTCCCCGCAATAGCCCCCGCCAGCGCGACCAAGCCGCCTTCGATTAGCAGTAACTGCCTGACCAATTTCGGCGTGAACCCCACCGCCAATAACATTCCAACCTGCTCGCTGCGGCTTTCGGCGCCGAATGCAAACAGAAGACCCGTCAGAACAACCGCTGCAACGATAAGAAACATACTCAGGCCCAGAAAGAGCCAGCCGAAATAGCTCGATTCGGCCCCCGCCTTGTCGCCGCGCTGACGCACAGGCTGAAAGAACAAGCCCACCGAAGCAGGATCGACCGCGCTGAGCAGCTTGCCCGCCCAAGAGCCGGCGGGCTTGCCTGCAATATTTTCTTCGGTCTGTCTGCTCAGGGGGCAGCGCACGGCCGTCATATTGCCGTACCTGTTGGCCCACATAGCCTGGCCGGCCTTCAGCGTGACGAACGCCTTGGGAGCGCCGCGGTATTTGTCCCAGTACGCCTCATCGTTGCCGCGTATCTTGTCCAGGTCGATAGTGATTCCCGGTTTCCAGTCTCTACAATTATTCACATCTGCAAGACCCGGATAATCCGGCATCAGATTCGGGTCCGCCGACGGCCCGTCCATCGGCAGTATTCCGCGGACCTTGAAACTTGATTTTGCCTCCTGGAGTTTCCTCATCGGCCCAACAACTGAATATATAAGCTCTATAGAATCTCCCGTCTTGGCCCCGAGGTCGTCGGCGAGCCACTGGTCAATTAGAATTTCGTCGTCCCGCATATCGTCAGGGACGAAGCTGATTCGGCCCGCCGACGGCGCCATGGCAGTTACTATCGAATACGGAGTCGCTTTGTCGCCAAGACGCAGTTCGTTGACGAAATATGTTAGGATTCCAACAGCGTTCCGGTCGGCTTTGACGGCAGCATCCGCGAGAGGCTCGTCGATGAATATCCTGCTGCTGCGCAGCTCCAGCACACCTTGCTTATCCAGTTTGCGAAGCTCAAGGCCGGCGTCTGCAAGCCGCCACCGCTTTTTGACAGCCGCATTAGCCATTTGGACAGTTGTGCCGTTTTTTGCACCGGCAGCCACTAAGAGCATATTGGCCTGGCCGGCGTGACCGAGATTCTCCTGCAGCCATCGAATCGGCACGAAGACGTTCAACGGCGCAACTTGATTGGCCTGCAGGCTAAACCGGCCGAATTGTGACTTCCCGGCAACCGCCTTGACCCTGGGCCGAAAGAAGACCGACAGCTCCGAATCCGGCGTCAAAGGCGCCTCTCGCGGCATCAGGCCGGGTCTTTCTATCCGCAGCTTGACCTCGTCGCCGAGTCCGACGCCAAGCCTCTGCGCCAACGGCTCGTTCAGAACCACCCCCTCGCTCCAATCCCGCCAAAACGACTCCACATCTCCGCTGGCTCCGATCTCGAAGAAACGCTCGTCAACGCCGAGCACCTCGACCCTGTTGGCCAGTTTAGTCCCATCGCTGTTGGCAATCAGGCCGCGCAACCGCAGGACCGACGCAACGGTAGTATTCAGCTCGCCCGCCAGCTCGTCAGCCAATTTGGCTCTGAAGAACCTGTTCTGTGAGACTGAGGCAAGCTCGGCCGCGCCCAATCGGTCTTTTACCATCATCATAAGACTGTGACGCACCGAGTCACCCACGACCAGAGCGCCCGTGAGCACCGCGGTGCTGACGGTAACGGCAAGGAGAACTCCGAGGTTCGTCCGCCAGTAGAAGGCCAGGCTTCTCTTTACGAGTCTCCAGAAGCTCATGTCCCGCTCCAGCTCTTTAAGAGGCCGTCGCTCAATTCCATTACGTGCCCGATGCGCCGGGCGAGCTTCAGCGAATGTGTTACCGCGACCAGCGCGATCCGCTCGCTTAGGTTCAATTCGACCAGCAGCTCGGCTATGTTCTGGGAGGAGTCCTCATCCAGCGAGCCGGTCGGCTCGTCGGCAAGCAGCAGTCTGGGCCGATTAATCAAGGCCCTTACAACCGCCACACGCTGGCGCTGGCCGCCGGAAAGCTCGCCCGGCCGATGCAGTAAATGGTCGCCAAGCCGCACACGCTCCAGAAGGTCGGCCGCACGCTTGCGGACTTCTCTCTTTGAAGGGCGGCTATTATCCACAAGGGTCGGCACCAGGACGTTTTCGAGCACCGTGCATTGGCCCAACAAATGATGCAACTGGAAAACAAAACCGATTTCCTTGTTGCGAATGCGGGCAAGCTCAACATCGTCCAGGTCGGCAAGATTCCTGCCGTCAAACAACACCTGCCCCGACGAGGGACGATCGAGGGCGCCAATGATATTGAGCAGCGTGCTTTTGCCGCTGCCCGACGGCCCGACTATGACAAGGGACTGGCCCTGTTCGAGCTTGAGAGTAATATCCTTCAGGACACAGAGACCTGTTTTGTCGCCGGGTGATTCGTAACTCTTGGCCACGTTGACAAGCTCAAGCATAGTCATCCTCGCGGAAAACCCTGTAAGACTTCCTGGTATATACGCACGATTTGCCGGGCTGTTTGCTCAATATTGAATTTCTCAAAGACGGCTTTTTGCCCGTTTTGCCCGAGCCGGTTTGCGTGGTCCGGGTCAAGGAGCAATCGTTCAAGCGCACGGGCCAGCTCGGCGGCGCTATTGGGTTCAAAGAGCACTGCTCCGCCGGTCATCTGATGCAGTTCCGGAAAGACACCGTGGTTCGGCTGCACCACGGGCACTCCCGCCGCAAGGGCCTCAAGCACATACAATCCGTAAGCCGCAGGCCGTTTTTCGGGCACAGATAATACCGAAAGCGACCTTAGAAAATCGAGTTTCGCGGCATGGTCGAAATCCGTCAGAAACTCGACATCGCCGGCCAGACCGCAAGAGACCAGCTTATCACGAATCTCTTGCAGGAAAGCCTTGTCACTTGCGCTATGGCCGCCCGCCACCCGCAGTCCGGCATTTTTCAATTCGCCCTTCTTTTTGAGCATGATAAACGCATCCACCAGGGTATCCAGGCCCTTGTCGGAACACATCTGCGAAAGGAAACCAATCGTGGGCGTTTCAGGCTCGCGGCGCCGCGGGCTGTATCCCTCCAGCGAAATGCCCACGTATCCAACGCGCATCCGGGCCGCGTCAAGCTTCAGCCTTTGCCGCATAAAATCGGCGTAGAACCTGCTCACCGCAACAAACGCGTCCACATCCTGCGACCGCTGTGCAAGTATCTGCCAGGCCTGGTCCGAATAAGGCCGCGCCAGTCCGTCGAGAAACCCGTGCTCATCCTGGAGAAAGCAGACAATCGGCACGCCAAGCTTCTCCTTGATGCGCCTTGCCAAACCCGCCAAAAGAACGTTCGACAGACAAATTACGTCGGCCTTGTTGTTCTCACAGCCCAGCCAGTCCACAAGTCTGTCCAACTCTTTAATTTGCCGGCCGTGCTCACCCTGCAGCATCGATATTGTGGTTCTGCCGAGATCATTCGCGCTGGTCATCCCCGCCTTGCGGCCTACCCAGCCCAAGAGCCGGGGCGAGTCGAACAATCGATCTATCCACCGAGGCGTCTTTCTGAAAAGCGAGGACTTCTGCTGAAGATATACGTTGATGCCCCCGAAGAAGATCGGAGCACTGCTTATCGCCTCGCCCTTCTGAGCGGGCAACGGCAGATACAGCGGGACCATAATGACATCGTGCCCGAGCTTGCGCATCGCTCTGACCAGGCCGATATCGCGCAGACAGTTCTCGCAGTAGAAGCTGTCTCCCGCGCTCGGTGTTATCTGCACGATTCTCATGGATAGACTCTGCGACTCTACGGTTTTGCGCCAAAGGCATACAAATAGCCGTCGTCACAGCCGACGACAACCATTCCTCTGGCGACGGCGGGAGAAGAGGTAACAGGCCTGCCGATCTCATACGACCAGACCTTGCCGCCGTCCGAAAGCCTTATCATATAAAGCCGCCCGTCCTCCGAGCCGACAACCACCTTGTCGCCACAGATCACCGGCGAGCTATCGACGTCGCCCAATGTCTCAAACGTCCAAAGCACTTTGCCGGTCCGGCGGCCGACACAGTGCACGCGGTTGTCTCTGGCCCCGAACACAACAACGTCGTCACCCACCGCAGGCGATGAGAAGATCGCATCCTCACATTCATACCTCCAGAGGACCTTGCCGGCGGCAACGTCGGCCTTGATGAATTCGCTCTCGTAATTGCCGACATACACCTGCCCATCGAGAAAGGCTGCCGAGGCGGCGATGTACGAGCCGGTTTCGATTTCTTTGAGCTTCTTTCCGTCCGCCAAAGACACAACGTGGATGATCGAATCGCAGCCGCCGAATACCGCTTTGCCCCCATCGACCGCGGGCGAGCCGTTTATGTAGTTGCCGGTCTGGTAGGTCCAGACGACCTTGCCGTCGGTCGAATTGAGGCAATATACGCTGTTGTCATAGCTGCCCACCAATATCCAAATGCCCCGGCCGTCCGGCGAGAGCGTCCAATTGGCTGAGCCTGATATTTGTGAATCGGTCTTATGCTTCCATTTGAAGGAGCCGCTGTTGGCGTCAAGGGCGTGTATGTAACCGTCCAGCGACCCTATGAAAACCGAGCCGCCGACCGCGCACGGCCCGGCCTCTATCGAATCGCCGGCTCGGTACGCCCAGATTTTTTCTCCGCTTTCGAGATCGACCGCATAGACATTCGCGTCGGCTGAACCAACAAAGACAAGGCCGTTGTCTATTGCCGGCGATGACTTGATCTGTCCGGCGGTCTTGAATTTCCAGGCAAGCGACATAGAATCCGGCAAGCTGCCCGATGCCCTGCCGAGCTGCTGCCGCCCCCCGCGAAACATAGGCCAGCTATCCTGCCCGCGGGCAACCACCGCCGGCGGGACGGGGGCGGCCGCATCCTGGGGCTTGGCAACTTCACCTCGATGAGTCAGCAGCACCACGAGAACCGCGCAGGCTCCTATCAGTCCCAAAACCACCAAAACCGTCGTAGTCGCCTTACCCACAGCTAACTCCGTCGTCACGAATCATAACATTGCAACAGAACCAGCCTTAATAATAACGGATTAGCTCACCACAGGCAACAGGACCGTTACTCCTCTTCAGAAGACAGCGGCAACGCCAACACCGATATTGCCCTGGCTTTTTCCCCTCGGGAAAGGCGCCTGTGATTGGTCTTGGCGCCGACAGAACAAGCGCCCCCCCCTTTGAATATCAGGATGAACTGCCCTCAGATCGAGGGCGGACGGTCAAGATTCTCTATCCAAGCAGACCCACTGCGCGGCGCATAAGATACCTCAGTACGGACATATCCAAGCGAGCAGCCCGGCATCTTGGCCGCTGTTATCGTATCGTTATGGTGCGCCGGGGCTGGGGGCGGCGGCACGCCAGCTCGCGGCTTCGTCCCACGTCGCAGGATGTGCAGTAGCATCAATAATGTGCAAAGACTGGCCCCCGCCGTCCGTAGTCG
>Ga0315288_10005265_pt1 | contig 16448 bp, 21 predicted proteins | sample YL17G11_20_MG_FD_203454 | JGI IMG/M metagenome (GOLD analysis project Ga0315288, IMG submission 203454) | Sediment microbial communities from Yellowstone Lake, YNP, Wyoming, USA - YL17G11_20 | ecosystem: Environmental > Aquatic > Freshwater > Lake > Sediment | place: USA: Wyoming | collected...
CGGCCGGCTTATCGTTCTTGACATCGATCCGCGGCCCGGATTATCATTTTTTCGCGATGGGCGGTATCGATTACGAGCTTAATGGGACGGGAAATGCTTCGCCAGAAAAAAAGAAAATCCTATCCCTGACAAAATATCCGGCCGCGATAAAAAAGACCTAAGATGATTCATTTCGATATAACGCGATAAATATTTTAGAATATTTTCAAAAAATTGAGAAATTATTCCTCTATATTTTGTATATATATAATGAAGGGAGGAAAATCTAAATCTGTAGTTTTGCGTCAGCGGGAAAGATATCATAAAGTGAAAATATTAAAGGCCAATTTTATTAATAATAAGATAATAGAACTAGTCGGAAGGTTTGCCCTGGGAAGCGTTTTCATATATGCAAGCCTAGATAAAATAGCTTTTCCTCGAGAATTCACTAAAATAGTCATCGCCTACCATATTCTGCCGGAAAGACTAGCTATATACTTTGGTTTCCTCATTCCTTGGGTTGAATTAATTTTTGGAATTTTGCTTGTAGTAGGCCTTTTTATACGGACGTCGGCCCTTATATTATCTTCTCTCCTTTTGGTTTTTGTGGTAGCAATCGTATTTAATAAACTTTCGGGTGGAGAAATAGCCGCCTGTGGATGTTTCTCAGTCAATGCGTCAGAAACTGGAAATATATTTTTTCTATTGTCGCGGGACATCCTTTTTCTGTTCTTGGGAATTTTTCTAGCCCGTAGAAGCGATAAATGTATACATGCAAAAATTTAAAAAAATGAAAATATCAAAGCTAATCATTGCGATCACAATATTTATTGCGATTTTATTAGTTGTTTTCCTGAGAAAAGAACGAAGGACCGAAACGTCCGGAATTCTTTCGAGCCTTCCAGAGTTTCAATCAGTTGATATAAATGGCAAGATATTCGGGAATTCTGATTTATTGGGCAAGAATGTTTACGTTCAATTTATAAATGCCTTAGATCATGATCAATTGGGCTTGTTAGATGCGGTTTATTCAAACTGGAGAGGTAATGATATTATTTTTGTTGTATGTACAAAGGAAGAGAATTATTTGCGTGCTAAGCATGAGTCCATGTATCCTTCAACCATAATCTTAAATAGTAATTATGAATACCTTCAAAAAGCATTCAAAGTCCCCTACAATCTTGGAATCTATTATTTATTTGATAAATCAGGGAAATGTATTGATACAGGACGAAATACGGTTGGATATGTTGAAGGGCCAAAGGTGTCCTTAATAAGCTTGATAAAGAAAGATAAATTTGTAATGGCTGATTTTATTCCTATAAATAAAGATATTAGTACAATCGGCTGGTTAAAACAGTTAGGCGATATTATTCGTGAACACGATAAAGAATATTATCTTTTCGCGCTTCTTACTAAGATATGTGATACATGCGAGGGAAAACAGACAATACAACTTCTCAAGAACGTATATTCCGGCGATAAAAAGAAATACTTCATATATCCGAGTTTAGTTTTGAATGCAAATAAATTTAACCAGGGCGATATTTCGAGTCTTAGATCTCAATTGAATATAGAATATCGTATAGAAATTGCAGATCATTCGTTGAACGAAAAATGGAATTATTATATTGATAAATACCGAGAACTTGAATTATCAGATATAGTTTTTCTCGTCGAAAAAAGAGGAATCATAAAAGAATTATTCTATCCTGGCTGTAATTGTTGGAATGATTTCTTAGAATTCACTCTTTCAATTGCCAATAGTATGCAGAAATATTAAGTGAGAAAAAGAATCCTAGCTAAATTTTGTATATTTCTTGTTGCATTAAGCTCTTGTTTATGCCAAGAAGTCAATGATAAATCTGTGGAAATTGTCAAATGGAAAAAGAGATTAAAGGACTATCCATTTCCTAAATGTGCTATTACTCTTGAGAAGATATTTTCGTTCCCGAAGATTAAAGAAGGAAAAGAAGATTTGTATTTATGGGATCCGATATCAATTATCGAGAATCGAAAAAAAGATATTTTTATATCCGATAAGAAAGCTCATTGCATTTATCAATTTGATCCTAGTGGAAAATATATAAGAGCGATAGGGCGAGAAGGACAGGGTCAGGGAGAGTTGATACGGCCAATAGAATTGATGTGCATTAAAGACTATTTGGTCGTGAATGATTCAGGGAATAGACGCATTCAATTTTTCGATTCAAATGGCAATTACGTGAAAAGCTTCAAAGTATTTAAAACTTATTCTGATATGACAGCGAACAAAGACGGGCTAATATTTGCTGCCCCTATAAGATTGACTCCAGACGATCTCCTTATTGATGTCCTTAATGAGGAAGGTAAATTGTTGTATTCTTTTGGAAAAGGCTTGAAATTCAAGGTCGATTGGAATCAATTAAATCGAGTCAAACTATCGACAAATTCTAAGGGTGAAATTCTTATCGCGTTTTGGCAATTTGCGATTGTCCGCAAATATTCTGCAGAAGGAACCATGTTAGCAGAATATCGAATAGAGCATAAAAAAATGAAATCTTTAGAGAAGATGAATATGAATCGGATAAGCTTACGCTCTAAAGGGGATAAAAGCAAGAGCGGATATATTGTCATGAATTTTGCCCTGCAGGCAAAAGAAGAAGGTTTCTATACCTTGTCTTTTAGCGGTACGCCAGTTGAAATATTAGAGTTTAATAATGAAGGGAAGCTTGTGAATGATTACTGGTTCGCAGAGTACGAATATGTTCCGTGGGATTTTTTCGTTAGAGATGAAGCTGGGGCCAAGAAGATCTTCGTTTTGCATAGAGGCCTTCATGAAAACGAAATAGATATTTTAATCCCTAAACAAGAAGGAGGTATCAAATGATTAAAATAAACAGAGCATGGTTAGCAGTGGCCATTTTACTGCTAGTATTTTCCTCGACGCTACTACTCGGGCTGGCGCCCGGCAGCTATTCATGCAGTAATTTTCTCTGCTGGGGATGTACTGTGTCGGGAAACTGGGACTGTGGATGGATCGATACGACGGGACTTTGTTGCGGGTATTGTTGGAATTATGGTGAGGTCATCGAGTATAGGGTATGTTGCTATCCCGACAATTGCTATCTTTATTAATGATTTCTAATTGGAATGCGAAAGGAGTTCGTTAATAATTAGAAGCAATAAATAATATCGATGAATCCGTCAGCCGCTTAGGAGGGAAGTTTCTGCTTCATTCGGAGGCCGTGATAGTCGTTTTCTGAACCCAAAATCGGGAAAGTTATTGTAATTTCCTTTGCCGAGTTATCTGCGATAATTTCCCAATAAAACTGCCAGCAATGCCTGTCCTCGCGAAAAAATGATATTGCCGACCTTCGAGCCGCAGTCATGAACAAGAAAATAGTTGTGAGATGGGTCCGCCGGCGACATCATCGTTGCGGACGACCGGAATACCTGCCTAAAGATGATAGACCTCTGTCCCCCATCGCAACCATATGTTCTTAAAAATACTCCGCCCTCTCCTCGGCCGCCCTCAAGGCGACCTACTGTAAGACATGGGAGGCCGGCGGCTTCTAGGCAACGAGCGTCAACTTCAGATGGTCGATAATTCGGTCCACTGCGGGAGAATCGGTGATGAAGGCGACCACCTTCATCCCTCCCACGCACTGAGGACAGATCATCGGATCGATTTCATAGACTTTGCGGATCATGGCCGCCCTTGGAGCTAATGTAAAGTAATGTTTGCATGCTTCCAGGAAAAGGGCTGATTTCGCCAGGCGCTCTTAGCCCGTTTCATCAGACGCGTGTATGCGGCGTCCTAGCGGCATGAGCATATCCCCCGGAAGTGTCGCATCCAAATTTCGAGACTCGAGGCCTCATGCGAACTCTCGCGCTTACTTCCGGGTAGACGAAGCAGACCTTTTAATTTACTTTTCCCTATAGGGTTCTCCTTTTTCCAAAATCCAATAGGTCGCCTCAGCCAGATGCCTGGCCACTGCTACGACGGCTTTGGCGTGTCCCTTCTTCTCTCGAAGTCTTAGGAAAAGAAAGGCGGCGTGGCGGCCAATCCAGCGTTTATGAAAGATGGCAATCGTATTGGCGGCCTCGGTAAAAGCCCATTTGAGGTAACGGTTCACATCAGGCCGAACCGGACCGTGAAAGATCTTGTCTCCGCTCGCTTTGATCCGAGGTACTGTGCCTGCGTAGCTGGCCAGCTTCTCCGGACCCGAAAATCGGTTCACATCTCACACTTCCATGGCTTTGACCACGGCCAGGATCTTCCCTACGCCCGGAACGCTCATCAGAAGCTGCATCGCCGGCGTCGCTTTAACGACAGACTCGATCTGCCTTTCGCTTTCCATGATCTGTTCTTCGACCTGATCAAGAAGCTCAAGCTGTTCTTTCACGCATTGGGAAGTATAGGACGGGAGCTCATGGAGGCGATCCTCTAGAAGCTTCCGCCCCGTCCCTCTAAAGATGTCGTTGACTTCATCGATTTTGATGGCGTACTTGGACAAGGTCGCTTGGATCCGGTTCTTAATCATCGTCCTCAATCGGACAAGAGTCATCCTCATGCGCGGAAGTTCTCTTTGATCACGCAGCTGGCTTGGCGGAATCCAAATCGAAGGAAGCGTTCCATTCCGCAGCAGGAGAGCCAGCCCTTTGGCGTCAAGCTTGTCGGTCTTATCAATCTGGCCCATAAATAACCTCTCTATTATAACTGATATTAAGATGCGAAAAGTGAGTTCAATTTATTAAAATGTCTTGTTGTCGGTTGATGTTCTCCTCTTTCCCAGCCCGCCGGCGTTGTCGAATCGACACCAAGCTGCTCGGCTAGCTTTTTCTGGGATAGCCCATGAACTCGCCTGTATTCTCGAATCTCGTCTCCCAAATTATCGGACTTTTTCTCGAACGGATCGCTTCCCAGGAACTCGATAATCTTCGGAATCTGGGCCAAAGTCGGTTTAACCCGATTTTTCTCCCAAAGATATATCGTGGTATCGTCGACATGAAACTTGAGGGAAAGTTGGCGCTTGGTGAGCTTCAAATCCAGCCTCCGGGTCTTAATCCAGTCGCCCCAGGTCCGCAAAAAATCAGGGTATTTCTCCCTGTGAACCGGTTTCTGAGCCTTTAAAGTCAAATGGCAAAAAGGCAACGCAACCCTGCGAGGATGTGTTCAGGGGACTGGCAAGGGAGCAGGCTGACTGTACGGAGGCTCAGAGAAACAAGTATTACTCGAAGATCTCCGGCCCGCTGCTCGACCGGATTGATATTCAGGTGGAGGTGCCGGAGGTAAAATTCAGGGATATTGTGTCCAGGGTTGAGAGCGAAAGCTCTGAAGCAATAAAAGAGAGGGTTTGCCGGGCGAGGCGCATCCAGCTCGAGCGGTTCCGCGGAATAAAAATTTATGCCAATGCCCAGATGGGGCCGAAGGAAGTGAAGGCCTTTTGTCGTATCGACCGGGAAGGGGAGAAGCTCCTTGAGACGGCGGTGACGCGGCTGGGCTTCAGCGCCCGGGCCTACGATCGTTCTCTCAAGGTCGCCAGGACAATTGCCGACTTGGCGGAAGAGGATAGCATCAGCCCGGCCCATCTCTCCGAAGCCATTCAGTACAGGATGATGGATAGGTATTATTAAGCGTTTCTTATCTGTTTGATTCGTCTAATATCATTATCGTTTCACCCATAAATAAATCCTGCCACGAAAACGAGCTTAAATTTGTTTGGAAAGATCTGCCTAATATGAAATTCTACTTTGTTGAGCTATTTGACTCTACGCTCGACCTTTTATGGAGAAGCAATGCCGTTCTCCAGCGCGAAGTCATTCCGTCTCAGGATTTGTTCCAGAAATTAATCCCAAAAGAAACCTATTTTTGGATGGTAACAAGCGTTTTTGAAGGCGAAAACAAAGTCAAATCTAGATTAATAAAATTGTGGTCGTCACGAAACTCTAAATCATTATATATGTATAACTTACGAGCGTCCAACTCTCGTTTTTCCTAACCACTTCTAACTCATTTTATATCAACAACATAAAGGGGTGTTTTCCGGATTGGAAGCGCGTTTTTGGTGCCTTTTGGAACCAATAAACCGGCCAGTTAGGAAAAACAACTTTCGTGACAGACGCATTTTTATGCTCTGCATCATCTTTTGAAATGAATACGTTAGTTCTCCTAACCTCTGTCTTTCTGATACCCTCGATACGGCCGATTATCGCCGACCGTCACGAAACTCGAGGGGCCCATGAAAAATGTTCCTCTTTTCAAGGCCGAAGACCTTCCTCCGAGAGCCCGTTATGAAAAGCTCTTTGAAAACCTGCCCTCGCTTCCGGATCTTTCGAAGGCGACGGGGCGCCCTCCTTTTTCCAGGGACGCCATTCTACGAGCTCTTATCTACAAAAACCTTCGAGGTCTTCCATCGTTAACCGACCTTGTCTTTGAACTTGAGAACAACCCTGTCATGGCCGAGGTTCTTGGTTTTTGCCCGGGCCGGCCAGCTCCCTCCAAAGAGCGGTTCTCTCAATTCCTGAGAACTCTATCTCATGTCGATCTTCAAGCCGTTCGTCTCACTCTCGTGCGCTGTCTCATCCAGGAAGGTGTGATCACGGGAAAGCACCTGGCTCTGGACTCCTGTTCGATCAAAGCTAACGTCAAGGAAAATAATTTTAAGGCCTCGGCTCAAAACCGGTTCGATAAGACACGTCAACTCCCGGGCGATCCCGACGCCAGGCTGGGTGTTCTCCTCCATTACCCTCAAGCGTTTCAAACGAAAATCGCTTGGTTCTGGGGATATAGAAATCATATTCTGAATGACGTGGTCTCGGAACTTCCTCTTCATGAGAAGACTCTTCCGGCAAACCATGACGAAAAAAGACAGGCCGTTCCGCTTCTCCGGGAGGCTCAAGAAGCTCTCTCCCTCTCCGCAGAATGTGTCATCGGGGATGCCAACTACGATACCGAAGAAATCCTTTCCTATATCTTCTTCGAGATGAAAGCTGAACCCATTATTCCCCGAAACCAGCGATACACTCCCCCAACTTCCTTCACCATCAAGAGAGGAATCGTCACCTGTCCCGGCCTTCTGGAAATGCACAGAAGGGGAAAGATGACCTGCAAGGGGAGAACGTATATCCAATACGCCTGTCCTCTTCACTGGGGTAAGAAGTATCGGGGGCAATATCTTCTCTGCCCGGCCGCCCATCCCAAGTTCTTCAACCAAAAGGGCTGTAACTATCTCATCCGCCTGAGCCCCAGCGTACGTGATCAGATCGCTTACGGAACGAGGCGATTCAAACTTATCTATAATCAGAGGACATCGGTGGAGCGAATCTTTTCCCGCCTCCTCGCGATCTCAATGCAGCGACCCACGGTGATTGGCTTGGCGGCGGCGAAAAATCACTGCACGATCGCCCATATGACCGTGTTGCTTGTCGCCCTCACCGCTCATCGGCTGGGCTACGAGGATAAAATCCGCTATGTGAAATCGTTCCTTCCCAACCTGACCCTTCAATGAGTTTCGTGACGCCCTATTAATAAAATTTAAGATATTTTGACGGAATGACTCTTTGTTGCCTCATCTATCAAATACATGATCCGACCGGTTCTCTCTCTGGAGAGGCTGTCGTTCCTGGAGCCAGAGGCCAAGGTCAGCTACCGCTACGGCCCAGACCGCGCCGAGCAGGAGACGATGGATTATCTGGAGTTCATTGCCCGAGTGACTTCCCATATCCCGGACAAAGGCCAGGTCACCATTCGATATTACGGCCTCTATGCCAATGCTCATCGGGGAAAAGTCCGGAAGGCGAGGGTCTCTCCTTTTGTTCTGGGGATGGCCGAGGAAGATCTCAAGCCCGTTCCCTCAAAAGGCTGGGCAGAGATGATCCGGAAGGTCTACGAAGTCGACCCCATGATCTGTCCCAAGTGCGGAGGCTCGATGAAGGTCGTCGCCTTCATCGCGGAGTATGCCGTCGTGGATCGGATCATCGACCACCTGAAGTTGCGGTTCATAGCGGAAAAGCCGCCGCCATCTCGAGTCTTTTCCCAGGTCGCGCTCATGGCGGCCGAGGGGCCGGCCGAGTATTTCTGAGGACGCACGAGTTGGAGAGTCTAAGGATGTCTATCATTTTTTGAGGGATTTCGCGGCCGTCTGAAACATTAACCCGGTCGGATGACATGCGTCACGGCCGGCTTATCGTTCTTGACATCGATCCGCGGCCCGGATTATCATTTTTTCGCGATGGGCGGTATCGATTACGAGCTTAATGGGACGGGAAATGCTTCGCCAGAAAAAAAGAAAATCCTATCCCTAAAAATTAGTTCGCATGTTCGTGGAGTTACCACAAGATAACGTCGAACACCCGCTTGATGCGATTCGAGATAAATTGTTGCCCTGCGAATCAATAGATGAAGCTCGACATTTGCTTCTGGAACTTGAACGAAATATCTAAAGTATGTGATTATATATTCAGCACTTCTGGAATCGAGGCGACTGGGAGCCAGAGGCCCGACGGCATGGCTTCCCGGTTAATGGCAGGACGCTTGCGCGGATAGTCGCCTCAATGGGATAGACGAATCCTGGCAGGGGGAATTCTTATTTTCGGCACGCTGTTAACAGCGGTTTAGTGAGATTTGCTATCGCCTTCGGAACATCGGGAATCTCTGATATCTTCTTGTGGCCCTTAACCTTTTCAGGCAAATCCAAGTATAATCAAATGAAGACTGAGGGGAGATTTGTAAGTTCGTTGATGGGAAAGGAGGGACCATGAGCATCCGTTCGAAGATAGGGATCAGAATAATCCTTTCACTGGGCATTGTCCTCTTGATTGGGTGGACATCGGTTACCAACCAGGGCCAGAAGCCGGCGTGGAAGGGAAAGATAGTAACCGAGAATGGTATCAAAGTTGTCAAGAATCCCGCAGAGCCACTTTATGGGGAATTGATCTTCCAACTTGAGCAAGATTTGAGTATCGGCAACGAAAAAGATGAGAACTATTATTTCCCGAGAGGGGCATCAATCGCCATTGATCAAGAAGGCAATCTTTATGTCCAGGACATGGGAAATATCCGGATCCAGGAATACGACAAGGCAGGCAAATACGTTAAAACTATAGGTAGGAAAGGGCAAGGACCTGGCGAATTCCAGTTCCCTGCCATGGTTCATGTCGATAGAGACGGAAATATCTGGGTTTTTGACTCGCCGGCGAGAGCCTTGAAGGTCTTCAGCCCGGACGGTACATTCAAAAAAAGCATCCCTCTGAGGGCGTTTATCCAACCGCAATTTTATGTTTCCAAAGAAGGATTCATTTTCGGAATGGAAATCAATTATCGAACTCCGGAAGGCCCGAGAATTGCCGTTCTTAAACTGAATTCCGATGGCTCGCTCGCCGAGACTATCGCTCAATTCCAAGGGGAGTTAAAGCCAAATCAGAAAGGGTATGCAATTCATTCTTACAGTAATTCTCTTTTTTTGTGCGGATTGAATCCAAATGCGTTTTGCTATGGGTTCTCGATGGACTACAAGATCTTTCTCGCCGACGGCCAAGGTAAGACAATCTCGATTATTCAGAAAGCCGAGAAGCCTATTCCTGTTTCTGGGGAAGAGAAAGACTGGATCAAGAAAAAAGGAATTTTTATGGCCCTCGGGGTTTCCAAAGAAGAAAGGGCGGAGGTGATTGTTTTTCCTCCACACAGACCCTACTTCGGCCGTATTGTTGCTGACGATATCGGACGAATTTATGTATCAAGGACGGCCTCTGTGCTGGATGAGAATAAAATGAAAGTGTTTGATGTTTTTTCGGTTGATGGAATCTACTTATACAGAACACAGCTCGCATTCTGGCCAGAGGTCATCAAGGCCGGCTTCATTTATGAAATAAGAACCAATGAAGAGACGGGCGACATCAAGATTATCCGCCACAAAGTTAAAAACTGGGATCAGATGAAAGACGGAATCTGATGACCTGCTTCCTAAAAATAGCCCAATGAGAATATTAGGATTTTAGGAAATTTAATATAAGACATTATAAAAAAGTAGGTGAATGTGCATAATTCTGGTCGGATTATAGATCTCTCGGTCCATTTAAATATAGTTTTCCGCATTTGCCTTGGGTTTTCAGGCAATCCATTGGACGCAGAGGAATTAACTCAAGAATCTTATCTCCGGGCTATAAGAAAAATCAATTCTTTGAATAACACCCACCTTTCAAGGGAATGGCTACTCAAGATTGCCCGGAATACATGCCTGAATTACGTGAGTAAAAAGCGCCTGATTCGTTGGTTTTCTTCGACATCGGAGAACGAATATGTGGAAGAGAATACACCGGAATCTTTATTTGTTAAACACGAACAAGATAAAATCTTTAATAGGTCTGTCCATAATTTACCTCAGATATACAAAGAAATTTTTATTCTTAGAGAATACGATGAGCTTTCCTACCGAGAAATTGCCAAGGCCCTTGGGCTTAAGAAAGGAACAGTCATGTCAAGGCTTTATCGTGCTCGTCGCACCTTAAGCCATCAATTAAGCCTTGGAATGGCTGTTTGATTTATTGCTTTTTAAGTAGCCTTAAACAACTCATGTAATTTTATTAGCGATATAGTCGATTAGACGACGCTTGCGGGATGGGAAAGAGGCCAAAGAGCTGGAGACGATGGATTATCTGGAGTTCATCGCCCGCGTCACCTCCCACATCCCCGACAAGGGCCAGGTCACAGTGCGTTATTACGGCCTCTACGCCAATGCCCATCGGAATAAAGTCGGCAAGTCAAAGGGAGACGAGCATCATCTCCTGATCATCAAGGAGCAATTCCCGACTGTCCTTGACATCTCTTCGAGCCGCGATTTATACTTCCTTACGATAGTTGGAGGGGTAAATCGACGCAATGAGGATGACTCGACCACCACAGCTGAAAAGGAAACTCTTATCTTCTAATAGCAATCTTCTGAATAATTCTGAGGTTGTGGTATTGGCTTATTTATAAGGAGGGTTTCATGAAAAAATGCCCATATTGCGCAGAACAAGTTCAGGATGAGGCGATTAAGTGTAGATACTGCGGAGAATCACTAGTCAAGGAGACCGGGTTTCCTGATCATGTTTCAAAACGGGAACCGGTTAGTATTGAGGACACTAAAACATTCGAGTATACGGTTGCCGATCCAAAGGATATTCGTACATTAAAAGCCCACAATATGGAGGAAGCGGTCTCTTTGATCGAAGGTATGAATATTAGCTTCAGGACTATTGCAGAAAGGTATGCGGATGGCAAAAGAGGAGCCATATATGTTCAATGCGCCCGATGCAAAAGGTTGATGAGCATAGATGCAACAACTTGTCCTTATTGTAAGAAATCGGGAGGCTTCGCATATTCTTATGCCCTAATTGGCGGAATTTGCGGGGTAATCGTAAGCATTTTGATTATCTATATAAATTCAGGCGATAAGGATTTCTTTACCTCCGCAATCTGCGGAGCGTGTGTTCTAAATCCCATTTTATGGGCTTGTATGGTCGTGGGAGCTATCATAGGGGCGATTGTTGGCGGAATTAAGAAGCAAAAAATAAAGAATCAGAGATGAAAAGGATTATTTACTTCTTAGATATCGAAGCAGAGGTGTTCTATTTTATTAGCGTCCTTATCATATCTTTTGTATTGGCAGAACTAGTGATAGGTAGCCAAACTCAACTATTTAGGAAAACGCTTTCAATCATGTGCCATCAAAGACCGGAAAAGTGCTTCTTGGTCTTCGGTCACAAACTGGCACTATGCTCAAGATGCATGGGATTATATTTTGGATTTGTATTTGCATTCAAGCTGATAAATCGACTGAGAAGATTTCGGCTAATTATAGTTTTATCATTATGCTACTTCGCCGTAGACATTTTGCTAGAACTTGTCTTCAGAGTACCGGTATCAAATGCCGCAAGGTTTTTCTCTGGTTTTTGCGTTTCTTATTCTCTGATTCATGTATTTGAATCTATAAAGACTCCAAAACAAATAGCCATCGGATGATGGCTGTAGGATCGCATTCACATTCTTTTATGACCTGGCTCTGGCCCATATCCCCTACAAAGGTCAGGTAACGGTCCGATACTACGGCCTTTACGCAAATGCCCATCGGGGAAAGGTCAGGAAGGCGAGCCTGAGTCCTTCGGTGCTCCGGATCGTCGAGGAGGAGCTCCGGCGCCTTCCTCTATTCTTTTCTCAACTTGACATCCGACAACGCCCCGAATTATCATTCCCGACGATGGGGCGAGGCAAAATCAGTGCCTGAACGATCATCCGACCTGCGCAACAGAAAACGAAATTCTTATTATAGATAAGGATTCGCGGGATATGGAGTTCGAAGCCAGATGTTGATTCAAAATATAGATCGACTGCGCTAGGGAGATTTGCCCCGGCAGTTTTCCCATTCGACAGCATAGCGCCTAACTATTTGAGCGCCGGTCTCGATACCCTCGATGGCGTACATTTTACATTGTTTCCAGAGGTATGGCTTGACGTTAAGCGGGAATCGGCCCATCTGCCGGCCTTGATCGTCGAAAACATCGAACATGAAACCACCCGGCTCCGGAGATTTCTCCCACGTTTGAACAAAGACATGGCCGTCGTCATCGACGGTGAAACTCTGAAAGGCCGAATGATATTCCGAAAATTTAAATTTGTATCCAGGTGGGATAAACCGCTTGGAGGCTTCTTCCTTTTCCGCTTCGGTGATTCTGACGGGCTGCATGTCCTTAACGATATCCCTGACCCATTGACCGTCAATGTCAAAGACTTCAATTTTATAGCTGACGGGATGGCTGTAGTATAATAGGCCGTTCCCTCCCACCTTCCATATAGGGGAAATCCAAAAGGGATCGACAGTATTCCCTTGCTGAGGGCTCAATACCGAACCACGCGTCGCGATTCCTTCCAAATCAGCGTCCAGGATCTTAGCTTCTAATCTAAACGGACCTCCGTCTAAAGGCGCTGTCATAGCGGCGATCTTGCCGTCTTTAAGAATCGCTATGCTGTACAAGCAGAGATCTTTCCTCGAGGATTGCCTCAAGAACTCGCCGTCCTTTGAAAAATAAATAATAGCGAGTTTGCCATAATCGCTGATCGCGATTTCTCCGCGTGTTCCGACGCTTACGCCCGAAGCCGTCTGGAACGGTTCGGTTACGTTCTTGCCGCTGATTTCCTTGATTAGTTTTCCTTCGTCGTCGAAGACATATACGCGATTGAGGCCTTGATCCAGGATACAGAGCCAGCCTTTGTCATCGACGGCTATGGCCCTGATATTATGGAATTCGGGCGGTTCCTTCAATAAAAACGCCGTTTCAGCGCGCAAAATCGGCCTTGCGAATTCCGCATTGCCAATCGCGAAGGAAAATAATATCAAAAGGATCGAAAAAATGCCGCCCCATCTTTCCCTAGAAGCCCTTGAAAAGAATCTCAAATTTACGCTTGACATTTATCACTTTTTTTGTTATATTATAAAAAACATAAAGGGAGGAATGCAAGATGAAAAAGAAAAGTCGAATTGTTTACTTTTTAATCGCTTTTCTATTCGTCGTAAATTTTTTGGCGATCTTTCATTCTGTTGCGCCGAAAGCTCACGCTGATTATTACTTGCTAGATGGCGCATTCACCTTGGTCCCACCCGATCCTTGTTTGTGCCCTCACCAAGGCTATACTTGCTATTGCTTCTATCCCGGGAATTAAAACTAAAGATAGAATTGGTCTTAGTCTTGCTAAGTAAGGGAAGTGGCGGCAATCCTTAGACCAAGATAGCCCAATATGCGGCGGCTAAAAGGGTGGGGGTTATTTTTTTGTCTTTTTCCTCTCCTTATTTCGATCCCTTGCTTATGCTTAAGTGGGACTAAGGATAGGCGTCCAAACGAAAAAAATTTTAGCGATTACTTTAAAAAAGAAAAAGAAATCATTATACGGACAACGGGGCTCGACGTCAGTTATTTCTGGCAATTCCTAGTTGACCGGCAAGCGCACCTTTTAGCCTTGGATCCCAAAGGCTGTCAATTGTTACTTTTTGACGACGAAGGTCATTTCCTGAGGAAGATCGGACGACAAGGGCAAGGCCCGGGAGAGTTCAACCTACCGTTGACGATGTGCCTCGATCCGGCCGGACGTATCCATGTCGAAGACAGCCGAATGCGACGAATCAATACATTTTCGGCTGATGGAAGTTTCTTGAAATCCTTCGTATTTTCCGCGATGCATACGCAAGCGATTGCGCTAAGGGTAGACTCGGCGGGTAACTATTATCTGGCGGCCATGACGATTCCGGAGGAGCCGAAAGGTCGTGCCGATTGGCTTGTTAAATACGACGATCAAGGAAAATATTCTCGGTCATTCTATAAAGATCTCTCAGGCCGCGGTTGGGTTTTCCGAATGGATCCCGCTTTCACATTCGATATATATGGGGACAATCTCTATGCCATGCAGATTAATCGTTACCAGGTTGACCTTTTCAATTCGGACGGCCAGTGGCTTAAAACATTATGCAAACCTCCCGAATATTTTATTCCTCCCGACGGAGCATATATACTGGATGAACGAAAATACGATTCCCAAAAAAAGCTCTACGATGAGTTAATCAGGCTTTCGAAATCCTGGACCCGCATTATGCGATTAGAAATCGTCAATGACCGGACAATACTTATCATGTCGGCCGCCAACGGGCTGGTTAAGGCATGTAACCAGCCGTACATTATCGATCTATGGACACTGAACGGCGAGCTAATAGCATCTGGTATCCCAGCTGAATATAAATTCCTTTGCTCTGATAAAAAAGGGTATGCGTATTTTTTAATTCAGTCTGATGAGGATATGGCGACAGAGAAGGACCCGACTTATATCATTGGTAGATATAAATTTATTTTGCAAAAAAAATGAAAGTCAGAGTTTATTTCCTATTTGTGCTTATTGTATTGAATTTAGTTCTCCTATGGAGAGTTCTCTCGCTACAAAGAATAATATCCTCCCAGAGAATAGAAAACCAAAAATACCCGATTGTATCGCCCTATTTCGTATTGCCGGATCTGCAAGGCCATAGATGGTCCATTGATTCGATCCTTCAGAATCGATCGCATGCGCTGCTTGTTTTCTTTACGCTTCAGGATTGCCCGTCTTGCCTGGCGGAGCAGGTACTTTGGGAAAAGCTGTACGAGAATCTACGGGTCAATGTTTTTGCGATTGCCCGTCATGTTGATAAGGGGGAACTCCGAATGTGGGTCGATAATGCAAAGTTGACTTTTCCTGTTTTATATGACAGTGACGGCGAAGTTTCCAAGTTATTTGGAATCCATATAACTCCAATGAAAGTTTTGTTGGATGGCCGGGGAAGAACACGGCTTTTTGATCCGGCCCGCATCGAACATAGCCAAATGGATGAATTTGTTTCCTTGCTTAGGAATATTGTCCCGCTCGATTTTAAATAATATATAAGTAATTCGATTCGATAAGTCCCGACGCAAAAATAGGGTATAAGAATTTGCTTTTCTGCGTTGCACGACTCCTCCCACATTCAGCTCGGAATCGAGACCGCCCTTCACAAAAAAGGATAATCCCGTCCGCGAACGGATGTCAATATATATATAACGTAGATAACGCAGACCCTCTCCCTGCGTGCCCGCCGTGGGGACACCGCGGGGACAAAACCGCTAAAAATGGCTCAGTTTTACTAACTCAGGCATCAGCCCCGCCAGCCTCTTCCTGGCGTCATCGACTTCGGGGAGGCCGGGGTCGGCGTCCTTCCAGAGGTCGAGGAATTTCTGGTATTGCTCCGTCGCTTTTGTTTTCAGGCCCTTCTGCTCATAAAGTTTTGCCAGCCTGTAATGATATTTGGGATGGATGAGATAGCGCGAGAGGTTCTTGGGGTCAAAGCTGATCAGCCGCTCATATTCGGCAATGGCTCCGTCGATGTCTCCTTTCTGCTCATACGCCGATGTGTCCAGGCTCTACCGTCCGCGTCATCCAGAGAAGACCGTCCTCTACCGGGTGCTGTTCCATCATTTCGAGCGCTTCCTGGCGGAATATGAGGAGCGTTTTGAGCGCGAATATGGCTTTTTCCGTCCGGTCGTCAAAGAGGTCGTCGAAAAGTACCTCGACTGCGGCAATCCCCGCTGCGGGTTTGCCAGGATTCGGTGCCCGCGCTGCCGGACGGAACATCTCCTGACCTTCTCCTGCAAGACACGGGCTTTCTGTCCGTCGTGCCACGCCAAGCGGCTGGAGGAGTGGGGCGAGTGGATGCGGGAGACGCTCCTCCTCGACGTTCCGCACCGCCAGGTCGTCTTCACGATCCCGAAGATGCTCCGGCTGTTTTTCAAGTTCAAGCGCAGGCTCCTGGGGGATCTTTGCCGCTGTGCCGTCCGAGCGATTCTTCTTTATTTTCAGGCCATGGCCGGAACGGCCGTCGAGCCTGGGATTATCGCCGTCATTCAGACATTCGGGGACCGCATCAATCTCCACCCCCACCTCCATCTCCTGGTGA
>Ga0315288_10005266_pt1 | contig 16448 bp, 11 predicted proteins | sample YL17G11_20_MG_FD_203454 | JGI IMG/M metagenome (GOLD analysis project Ga0315288, IMG submission 203454) | Sediment microbial communities from Yellowstone Lake, YNP, Wyoming, USA - YL17G11_20 | ecosystem: Environmental > Aquatic > Freshwater > Lake > Sediment | place: USA: Wyoming | collected...
TTCGCGCTCGGTGATCTCGCCGGCAATCGGCGTCAACATCAGTTCGCGCACGCGTTCGAGGTCGCTCGTCTGGCCGAGGGCCCACGCGAGCTTGATGTAGGCCACCTCGGGGAGCATGTTCTCGGTCGGAATGATCCCCTTCGCCATCAGGTCGCGGCCGGTGTCGTAGACGAACATGTGGACGTAGCCCCACAGAGTCTGCACGGTCATGTAGATGGCCACGCCGGCGGCCACGGCGCGCTCGATGGCGGGGTAGACGGGCTTGTTGATGTGCCCAAGCCCCGTCCCGGCAATGACGATGCCCTTGTAGCCGTGCTCGACGAGCGAGTCGATGATGTCGGGATGCATGTTGGGGTAGTAGTAGGTCAGCGTCACCCGCTCTTCGAAGAAGGGCAGGATGTCGACGTGCCGGTCGGCGCGGCGGTGGGCGTAGTCCTGACGCAGCGGCTTGACCCCGTCGCGCGTCACGGTGGCGAGCGGGATGTCGCCGATGGTGCGGAAGGTCGAGCGGTAGGACGAGTGCATCTTGCGGACGCGCGTCGCGCGGTGGAGAAGCCCGTACTCGTCTGAGGTCGGGCCGAACATGCACACCATGACCTCGGCGATGTCCGACGTCGCGGCCGTGGTCGTGGCGTGGATGAGATTCCGCGCTGCGTCCGACGACGGCCGATCGGCCGACCGCTGCGAGCCGACCATGACGATCGGCACGGGCGAGTGTTGCACCATGAACGCGAGCGCGCTCGCGGTGTGGTGCATCGTGTCCGTCCCGTGGCCGATGACGATGCCGTCGATTCCGTTCTCGATCTCGCGGCCGATCGCCTTGGCGAGCTCGATGTACTGCGACGGCCCCATGTTCTCGGAGAAGACGGCGAACAGCTTTTCGGTCGAGAGGTTGCAGATGTCGGCCAGCTCCGGGACGGCGCCGTACAGTTCGCCAGGCGAGAACGCGGGGATGACGGCGCCGGTACGATAGTCGAGACGCGACGCGATGGTCCCTCCCGTGCCGAGGAGCTTGACGTTGGGCTTGTCTGGCGACGTCGGAAACTCCTTCTCGGGAATCTTGTAGTGCGCTTCGCGGCGGCCCAGTTCCTGGATCGCGCGGATCGTGCGCACGTCGATGCCGACGTTGTAGCCCGTGGCGAGCTTGAGGACGAGGTGGCGCGAGTCGTCGAACTCGGAGCGCGGGAGCACGATCCCGCGGAAGTGGCCGCGCGTCGACTCGACGTCGACGTCGCTCCACACCCCCACCTGGAATCGCGTCAGGACGTCGAGAGCCTCGCCCTTATAGCCCTTGTGGGTGTCGCTCATCCTGCCGCCTCCTCGACCCACGCCGCGACATCGCGCAGCGGGACGTTGCCCATCGCGAGCGGGCGGACGCAGCCCATCAACGCGCGAACGCGCGCCGCCGGCTCAGGATGGCGAGCGACGAACGCCTTGGAGCCACGAGCGATCTCGGCGCGGATCTCCTTGCGCGTCGTCTTCCGGTAGCCGACGCGGCCGAGAAGGTCGTCGAACGTTGCGGTCGGTTCGAGGAGCGCGAGCGGCACGAGGAGCCGCAAGATCTCACGAGTGAGGGCGCGCTCTGCGGCCTCAACGACGGCCCAGCGCACGCGCTCGACGTCAATCTCGCGGGCGCCCATCGCGTGCCGGACGTTGTGCCCGAGGAGCGTCGCCGCGAACGCGGAATCGACCTTGCGCTCGACGAGCCAGGCGAGGATCGGCGAGAGGTCGCGGCGGAGGATGTAGGCGTGCACGTCCTCGGGAGCGCCCCAGGCGCGGAGCGCCGCCATCCGGCGATCGACGGACTCCGGCAGGCGGGCGCGCGTTCGCTCGATCGCCTCTTCCTCGATCGGGATCGGTGCGGAGTCGGTGTCGGGGTACATGCGGTCCGGGCCCGGCAGCACGCGCTCGAAGATCGTCGTCCCGTTCGGGAGCCCCTTGCGCGTCTCGTTGGGCACCCCCTGGAACGCGAGGCGGCACCGCTCGACGAGCGTGTCGACGGCCGTCGGCATGTCGGCGGCCGGGCCCCAAACGAGCACGAGCCCGTCGTCTGGCGCCGCGCCGACGCGGGTCGCCAAGGCTCGCCACGCGGTGGGCGAGATGACCGACGCAGGTTGGTCGGGGTGGGCGAGATTCGGCACCGCGATGCAGGCCACAACCTTCAGTCGATCGGAGAACTCGTCGGCGAACGCGCGCCCGGGGTTGGTGAAGAACGACAAGAGGCCGCCGAAGCGCGGCAGCCGAAAGATCACGGCGGACGCTGTTGACGGGACGATGCCGGCGACGAGATGGCGATCCGCATCGCCGAGGGGGACGTGCGTCGCCGTCCACGCGGTGGGATCGCTCACGCGTCGCCGGAGCTCATCGCGGATGAGCAGAAGAGCCTTCTGGCGGAACGCCTCATTGTGCGTCAGCTCGGGGATCCAGCGGATGTGTTGCACGCCCTTGATCTCGACTCGCGTCCCGCCCTCGACGCTGACGTTGACGTCCTCGCGCGCGGCGCCGATGCCCACGTTGACATGCCGCGTACTGCGCGCAAGGTAGCGAATGTAGTTCGCCGCTTCAGCCGCCTCGTCCGGGGTCAGAAGCTCCGGCTCCGTCACCGTCTCGATGAGCGGCATGCCGAGGCGATCGGTCGTGTAGGTTCGCTCGTGCCCGATGTCGCTCACCTCGCGGCACGAGTCTTCTTCGACGCTCAACTGACGGACGCCGACGCGCTTGCCGGCGACGGGCAGATGGCCGTCGATGCCGATGATCGCCGTGCGCTGGAACCCGGTGGGGATACTGCCATCCAGGTACTGCTTCCGCGCGATGTGGAGCTCGCCGACGATGCTCGTGTTGAGGAGCAGGGCGACCTCGATCGCAATGTCGATGGCCTGTCGGTTGACGGCGAACGGCGGGGTGTCGTCGATGTCGTACGTGCAGGCCGTCTCGCCCTTAATGCGATAGATGATGTTCTTCTTGGTCTTGTACTCCATGAGCGCCGTGCCGTCGTACTCGCCCAGCTCGCTCAGCGTTGGGCGCATGTGGCGGACAAGCTGGGCGTCGTAGTCGTCGCCGTCCTGGTAGTGCCCGGCCGGGCAGCGGCAGAAGAGCTTCTTCGTCGTGCGGAGTTGCTGATGCACCTCGAGCCCGCAGCGAAAGCCGAGCTCTCGATAGGTCTCGGCCGTCGCGTCGCGACGCGAGACGTAGCGGAGCGCGTTCTCACTCATGGGATCGTTGTGGCTTGCGTCGGCCTTGTTCATGGCGTAGGGCGCAGGACGGACGCGAGAGACGCTCGGCCGATCGCGCTGTTCTGGTGGAAAGAATAGATCGGATGGGGACTCGGCGCAAGGGCACCGCAGGCGGCGGTGTGCCACGCGGGACGAACTCGAACTTGCATCGCGGTCTCGGTTCGCTATACTACCGCGGCCCCTGAAGGTCTCGGGCCGCCGCAGCGCGGCGGGTGGCGAAGTGCCCTGATCCGGGCGCCGGAGAGAAGGAGGCGGTTCATGATCATGAATGCGAAGTACATCCTGACCGCGTCCGCCCCTCACAAGGCGCGCGGGGGCGCAAGCGCCGCGCTTCGCTAGGCCGCACCGCGACGTACACAAGCGAGCCATCGACTGCGAATTCGCTCTACCCGACGTCTGCAATCCCCCCGTGCCCTGCGGCAGGAGTCGTCCGCAGCTTCGAACGAATCGTCATCGTAGTTCTTGCAGGAGGAAGTGCCATGCTTCGCGGATTGCCGGAAGGATACGTTGCCCGTCCCGCGCGGGCGGAAGATGCAGAAGTCTTGGTCGCGCTGTTCAACCTCGACTCGCAGCGCGCCGTGGGGCTCGACACGCACGACGTGGAAAACCAGTCGACTGAGTGGCGGACTCCCGGATTCGACCTCGAACGCGACACACGAGTTGTGCACGCTCCGTCGGGAGAACCCGTGGCCTACGCCGAGGTCTGGGATCTCGACGCCCCGCACGTGCGGCTGTGGAGCTGGGGTTGCGTACATCCGAAGCACGTGGGCCGCGGCATCGGCTCGACGCTACTCGCATGGAAGGACGAGCGGGGGCGCGAGGCCCTAGCGCAGGCGCCTGTGGACGCGCGCGTGAGCCTACGCCACATGGTCTACGGCAACGACGAGTTGCCGTCGCGGCTCCTGCAAGCGCACGGATACAGACTCATTCGTCACTTCTCGCGCATGCAGATTGAGCTCGACCAGCCAATCCCCGAACCGACGCACCTCGCCGGAGTCACGGTGCGATCCTTTGAGATCACGACCGACTTCGAGCCGACGGTCCGCGCCGTCCGCGAGAGCTTCCGCGACCATTGGGGGTACGTAGAGACGCCGCTCGAGGGCGAGCTCGCCGTGTGGCGCCACGAGATCGCCGAGGAGAAGGACTTCGACCCGTCCCTGTGGTTCCTGGCGATTGACGGGGACAAGATCGTCGCAATGTGCCTCTGCTCGCTGAAGGCGCCAGAGGACGCCGACCTTGGATACGTCCACACCCTCGGCGTCCTCCGATCATGGCGCCGCCGTGGCGTCGCCCTCGCACTGCTGCACCACGCGTTCGGCGAGTTCCAACGAAGGGGCAAGAAGCGGGTCGGATTGGGCGTGGATGCAGCCAGCCTGACCGGAGCGACGCGGCTCTACGAGCGCGCAGGGATGCGGCCGATTCGGCAGTCTGACCTGTACGAGAAGGAACTGCGTCCGGGACGAGACCTGACAACGCAAGGCTTGAAGGAGTAGGCGATGCGTCTTCCTCTCCGCGAGGTCCTCGCGCTTCTCGGCCGTTACCTGCGCCCCCAGGCGCGTTGGGTCGTGGCGCTGGCCACCCTGGTCCTGATCACGATCGGCCTCCGCCTCGCGAGTCCCCAGATCTTGCGGCAGTTCATCGACACGGCCACAACGGGCGGAGCACGGTCGAAGCTCATCGAAGGCGCGCTCCTCTTCTTCGCGATGGCTGTACTCGCGCAGCTCTTATCCGTGGCCGCGACGTACGTCGGAGAAACCGTCGCGTGGACGGCGACGAACGCGCTTCGGATCGACCTCCTGCGCCACGCGCTCCACCTTGACGCGACGTTCCACAAGGACCACTCGGCCGGACAGCTCATCGAACGGATTGATGGCGATGTCGCGACCCTGTCGAACTTCTTCTCGCGGTTCACGATTGACATCCTCGGGAACGCGATCCTGGTCGCGGGCATCATCGCGCTCTTGTTCCGCGAAGACTGGCGCATCGGCCTCCCGATGCTCGCGTTCGTCGCGCTGACCGTGTGGATCCTCGGGCGCATCCGCAAGGCCGCCGTCCCGCAGTGGACCGAGTATCGCAAGCAGGTGGCCGAGTTCTTCGGCTTCCTCGGCGAGCGGCTTGGGGGCACGGAGGACATTCGCGCGAACGGCGCCGTGGCGTACGTGATGCGTCGTTTCTTCGAGTTTGTGAGACGCCTGTTCCCCGTGCGGCTGCGCTCGGGCGTCGCCGGCTACGCGATGTGGATGGCGAACGTGGCTCTGTTCACCGGCGGCTACGCGATCGCGTTCGGTGTGGGCGCGACCTTGTGGCGGGCGTCGGTGATCACGCTGGGCACGGTCTACCTCGTGTTCCACTACACAGAGCTCCTGCGGGGCCCGGTCTCCGAGATGAGGGAACAGATCACGGACCTTCAGCGAGCCGAGGCTGGCATTCGCCGGATTCGAACGATGCTCGCGACGAGTTCGAAGTTGGAGGACCACGGATGCGCGGTCCTTCCGCGCGGCCCGCTGCCCGTATCCTTCGAGCGGGTGACGTTCTCCTACGAGCCGTCGCCGCGTGGCGAGGAGGCCCAGGAGGGCGGTGAGCCCGCCGTCGCGCTGCGCGATGTCACGCTGGACGTGCCCGCGGGAACGACGCTCGGGCTTCTCGGCCGCACCGGCAGCGGGAAGTCGACGCTCGCGCGCCTCGTCGCTCGGCTCTACGACTGCCAGGAAGGGACCGTGCGCGTGGGCGAACACCGCGTGGCCGACGTACCACTCGATCATCTGCGGAGCACGGTGCGCCTCGTGTCGCAGGAGGTGCAACTGTTCCGAGCCTCCGTGCGCGAGAATGTTCGCCTCTTCGATCCCTCCGTCTCGGACGACGCAATCCTCGCGGCCCTCGGAGAGCTCGGCCTGCGCGAGTGGGTCCTCGCCCTACCCAAGGGCCTGGACACCGTCGTCGGAACCACCGAGGCGGGGCTGTCGGCCGGACAGGGACAGCTGTTGGCGCTGACGCGGACGTTGCTCGCCGACCCCGGCGTCATCATCCTCGATGAGGCGTCGTCACGACTCGATCCCGCCACGGAGGCGATGTTGGAGCGTGCCGTGGACCGACTCCTCGCAGGGCGCACCGCGATCTTGATCGCCCACAGGCTGTCGACGGTCCGGCGTGCCGACCGGATCGCCATTCTGGAGGGCGGGCGAGTGCTCGAAGTCGGCGAGCGAGAGGCGCTCGCGCGCGATTCGTCTTCGCGCCTGTCCCAGCTCCTGCGCACGGGCATGGACGAGGTGCTGGTATGACCGCAGTGCGCGCCTTCGTCACCCTGATTCGCTTCCGTCCGTGGCTGTACGCGGCAAACGCTCTCGCGTGGATCGTGATCATGCTCACCGAGCTCGGCGCGGGCTACATGGCGAAGGTCTTCTTCGACACGATCACCGGGCAAGCGGCGGCGGGGTTCACGCTGTGGACGGTGCTTGCCCTCGTGGTCGCGGCCGGGCTCGTCCGCATGGTGTCCATTCTCGTCGGCGCGCTGATCGACATCCGCCACCGCTTCTCGGTCGAGGTGCTGTTGCGGCGGAACCTCCTCGCCGCCATCCTCGCCAAGCCCGGCGCGCGCACGCTGCCGGGAGCGGTCGGCGAGGCGCTCAATACGGTCCGCGACGATGTCCAGGTCGTCGAGGATCTCCTCAGTTGGCTCATCGATCAGGTGTCCTTCGGCACGTATGCGGCGGTGGCGCTCGGGATTCTGTTCACCATCGACGCGAAAATCACGCTCGTCGTCGTTCTGCCGCTCCTCTCGGTCGTCGTCGGGGCGCGATGGGTCTCCAAGCGAGTGCGTCGGTTCCGCGAGGCCAGTCGGCGCGCGACCGAGCGCGTCACCGGGGCGATCGGCGAGGCGATGGACGGCGTTCAGGCGATCCAACTGGCCGGCGCTCAGGAGCACGTCGTGGCGCACATCGAGGCGCTGAACCGCGAGCGGCTACGGACGACCGTGCGCGATCGCCTCCTGTCGCAGTCGTTTCACTCCTTCTTCTGGAATGCCGCCACCCTGTCGACGGGGCTCGTCCTTCTCGGCGCAGCCGACGGCCTGCGGAGCGGCTCGTTCACGGTCGGCGACTTCGCGCTCTTCGTCACGTACGTGGGCGTGATCACGGAGGTCATCGCGGCGTTCGGCGACTTCTTGATCCACTTCCAGCAGGCCAAGGTTTCGCTCGAACGCATGGCGACCCTGATCGAGGGGACACGCGACGTCGTCGTCGCGCATCATCCGATCCATCTCACCGGCCCGCTCCCCGACGCCGTGGAGGACGCCGTCGCCGATCGGCTCGAGCGGCTGTCGGTCGAAGGGATGACCGTCACCTGGCCCGGACGAAACAGCGATGGGGCAAAGGGATTCGCGCTGCGGGACGTTTCGTTCTCCATCGAACGCGGCCAGTTCGTCGTCGTCACGGGGCGCATCGGCTCCGGCAAGACGACCTTGCTCCGCGGGCTGCTCGGACTCCTGCCGATGAGTTCGGGACGCGTTCTGTGGAACGGTCGCTGCGTCGAAGACCCGGCCTCCTTCTTCGTGCCGCGGAGATCCGCGTACACGGCCCAGGTGCCCCAGCTGTTCAGCGAGACGTTGCGCGACAACGTCCTCTTGGGGCGACGGGCGTCGGAGGAAGAGCTCGACGGGGCCCTCCGTCTCGCCGTCCTCGAACACGACGTGGTAGGCCTCGAACGCGGCCTGGACACCGTCGTCGGCGCCCGCGGCGTCAAGCTCTCCGGAGGCCAGAAGCAGCGAGCGGCCACGGCGCGGATGTTCGCTCGCGACCCCGAACTTCTCGTGCTCGATGACGTCTCGAGCGCGCTTGACGTGGAGACCGAGCGCCAGCTCTGGGAACGAGCGTTCGCGCTGCCCGGGCGGACGTGGCTCGTCGTGTCGCATCGGCGACCGGTGTTGCGCCGCGCCGACCGCATTCTCCTGCTCAAAGACGGCCGCCTCGAAGCCGTGGGGACTCTCGACGAACTCCTCGCCACGAGCGACGAGATGCGCCGACTTTGGGGCGGCGATGCCGCCGGCGAGGCCGACGGCGAGCCGGAGGCGCCGGGAGAGTGACGCAGATCACGTTCATCTAGTCCCGAATTGACTTTCCGCGCTCCCGCGTGTAGCCTCGTCGTAGGAAAGGGGAGGGGGCCTGCGCGCGGAGGTGCGCAAGCAATGAACAACACGTTCATGACGTGGCTCGTTGGCGCCGCCATTGCGGGCTTGGGCCTTTTCCTGCTCCTCGGAGCCCCTGCCGGGGTCTCGACGGAGGCCGCGGGTTCTTCGGCGCTCACGACGAGTGGCGCGTCTCCTGCACTGGAAATGACCTACTGGAAAGACGCAACGCCCGCGCCGATCGCCACGGCCCCGGCGACTCTCGCGGCGCCTGCAACGTGCCCGTCCTGCGGTGCCGCATCCATGCATGTTGGTGCCGCAGCAGCTCTTGCGGCCCCTGCGACGTGTTCGTCATGCGCGATCATGTCCTCGCGCACAACCGCCGCCGCGCCGTTGCCGGCCCGCAGCCTCGCCGCTGCGACTCCTCGGACGGGGCTCGCTGCGGGATGTGGACTGCCCACCAGTCCGTGCGCCGAGACCCCGTGCCGCGCACTCTTTGCCTCCTGCAACCTCGGTTGTGGATGCGAGACTCCGTGCGGCGGGGATCGCCCCCGGATCAACCGGAACGGTCCGATGTGCGTCGACGAGTGCTCGTTCGTGCAGCTCTATTCGACGGTCCCGCTGCCCGTCTGCAGCGCCATTCACTTCGCGTGGGCAGCCACTCGAGGCCAATTCCTCGACCCGGCGGCGCCCGACCCGATCTACTACGCGCCCGGATCGGCGTTTCCCGGAGGCGAGGACGTCCTTGTCACGCTGACGGTGACGGACGCGCAGGGAAACGAGTACTCCGACCAGATCAAGCTGCACGTCAACAACTCGCGGTAGCTGGCCGGGGCCGCCAGGAGATGGGGAGCGCATGACTCGCATTCGGGCGGCACTCTTCGACATGGACGGCACGATCTTCGATTCGAAGATCGATCTGGGCGCCGTCCGCCTTGCCCTCGGCCTGCCGCGCGACGGACGCGCCTTTCTCGAGCAACTGACCGATCTTCCTGCGGAGATACACGACAAGGGCATGGCCATGCTCGTCGAAGCGGAAGCGCGTGGCGCCGCCGACGGCGTTCTGCTTCCAGGAGCGGAGGAGTTCGTCGAGTCCCTGCGAACGCGCGGCGTCCGCTGCGCGCTCGTCACGAACAACTCTCGCGCGAGCGCTGACGCGGTGCTCCGGCGGCACCCGCTCCCATTCGATCTCGTCCTCACCCGCGACGACGGCGCGGCAAAACCGGATCCCGGCATCTTCTCCGTGGCGCTCGCGCGCCTCGGCGCCACCGCGCGTGAAGCCCTAGCGATCGGGGACGCCCACCTCGACCTCCTCGCAGCGCATCGCGCCGGCGTCGCCGAGATCATTCTCGTGAGCCCGCCGCCATGGGTTCTCGACTTCATCCCCGAGGACATTCCGCATCGGCGAGCGGCGGACCTCCGTGAAGCGCGGGCGATTGCCGAGTCCCTTCTAGACTAGCGCACAGAGCGGGTAGATTACGGCGTGCGCCGCGACCAGAGGGTCCCCTGAGCCGTGTCCTTGAGTTCGACTCCCAGCTCCACCAACTGGTCGCGGACACGGTCGGACAAGTCGAATGCCTTTCGGGTGCGCAGCTCCAGTCGAAGCTCAACCAGGAGATCGAGAAGCCCCGCTTCGATCGACGAGGACGATGCCCCCGCCGGCTGGAAGAGGCCGAGCGGCCACCCGAGTTCGCGCAGGAGTTCAACCGCATGGCGCAGGGCCAGGCGATCGCTGCCCGCAGCCTCGGCACGAAAGCGATTCGTTTCGCTCACGAGGTCCTGGAGAACTGCCACGCCGTCGACGGTGTTGAAATCGTCGTCCAGCGCCTCCACGAAGCGCTCGCGGAAGCGTGAGAGCGACTGTGAGAACGCCCGTCCCGCCGGCCCCACCTCGCCATCGCTTTGACGCGACTCCGCCTCGATGTCGTCGATCAGCCGGCGGACACGAGCCACCGCGGCTTGCGCGGCGCGCAGTCCGTCCTCCGAGAACTCTAGTGGTTTCCGATAGTGTCGAGAGAGGTAGAAATACTCGACCGTCTCCGCGTCGTACGCCGCGAGGACTTGGTAGGCGTAGCGGAAGTTACCGAGCGACTTGTGCATCTCCTCGCCGCCGAAGTGGAGCATCCCGTTGTGAAGCCAGAAGCGGAAGAACGGCGCGTCGCTCGATGCTGTCGCCTGCGCGATCTCGTTCTCGTGGTGCGGGAACATGAGGTCGTTGCCGCCGGCGTGAATGTCGAGGTGCTCCCCAAGATGCGCCCGCGACATGACCACGCACTCGGTGTGCCAGCCTGGCCGCCCCGGCCCCCACGGCGACGGCCACTCGGGCTCGCCGGGTTTGGCCGCCTTCCACAGGGTGAAGTCGAGCGGACTCTCTTTGGACTCAGAGACGTCGACGCGCGAGCCGGCTTTCTGGTCGGCGAGCCGCCGCCCGGACAACGCGCCGTAGTCGGCGACGCTTGCGACGCGGAAGTACACGTCGCCATCCCGCTCGTAGGCGTGGCCCTTCTCCACCAGGCCGGCGATGAACTGCACCATCTCCTCGACGTACTCCGTCGCGAGGGGATTCGCCGTGGGCCGGTCGACGCCGAGCGCTTCGAGAAGGTCGAAGTAGGCACGCGTGTACGTCTCGGCGATCGCCGCTACGGTCTGACCGGTCTCGATCGAGCGCTTGATCAGCCGATCGTCGATGTCGGTCACATTCTGCACGTAGAGGACGCGCCATCCCTTGAAGCGCTCGAAGTAGCGACGCAGCGCGCTGAACACGAGGACAGGGCGAACGTTTCCGATGTGCAGGTGGTCGTAGACGGTGGGGCCACAGACGTAGATCCCCACGGTCTGGCCGTGCTGCGGTGCGAAGGAATCTAGGCGCTTCGTGAGCGTGTTGTAGAGCTGCATGGTCCCACCTCCCAGGCGGCATTATAGGTTCGGAACAGAAGTTCCGCCACGGCGCGAACTCGGCTGAGCACGCCCTATCGGCGGTCGACTCGCACGACGTATCGCGCAAGAATCGGGAGGAGGGCGAGCCCGCCGATGAGGAATGTCCCGCAGATCATCCAGAAACGAAGCTCGCTCATGTCCATGACGCCCGTCGTGTAGCGCATGGCGTCCGCCATGTGCCGCAAGGGCATCGCCATGCTCAGCGCGCGGAGGAACGAGGGCATGATCTCGATCGGGAAGTAGATGCCCGAGACGAACAGCATCAGCATCGACAGCACGTTGGCCAGACTGCTTGCGCTCGACGGCTGGCGAACGACAAGCGTGAGCAGCGTCCCGAGCCCCATCGTTCCCACGGTCGCGGCTACGAGGAAGAGCGCGTAGTAGAGCCAGTTCACGTGGAACGCTACGTGGAACAGGGCGACCGCCGTGACCAGCGTCGCGAGCGTGGAGAGGAAGACCACGCCCAGCCGGACGACGACGATGGCCGCGAGAAGCGCGACGGGGGACATCGGCGTCACGACCAGCCTCTCCAGGAGTCGACGCTGCTTCATCGACGTGACGTGTCCGGCGACGGCGAACAAGCCCGCCGAGAGAATGGAGAACGCCAGGATGCCGGGGACGACGAGCGTAAACCAGTCAGCGTTTCGTTCCCCGCCTTCCACCATCGGGACTACGTCGAGGAGAGGGCTGCGGCCTTGGTTGGCAAGATCGAAGCGAGCAGCAATGCCCTGCGCGAGTTCCTCGAACGCGAAGTTCTCCTGGGTACGGCGGATGTCGTAGACGAACGTGAGCGTCGCTCCATCCCACACAGCGCCGAAGTCGACGTCGCGAGCGACGATGGCCTTCTCAAGGTCGCCAGGAGCAGCGTACCGCTGCAGCTGCGCCACTCCGACCTCGGCGACCACGCTCTCCAGGCGGCTCCCATCGACACCCGTCGGAGTGACGAGGCCGAGCTTGGACCCGCTCGCCGAACCGGTGCCGCCCAACAAGTAGCCAAAGATGACAATGAACAGGAGCGGGAACAGGAACGTGAACGTGAGCATCGCCTTGTCCCGCAGGAAGACACTCAGCTCGGATCGCAGGAGGGCTCGAAAGGCCTTCATCGTCCTACGTCCCACTTGAGTCGAAGCGACGCCACGATCGCGCAGCCGACGATCCACGCGCAGGGAATCCCGAGCGACACGGCGGCGGGGAACGACGCCGTGTTCACCCCAACGCTCGCCCGCAACCCATCGGCGAGGTACGTGACAGGGTCTGCCATCATGATGACGCGGAGAGCGGGAGGGACCGAGCCCGTCGGGAAGAAGAGCCCGCCCAGGAACATGATCGGCATGTTCACGATGTTGGCGATCGCCATGCCCGCGTTCGGCGTGCGCGCCAGAGCGGCGACGAGGAATCCCAGCGCGAGGAACGTGGCCACGCTCAAGACAAGGTAGAGCATCGGGAGAGGCTGGAACAGGTTGACGTGCGCACCGAAGGCAAAGCGGCCGAGAACCCAAACGCAGACGAACTGAAGCGCGCACAGCGCGAGGTGCCCAAGCGAGAACCCGGCGAGGAACCTCGGGACGTCGAGCGGCGTGACCCAGTAGCCGCGAAGGATCCGACGCTCTCGCCCGAAGAGAATCGTTCCCGGAACGCTGAACAACCCCGCGGTAAGAAAACCCATGAGCACCACGCCGGGTAAGAGGAAGTCGACATAGCCTAGGGCTCGGTTCTCCGACCCGACCTCCTGGCGCCCGACGACGACGACGCGAGCCCCATCGAAGAGCCCGAGCTGCGTCAGGATGTGTCTGTCGACGCGCACGAGGACTTGTTCGATGATGCCCAGCGCCATGTCCGACGACGTGCGGCCGCCGCTCGTGTGGACCCTGATCTCCGCCGGAAGAGCAGAGCCCGTCGACGCCTCTGCCGCTTTGAGGAGCGCGTCGGAGAATCCGGCAGGAATCTCCACGACGGCGTCGCGCTTGCCAACCTTGAGGGCATCAATCTCGCTCGCAAGGGTCGCCTCGGTGTCCCCGCCCCCTGCGGCAGGTTCGTGCAACTTGAAGAGAGGCTCGCTGCCCGACGCCCCTGGTTGGCTCAACTCACGGAATGTACTAGCCACCGACGCAGCGAAATCGACCCGCCCTGCCGAGCCCCGGTCCAAGTTCACCACGGCGATGTCGAACGTTAGGGACGTCGTTTGGCCGACGTTCGCGAAGATGGCGGAGAACAGTGCAAGCACGAACAGCGGGAAAACGAGGAACCAGAACAGAGTGATCCGCTCGCGCAACGCGGTGGCGAGATAGGCACGCGCCAGGTAGACGATGCCTCTCACGTCCGCAACCTCCGCCCGGTCAAGGAGAGGAAGACATCCTCAAGGTTCGGCTGGCGGACCGCCATCTCGGCGAGCGGCGTGCAGCTCGCCCGGGACCAATCAAGCAGTCGCCCGAGCGTGGCGGCAAGATCGTTTGTCTTGACGGACACGAGCCCGCCCTCACCGCGAACGATTGTGCAGCACGAGGCCAGCGTCTCCGGCAACGTGGAGTCCTCAGCCGCGACGAAGTCGACGATCGTCTCTTGCCCGAGGCGCGCGGTCAGCTCCCGCGGCGAACCCTTGGCGATCACCTTGCCGTGATCCATGATGCACACCATCTGGGACAGCGTCTCCGCCTCCTCCATGTAGTGCGTCGTGAGGATGATCGTCTTTCCGGATGCCGTCAGGCCCGACACGATGGACCAGATGTTGCGCCGCGCCTGGGGATCCAGCCCCGTCGTCGGCTCATCGAGGAACACGAGCTCGGGATCGTTGATCAGTGCCACGCCGATGGCCAGCCTCTGCTTCTGTCCTCCGGACAGGTTCTTCACGAGCGCCCCGGCCTTCTCCTCGAGCGAGACCTCGCGCAGCATCTCGTCAGGCGAACGCGCCGACCGGAAGAACGACGCGAACAGGCGCAGCACTTCGCGAACCTTCAGGTAGGGCTCGAAGTTGCCCTCCTGAAGCAGGACGCCGATTCGCTCCTTCGTCGCGCGATCGATGTGGCGCAGCTGCTGACCGAAGATTTCGATCGATCCGGAATCCGCTTCGCGGATCCCTTCGAGGATCTCGAGCGTCGTCGTCTTCCCCGCCCCGTTCGGGCCCAGGAGTGTGAAGACCTCGGCCTTCGGCACCGAGAACGACACGTCGTCCACAGCGTGAACGTCTCCGTAGTGCTTGATGAGGTTCGACACCTTCATCAGGGCAGCCGGCTCCATCTCCATCACCTCGTGGCGTGGAGTATACCTGGGTAGACGTGGCCCAGCCCCAACTCAACCACCCGGGGAGTGGGCGCAGGGCGCTTCACCCTCGCAGAGCCGAGATCGCAGCCATACGTCGCAGACAAGCTGCGATGCTACACAGGCTGGAGCGGAATCGCCAGGGGGCGCTGCGCCACCGGCGCGCCCCCGGCCCACAACACCCCGCACTGCCGTGCCAACTTCCGTTCAGACGGCAAGGCTATGGCGCTGTCCTCACGAGGCGGAAGCCCAGGTAGCTGCCCTCGTGGACGGGCCAGAGGCCGTAGCGATGCGCAACGCGGCAGATGTCCGCATCGCCGTACCAACCGCCGCCACGGACCACGCGGCCCGACCCTCCCGACGCCGGGCCACGCGGATCCACCCCGCCGGGGAGCTCCGAGCCGTACCAGTCCCAGCACCACTCCCACACGTTCCCCGCCATGTCGTAGAGCCCAACCCCGTTCGGGGCGAAGCTCCCCACAGGTGTTGTCCCGTCGTAATAGCCGTTGTAGTTCGCGCGGCTCTCGTCGATCTCGTCGCTGTCGCTCCACGGGTACCGCCGCCCCGCGGCCCCGCCGCGTGCCGCCTTCTCCCACTCCGCCTCCGTCGGCAGTCGGTAGCCGCTCGCGCTCCAGTTGCAGTCAGGGGCGTTCTCCCCCGTGCGGTAGACGATCCCGTCCACCGTGTAGCAGGGCTCGAGCTCCTCCCTCTCGCTTCTCGCATTGGCCCACTTCACCGCTTCGTGCCAGCTGACATCGTAGGCTGGATGGTCAAGCGCCTTGCCGGAGCCATCCCCAGGCCCGATGTCGTAGCCACTCGCTGCAGCCCACGTCGCGACCTCATTCCACAACCCCGTTGTCACCTCAAACTTGTCCATGGTGAACGCGCTCACGATCACCGTGCGCACCGGCCGCTCGTCGGTGGCCCCTAATGCATCCCCCATCTGGAAGCTGCCCGCCGGGATCAAAACCATCTGCGCCGGCCTGTACGCTGGTTGATCTGCGAGCGCTGACGATTGCGCCGCGGCCAATCCCACTCCAATTGCCACCACGACAAACACTGCAAACAAGGCCGACAAGATCCCTCGTCCCGCTTGGCTCTGTTTCATGATGAGCATCGGTCCACTATAACCGCCGCCGCGAAGGTGCGACCCTGCCCGCACACAAGTCGGCGAACGAGGCCGCGATCCACGTTGGATGCACGCCGCTTCGATCGATGTCGTCCAGCGAGCCGACGCCGGAGAGGACAAGGGCGGAGTCGAGGCCAGCGGCCTGCGCGCCGGCGATGTCTGTGTCGAGGCGGTCGCCGATCATGAGAACGCGGCTCGCGGGAAGGCCGAAAACGTCGAGGGCAACCTCAAACGCCGCGGGCGACGGTTTCCCGACGACGTGTTCCGCCGCAAAGCCCATCCCCCGCAACGCACCGACGATCGCGCCGGCTCCGGGGACGAGGCCGTCGGCCGTCGGGAACGTCGCGTCCTCGTTCGTGGCCACGACTCTCGCGCCACCGACGAGCGCGCGCAAAGCCTCCGCAAGCTTGGCGTAGGTCACGTCTCGATCCATGCCCGCGACGACCCACGTCGCGTCCTCGGGCCGAGCGGCGAGATGATGCCCGGCGAGCGCCATCTCGTCTCGCACGCCGTCCTCACCCAGAACCCAGACGTCGACCGGGCCGTAGTGGCGAGTAAGGTATCGCGCAGCGAGGAACGCCGATCCGAGGACGTCGTCGGGAGAGACTGCGAAGCCGAGCGTCCCGAGATGCTCGGCCAGCTCACTGCGCGACCGGGTGGAATTGTTGGTCAGGACCAGCGCGCGCCCGCGGGCTTGCAGCGCGGCGAACGCCTCGACGGCTCCCGGCAGCGCGTCTCTGCCCCGCGTGAGGACTCCGTCCACATCCACGAGAAA
>Ga0315288_10005267_pt1 | contig 16446 bp, 13 predicted proteins | sample YL17G11_20_MG_FD_203454 | JGI IMG/M metagenome (GOLD analysis project Ga0315288, IMG submission 203454) | Sediment microbial communities from Yellowstone Lake, YNP, Wyoming, USA - YL17G11_20 | ecosystem: Environmental > Aquatic > Freshwater > Lake > Sediment | place: USA: Wyoming | collected...
GCCTCGACGAGGGCCACAGGGTAAACCGACCCGAGGGCAGGATGGAGGTCGGATACCTTGGCCCGGTACTCGAAAATCTTGTTCAGGGAATCGCCGTAACGTTTGGCCATGGATTCGAGTGAAGGTCGGACCTCCTGAGCCGCCCACGCGCCCGCGGCTGCCAGGAGCAGAAAGAGAATGCGCAGCTTTTTCATGAAAACTCCTCACCTTTATTGTTTGACGAGTCAATCTCCCTTGAAAGACGTGGCGCTCTCCCTGGGAGGGAGCGGATCGATTATAGCCGGGTCGCCAGATTCAACGCTCTCATGAACGTCCCGGAGAACAGGTTCGCCAGTTCCTCATTTTCATATTTGGCCTTGAGCAACTCGACGATCACGTTGAGCATTTGTTCTTTTCCGACATTCTGCCAGAGGCAATTCTCGTTGACAATCGATAGATATTCCGTGCCGATCGCCTTTTTAGCCTCATCGATCTTCTTGACAAAGGAAGCGGCATCTTCATCCTTCCCCAGAACCAGGCCGATGGCAGACTCGGTTTTTTTGATGAGGCCGAGGATATCCTTGTCGGGCAGAATGCTTGTCTGCAGGATCACCGCCTTTTTGGAATTCTCGAGCAGCGCTTTTGCCTGAGCAGGATTCAGCCCCTTGACGATCAGGAGGAGGTTTGCCTTCCCTAAAGCCTCCTGGATCCTTTTCCCCTCATCGTTCAATCCCTTGTCGCCGAAGAGCGATTCCGGCCGGTCCAGCGTGATAAAATTAACGCCTTGTCTGGAAAAAACTTCCGCCCAGCGAAGATCATCGCGGATCGAGGCGAGCCCCTGCAGTCCGACCAGGACCGTCGTTTTCGACGGACCTCTGGCTCCCATCATTCCGCCTCCCGTCGGCGTCGGGCCTCCGTAGAGCGTGAGTCCCTTGGTCTCGGCCAGTTTTTCCTTTCCGGCCAACAGGTTCTTCATCATCTCGATCCTCAAGGCGTCGCCGGCTAAACCTGCTTTTTCGGCGATGGCGGCGAGCTGGAAATCCACATCGGGGTCCTGAACGTCTTTGTGCTCTTGAATAACCTCATCCAGCATGGTGGTTTTATGATTTACGATTGTCTCAAATCGCCAATAGAAGGTTTCCTTCCGTCTGGAGAGAATCGGGACCTTAGGTTCCGTGCTCAGCATCTCAAGCGCAGCCATGACAAAATGACCGGAATTCTTTAAGATCTCCGGCTTGATGAGGTCGATAACATCGCCGACGCGGTTGGTTTTGAAATGGGGACCCTCGGTGCCGACCATGAATGCCGGCACGCCGTTGTAAAGAAAATGTGAATGGTCCGATCCGCCGGGCCCGCCGCGTCCGGGGATGGTGTTGTCCATGACATCCTTGGGCAGGCGTGTCTTCAGGACCTCCCAGACTTCCGGCGCATAATAAGCCCCGGCGGCTCTGACCTTGCCGGTGCCGTGGCCTTCCATGTCGAGGTTGATGTTGGCCACCGTTTTTTCCAGCGGATAGACGGGATTTTCAGTGTAATACTTCGATCCCAGAAGCCCTTCTTCTTCCGCGGCCCAGAGGGCGAAGACGATCGTCCGCTTGGGCCTGAACTTGTTCAGCTTCATCACCCGGGCCGCTTCCATGACCACGGCCGTTCCCGAAGCATTGTCGTCGGCGCCGTTTAAAACGTCCCCGGTCATGTCGATTCCGAGGTGGTCCATATGCGCGCCGACGATGATAAATTCGTTCTTGAGGTTTTCGTCGCTCCCGGTAATCTTGGCCAGGACGTTCTGGGTCGGCCGTTTCTCGTCGAAGTTCACCTTGAGGTTGACAAGGGACTGAACTCCCAAATCATAAGACTGGGGCTTGCCTGTCGCCTCAATCTCCTGGAAAAAGTAACGGGGGTCCGCTTTTTGCCACTTGAAAATGAAATCCACGACCTTGCTTTCGAGGGAAATGATGACAAAGTCGGACTTGTAGATATCCTTCTTGAGGACGGCACGCAAGGAGGGCCCTGCCGCCTGGGTGTCGCTCCGGAACGTCAAGACGCCCCGCGCCCCATGCTCCTGAGCGGCCTTCACGCGGTTCTGCAACCGGGCCTCCTCTCTAAGCGTGTCTTCGAATCGACGGGGCGCGGCCGTTGAGAATAGGACCAACTTGTCCTTGACGTCGATACCGGAATAGTCGTCGTATTGTTTTTGCGGCGCCGAGATGCCATACCCGACAAAAACGATACCGGCGCCAATCGTGCCCGAGCCGGAATATCGGTAGTGCCGCCAGTCTTCTCCGTGGACGAACTCGCGCGTCTTGTTGTGCGCGATGATGTCGAGAGTCGCGCCTCGCTCGACTTCATAGTATTCATAAGTCAAGTCCTGGTAATAGCCGCCCTTCGGACCCGCAGGCTCGAGGCCCCATTCCTTGAGCTTGGAGGCGATATATTCGGCCGCCATCTGGCCGCTCGGCTCACCGCTTTTCCGTCCCTGCATCGTATCCGAGGCGAGGACTTTGATGTACTCAAAGGCGGCCTGGCCGTCGAAAGAGGCTTTCTTGCCCTGGGGCGGCACGGGAGAGACGAAGAGGAATGCGCTCAAAACCAACGTTAAAATCGGTCTCAGGATCATGTTGACCTCCTTGAAGAGAAATTGTCGATGCAATGTTTAAAATATTATAGTTCATCGCTTTTTTAAATCAAATCTATTGTAAAGGCCGAAGTCTTGGCGATGAAATTCGCCGTCACGACCCAGAGAGCCGGCTTCCATCATCTCACCATCTCATACTGGAATTGCCCGCTTTCGAGGCAGAACCGGCTGTAGGGCATGATCAGGCCCGGCGGCAGCTTATCGGGTCCCGTCACTTCACATAACGTATAGCGCAGGCCTTTCAATGTGATCGTTCCCTCGGGGATGATCGAGGGGACCGCCAGCGCCAGGAGCATGTGGTCGGGGATCCTCATGATGAGAACCGGATATTTTTTCAAGTTCGTCCATAACGAGGCGAAGGTCACGCCCTTGCAATCGCAGTCGCCGTAGTTTTCAGCCAGGACGCGGGGGGGCACCCAGAATCCCAGAATATTTTTTTGACCCTCGATGAGGGGCGGGTTCCCGTACTGGATCTCCTGGACAAAGGCCAGTAAGACGGAAAGGAAGTCGAGAAGGTTCGTCCCTTTTCGGACGTTTTGAATCGCCTCAAATGCGGGACGGACCCGGCCCTGGTTGCGCAGCACGCATGATCCATAGTTGACGCTGATGTTGTTCCCGGACGCCCGCAATCCCCGGCCCTCAAGAAAGGCGATTTTCTGCGCCTCGAGTTCTTTCTCCATCGTTTTGAGCCGGCGATCTTTCTCTTGGGACATTCCGGCGATGATCCCATGGAATTCGAGCTTGACTTTATCGCGGAGCGCCGCGTCCCGGACCGTTTCCGGAACGGAGAACTTCAGGTTGAAAGTCAGGGAATCCTTATCCTCGATCAACATGTATTGGCCGTAAAGGCTTTTCGTAAATCGGTCCAGGACGTAGGCCCGCAATGAGGTGATCATTTCGAGCTTGAGTTTCTCGGAATGCGCATTGAGATGGCGGTCGAGCTCCTCCTGGGTGTATCCGAATTCCTCCTCGGATTCCGCGAGCGCACTTTTCAAGAGCGGAAACGCAACCTGAAAATCGCGGTCAGCAAAGTCTTTCCAGCCGAAAGTCAGCTCGAATTCATTTTCACGTTCCTCTTTTTTAAAGGTGTTGAGGCCTTGAAGAGAACCCGATTTTTGGCCGCGGCCGAGCAGAAAGAAGCCGGAAGCCGAAGACGGAGAGGACCGGAGCGTTATCCCGGCGAGAATGAACAGGCCTTCCGCCAAGATCAGCGCCACGCCGGACAAAGCCGGGATCGCCCTGTGGATGCCGAGTTTTTCGGGAGAGGAACGGGCGGGATCGCTTTCCGCCCTTTCTGTGGTGATTTCTCTCATCGGGAGGCTAGCCCAGTGGGATGGAGCCCACTTTGGGAAAAGGAATCAGGGCGCGGACGAGCGCGGAGACGCCCGAGCTGATGAGGAGGCTGATCCCGATGATGAAAAGGGCCATGAACACGGCGATCGCCAGGTTGTTATCCCGGACTTCCTGGTATTGGTCGATGCCCGGCGTCAGCTTATCAAACAACCAAAAGCTCAACAGGATGCAGAGGATGGCCAACACACCGGCCAGGACGATGTAGCCGGCCCCGAGCGCGAGGAATTCGACGAACTTCGCGAAATTCTTGCCCGTGCCGGTGATGTAAAGCTGGATGACCGCCATCACCGGATAAATCGCCTGCCTGACAACGATGGCCTGGCCGAGAAGGATGCTGCCGAGGACGAGCCCGATGGACGCGTTCTTCTGCTTCAGCTTTTTCTCCTGGTCGAAATGGGGCGTCAGCCTGAGCAGCAGCTGATAGGTCGTAAACGTCAGGAAGAAGCTGATAAATACGGTCACCAGGAATTCCAGAAGCCCGAAAAGAAGCTGTTGAGCGCTCATGGCGGCCTCCTTGCGTTTTCATTAGCTTAACGCATCTGAACATCTTTTGAAACAAGGAAATATGGCAGGAGTTACCCCATTATTTATTTGTAGCAGAAACCCGGGTCCTGTCACGGTCGAGCCCCTGACACCCTCGCTCAAGACCCACCCACCCGCCACCATGAGCTTCGGGCGTCAGGGGCTCGGCCGCGCCACCCGGGCGTCAGTCTCAGACTGACACTTTATTTCTTCTGTATTTCGTTGTCCTTCAGGGAGTTCCATAAATAATAAATAACAAAATAGGGCTACTCCTGGGAAACAAGGTTGTGTCACGGAACCTGTCTTATTCACCAACCGGACGGCCTATGGGGGATGGCCGGAATGGACTTGCTCGCGAAGTCCCGTTATGATCGCTTCATCCATCCCGGCCATCCCCTCGGGCAGGCAAGACGATTCCAGTTTTTTTACGCAAGATTTGCAAAAATGCGGGCGAATTCATAGGATAGGCGGTCAAAGAGAGGCGCGAGCCGCGGGAGTCTTGCGGTTTGCCCGGCAAAACTGGAGCATCGCGTTGACCACGCGCTGGGAGACCTCGGCCGAACCGTCCTGCCGGGCAAACGCCTCGACGAACTCCAGGAGTTCGGGCGCCGGGGGCCGTTTTCCGTAATCATGCATCACATTAACGATCGCCGCATCCAGGCCGTATTCCTGCGCCTTGGCCAAATAGGCGCGGCACACGCCCGTTTTCCGTCCGGGGAGCTCCCGGACGGCGTTGCTGATGCCCAGCGATAGGTACACGCCCTTCATTCCCGGGTCGCTCTTGATTTTGCGGATCGTCTCAAAAGTCCGGTAGGTGTACCCCGGCGTATCGGCCGTCATCGGCATGTCAATCGCCAGCGGAAAGACGGTTGAATCGAAGAAGATGTCTTCCGGCCTGAAGCCGTATTTTTCCGTCGCCGCCCGGAAAATCGTCCGGGCCATGGAATGGAGTTCGTCGATGCCGTAATAGGATCCCTCTGAACCCGTCGACTTGATATCCACCAGCAGCCCGATGAATTTGAAAGGATAGCGGCTCCGCTGGGGAAGCACCTCGTCCATCGTATAGGTCTTGACCGAATTCAGCAGGGGCACGGCCACGGAGGACGGCGCATCTTTATACCACGCCTCGAGGCCCGCTTTTAAGACATCCGGAGAGCCGCTGTCTACGCAGACCGGAATTCCCCGGCTGCTGGCGCGGATGAGCCGGACGTAATCCCTCATCATCATGATGCGTATCTCCGGATCGCTCTCGCCGAACGCATCCACGTTCACGTCGATGTATTGCGCCCCGTGCTTGACCTGGGCTTGAATCAAGGAGACGATATAATCCAGCGGCCCGCTCGTTTTTTTGAAGGCCTCCGGCCCCAACGCCAGAAGCTCTTTCATCGCGGCGCGGGGCTTGGCGATGCTGGCATGGAGGTTTTCGCCGATGAGAATCAATTCCGCTTTTTTAGCGTGGTCCTTCTGAAAATAATAATTCAAGATCGAAGCGGTCCCCTCGAGCGACGCGTTCCGGCTCGGATTGATGCGCTGTTTCAGTTGATCAAGCCCACCCCTCCCCTCGCTCGCGGCCGCCTCGTAAATCAGCTCGCCGACACAGCGGCGTTCCGGATCATGGGCGCACATCCCGTCGGGTCCGGCGTCGCCGCAAGGAGGATTCGGCAGGCCTTTTTCGCATTTCCCCAGGGTGCAGAGCCCGAAATTTTCGACCAGGTAACAATCGCCACATTCCTCGCAATCGAATATCAGGGTTTTTACGGCCTTCTCCCAGGCAAAAAACGTCTTGTAAAGAAAGCCGCTTTCCCGGCGCAGCGACCGGCCGGCGCCGAAGATTTTTTTAACGGCCGGATAAAGCCTTTGGCCGGGCGTCATGAGGTTTCGGTGGAGGAAGTCGAAGTGTCTTTTGTTGAAGGTCGCCCTCGGCCGTGAGGGTTGCTGCGGACGGCCGTCCTCGTCATAAAAATAGAATCCAGGCTTTCCGTCGGGCAACGCTTTGATCCCGAAATCAAGGTTGTCCTGAAACCGCCGCCAGTCGCGGCCGATCTCTTCCGCCCGGTTCAGGATCGTGACGAGCAGGTCGAAGTCCAGGAGGCCGCCGATGTCAACGCCCGCCGCGCCCAAATCCCGATACATGGCCACTTGCTCGGCGGCCCGTTCCACATGGTCTTTCAGAGTCTCCCGGCCCACTTTTTCAAAGAGCTCCTTGGTCACCAAACAACCGGGGAGTTTCCCTTCGAACATCAAGCGCGGGGCGGGTGTCGCCGTGGACAAGAGATAGACGTTTCCGAAGACGGGCACCCTAAGGGCCTTCTCTTCGAGATACCGGAACAGCTGTTCGCTTTTGCGCCAGTCCCAGCCCATTTGCGTGATGAGGCCGTCCGCCCCGCTCCGGATTTTCTTTTCCATTTTGAAGTATTGCTGCATCTGAGAGGCTTCGGTGTACTTGAACGGGGAAACGGCGGCCAGGACAAAGAATTGATGAGCCGTATCGAAACGGTCCGGCGCCGTCCGGCTGAACGATTCATAATTCATGTCCTTGATCAGCTCGATCAGCCCGGCGGAATCGACCTCGAAAACGCCTTTCCCCGTGACGGGCTTGTCCCCCGTCAGAGCCAGCACGGATTCCAGGCCGAGCTTCTGCAAGCCGATGAGATAAGTTTTTATGGCCTCCGTATTATGATCCTTGGCTGTAGCGTGGGGGACGACATCCAGGTCGGCCCAGAGATTCTTCTTCTCGAGGAGAGAAAACACGTCCGCGGGGCTCATCGAGGCAGTGCCGTTGGGGCTCTGGGGGATGGTGACGCCGGCCAGGACGAAATCCTCGGGCAACGCCGTTTTCATTTGCTCATAGGCCTTGAGGAATTTTTCAAAGTTGCCCAGGTCATGACCGGGGAGCGGCACGAGCTCGGCCAACACCAGAAACCGCCGGTCCCGGGAAGGAAGGCCCAATAATTTTTTCAGCCTCTTTCTTTCGTTGTCGATCATCAGACTCAACTCAATTTCATCATTTTTATATATCGATCGGCTCGCGAATTCAATAATATTTTTCAGTTCTCTTCTTACCCGCATCATTCATAAACCCGACGGCATCTGGGGGAAAACCGGGATGGACTCGCTCCCGAAGTCCCACTATGGTCGCTTCGTCCATCCCGGCCTTCCCCCTTGAAGCATTCATTGATTCCGTCTCGCCAACTTAAAATTTATGAATAATGCAGGATAGCTAATATCAACGAATTAATTATTGTTACCCTGTCAGCGCGAGCGACCGAAGGGAGCATGGCGATCTCGATGCCCCTAGCATTGCCCGTGTCATGGCGAGGAGTCTGGCTTTGCGGGACGACGAAGCCATCTCATCAATGGTTGAGATGGCCACACCGCAAGAGCGGCTCGCCATGACAATGGAACAATTATTAATGCGTCAACGTTAATGCAGGCTTATCAAGGGCGAGGGACAACTCAAGGCAAAATAATAAAGATGATATCGTCTCAAGACACCGTACCCTGTCCTTTGGTATTAACGCCGGGGACAGGAAACGGTGTCTCTCATTCCCCTTACTTCTGGGCCGCGGGGGCGGGGCTCAAGTTCTTGTAGTTCAGCATGGCGTTGAAGACCAGGAAGAAGGACCCGTGCGTCTGGTGGCGCCACATGGGATTGAAACTGAACAGGATTACGTGGCCGCTGCCCAGCGAAGCATCAACCAGCGCCGGGGCGCCGGCCAGCTCTTCTCCTCCGGCCAGGCCGCCGCTGATCAGGAGTTCATTGAGGTTGCGGGTGAAGCTGAGGATCGTCCTCGGCCGCGGGCCCGCCGGCAAGCCGGGTCTTGCCTCGGGCTGAGCGCCCTCCTTCTGGGTCTTCCGGAATTCCTCGACGGATTTCACTCCGATATCCCGGGGACGTCCCTGGGGGACATCGGGATCATCGACTCCGCCGCGGCCCGAAGGCCGGCCTGTTGGAGCGGCTCCAGCCGCCCGCGCGGCAAAGTCCCTCCCCCCGCCTCCGCCAAAGCCGAAAACCGGGGACTGGCTGAAATACACCCCGAGCGTGTCGTCGTAACCGTAGACGATGGGACTCGTTTTGTCCGAGACCTCGGCCTTATACACACTGCCGCGCGCCCAGAGGTTTGTCGTCTGACGGATGGAAATGTTTTGCGCCAGGCCGAACTGGACCGGCAGCGATGAGCTGCTCGCCAATGCAATGAACAGGCCGCCCTCCTTGATGAAATCCCGCAGATGGAGGACGCCCTCAAGCTCGATCCCGCCGCGGATATCATCCGTAGAATCTTCCACCCCGATGTTGGGCGTGACGGGCGTCTTCTTCCAGGCGACCGGCTTATCGCCCTGGACGCCCGCAACGATGCTCAGCGCGTCCCCAGACGACGGGCCGAACAGGATCACATCGTATTTGTCCCGGAGGCGCGCGTTGTCGCGGACGGCGTGAACCGAAATGTACTCGTAGGGGATCTGGAGTTCGTCGAGGGCGATGCGCACCCAGCCCTCTGTCTGCGTGCTCTGCCAGGTGTGCATGACGGCGACGCGCGGTGCGGCCGCCTCATGAACGGGCGCGTCGGGAACCGCCGCGACGGCATAGAAGGCCAGCCCGTACTCCTTCCCCGCCGCGTCCAGCAGGCTCTCGAGATTCCCCGAGTTCTCGGCGGCCTTGATGACGAAACTCCCGGCATTGAATTTTACCCCGTTCGATTCAAAGGGTTTTTCCGCGGCTTGAATTTTCAGGTCTTTGTATTTGAACCGGAACGAGGCGATGGCATTGTCCGCGTTGTGATTGACCAGGAAAGCCTGCGCCGCCCCACTTCCCAGGCGGGTCAGGCCGCCGGACGCTTTAACCGGGCCTTTGACCAGGGTCATGGGGGCCGAGAGCAGGGCGACATCATCCACCCGCACGGTCTTCACGTTGAAAAGCGGCCCCAGGGTCCAACCGACGTCGTCGTAGGGCCGGGGGTCATCGACGTTGAAATACTGCCGGTCGAGAAGCATGTCGGCCATCCGGGAATACGGTTGGTCCATGCGCACCACGTAGCTGCCGGCGGGATACTCGACGTCCTTTACCTTGAAAAGCTTGTCCGTTTTGTGCACTTCCACGCCCTGCCCCTGCAACAACTGCAGGAGTCGCGCCGCCTGCCCGGGCCTCGGGTCGTTACCGGGGAGGACATAGGCGGCCGGGCCTTCGTTCCTGGCCTTGGCCACAGATCGCTTGCTCTTGAGATAGAAATTCTCCAGGTAACGCTCCCTATTGCCGGCGATGTAGTTCATACCGATGAGGATGGCGCTCTGCTGCATGTTGACATTGTTCCGGATCGACCACACGGTGGAGGCCACCGGAGGATTCGGACGGTACCAGTTCCGGTCCGGGCTGTTGGTGATGATGCGGTTTGAGGCGTCGCCGGCGCCCTGGGTCTCATAAAACCGGCCGATGGCGTTGTGCCCGTTGGCCGCATAAAAAGCGTAATTCGGCGCCCAGCCGTCGTAAAACGCATGCGTCCAGACGCCCGGTACGCCTTCTCGCGTCATCCCGTCCACCTCCTGGTAAGCCAGTTGGTGCCACTCATCGACGACGATCGGGTCTAACCAGGCGTTGTAGGGCCCGGTCCCCGTGGAGATGTACAAGTGCGAGGCGGACTCGTGGAGATCATGCATCACTTGGGGATGGTACTCGAGCTCGACCTTCATGATATTCTTGGTAAGCGCCAGGCCTTGACCGATGTTGTCGCGGTTGTCGTCATGGGCGACGTATTTGCCCCAATAAATGGGACTCCTCGGCACACTGATCTTGGGATCCTTGCGCGGCGCCATGGCCACATCGACGTATTTGTCCCTGCCGTCCACCTCCAGAATGGGGGTGATCATGACGATGGCGTTATCCCTGATCGTCCTGATGAACGGCGACTCGTCCACCGCCAGGCGATAGGCCAGTTCCATCAGCATCTCGACCGAACCAGTCTCGCCTGAATGCATGCCGCCCGTGGCCCAGTAAATGGGCTTGCCCTGCTTGACCAGGTTTTGGGCCTCGACGTCGGTGATTTTCCGGGGGTCGGCCAGCTTGGCGGTGATGTCCTTGTAGCGGCCCAGGTTCTTGATGGTCGCCTCATCAGAGATGACGACCAGGATCCAGTCCCTGCCCTCTTCCGTCTTGCCGACCGTGAAAACCTTGACCCTCGGAGACGCCTGGGCGAGCGCCCTCATGTATTTGTAAACATCTTGGGAATAGCTGAGGATGTTGGGCGCGCCTACGATGTGCCCCAAGACTTCGAGCGGCGAGGGAACACCCGCAGCATAGGGCAGGTAGTTCACGTATTTCGTGGAAAAGTGGGGATCGGTCGTGTACTCGCGGATCTTCTTCGTGTATTCCTCATGGATCTTTTGGGGAAACGCGGCGGTGCAGACGAGCAGCAACGCCAGAACCAGCGCCAGGGGCGCCCTTGCGGCCTTCGCGCGCCGGACGATACGAATGATGGTTTGCGGAAATAACGTCATAGCCTCCTCCTTCCTAGCCTACATTATTCATAAACCGGGTTACATATAAGGGGGAAGACCGGGATGGACTCGCTCCCGAAGACCCGACATGGTCGCTTCTTCCATCCCGGCCTTCCCCCTTGAAGCCTTCATTGATTCCGTCGCTCCTGCTTAAATTTATGAATAATTCGGGCTATATGACAATTTTGTTTAATAAAAAAATATCTTTTTTTTAAGGCCGGGTCAAGAAAAAGATTAAGCTGGGGAGCTAAATCCGGCGGCGCGCCGCCATGTACCTTCTCAGCGTCTTTTTCAGGTCCTCGACGATCGAAGGCGGTTGCACCCCGCGGCCGTAGAGGATATCGTAGGCCGAGATATCGCTCCGGCTGTAGAAGGCGCCGTTGGCCTCCCGGTCGGCCTGGATGGAGGCGCCCTTGAGGGATATGCCGGCGAACAGCCCCTTGCTCTTGGAATAGGAATAGATCTCCGCTTCCATGTCCAGGTCGGTGTCGGCCTCGGCATGGCGGCCAACGGGCCCGGCGGCAATGCTCATGTCCGCTCCCAGGGTGATTTTCCCCCCGGCGATGTTTTCAACGCTCTTGGCCGTTTTAAAGACAAGAATGATGTCGCTCTTCTGGACCCGATCTGCCAGCCGATGCTCCCCCCGATGAGCGAAACGAAGGCCGGGTCGCTCCATTCGCCTTGATCATTTTTTATGAGGACGATCCCCCGGCCGTATTGGCCGCCGATCCCGTAAGCGGCTTTGATTACGCCGGGGAAAATGGCGATGCCCCGGCATTTCTGCAGCAGGGAGGCCGGAAGGCCTTCTTTGTTCTCGGGAAGCTCGATGAGCTCCTGGAGGGCCTCGATGGCCTTCTCAATCCGCTCCACTCCGGGTGACGGGGCTTGCCTATCAGGTGCCCGGCCGGGCAGGGCTGGAGCGATGAGAAAAAAAGCCACAGTCGCCAACAGAGGGGTCTTTCTGAAACGGAGTTTCATGCGCGTCTCCTTATGGGGTGATTCTACGCCAAAGAGGAAGGGCTTTCAACAGATCGGAGGCCTGCGCCTCCCCCGCCCGTCGCTTTCCGGCATTCATCCTTCGCGGACGGAACGGCCGGATTTGTCCGATAGAGGGTTGAATTTTACGCCTGTTTTCATATAATTCAAGATGTGTCAGCGAGAATGCCGGAAAGAAATCATCGCCGTCCAACTCCTTCGAATAAGACCGGAAAAGCGGCGCCCGGCCCGCGGAGGAACCACCGCCTCGCCGGAGTCAGCCTGGCCCGCGCCCTGTCGAAACTCGGGTTTTGTTCGAGGAGCGAGGCCCGGACCCTGATTGGGGAGGGACGCGTCCGAGTCAACGGCCGGGTCGAACAACATGCCGATCTACGCGTCGACCCGGACCGCGTCCGCATCACGGTGAACGACAAGGAGATCCGGCCCGAAGGAAAAATTTACCTGATGCTCAACAAGCCGCGCGGGCTTGTCACAACGGCCTGGGATGAAAAAGGCCGGCGGACGGTCTTTGAGTGCCTATCCGCAGAAAAGTTTGCCTGGCTATGGCCGGTCGGCCGGCTGGACATGGCCAGCGAAGGGCTGCTCCTTTTCACCAACGACACCCGCTGGGCGGCGCGGATCCTCGATCCCGAGTCTCATCTGGAAAAAATCTACCATGTCCAGGTTGAAGGGCTGGTGGATGAAGAGACCGTTCTCAAAATGACGACCGGTATCACCACGCCCGAGGGAGACGTCCTCCGGGCCAAAAGCGCCGGCCTGCTGCGTCACGGAACGCGGAACTGCTGGCTGGAAATCATGCTGGATGAGGGAAAAAACAGGCAGATCCGCCGCCTGTTTGCGGCTCTCGGCCTGGAAGTCGTTCGGCTGGTTCGGATCGCAGTCGGCCCGCTGCCGCTGGGGAATCTCGCCAAGGGATCTTACCGTCACCTGACAAGAGGTGAGGTCAGGGCGCTGGCCGCCGTGTCGAACCGGGCGCTTTCCCAAAACGAACGTCATGAAAAAAAGTAAACAAAGATTTTCGGTTCCAGACGTCATTCTTGGCTCCCAGTCGCCGAGAAGGCGGGAACTGCTGAAGAAGATCGTGGACGACTTCCGGGTCGTGCCGAGCGGGATCGACGAGGAACGTTTCCGGGAACGGGACCCGGTCGAATTCGCCCTCATGACCGCGGTTGCCAAGGCCAAAGAAATCAGCGCGCGCTATCCGGCTTCCCTGGTCATCGCCGCCGATACGCTGGTTTGCTTGAATGATGAAATTTTCGGCAAGCCCAAGAGCCGGGCCGAAGCCCGGGCCATGCTGCGGAAGCTATCCGGCCGACGGCACCGGGTGGTCACAGCCGTGGCGCTCTCCAGGAAAGAGGACGACCGGCTGCTCACGGGCCATGAGACGAGTTGGGTGACTTTCAGGAGGCTGAGTCGGGAAGATATCGAAGGCTACCTGGAAACGAACCAATACCTCGACAAAGCCGGGAGCTATGCCATTCAGGAGGGGGGAGATGCCCTTGTCGAGAGTCTGGAAGGGGACTATGAAAACGTCGTCGGCCTGCCGGTCCGGTTGCTCAGGAGCCTTCTTGACGAATTCTTCGACGCCGGAGCGGAATGATCCGAAAAATGCAGGTTAGAAAAGGAGACCGGTCATGAAATTCGCGTTCGCCCATAACAACTTCAATGTCCTCGACCTGGAGAAGAGCCTGGCGTTCTACAAAAACGCTCTGGACCTTGCGGAAGTGCGGAGGAAAAACGCCGAGGACGGGAGCTTCATCCTAGTTTTCCTGGGAGACGGTATCACCGGGCACCGGCTGGAGCTGACCTGGCTGCGGGACCGCACGGAACCCTACAACCTGGGTGATAATGAATTCCATGTGGCCTTCCAGGTGGACGATTTCCAGGCGGCCCACAAACTGCACGAGTCTATGGGGTGTATCTGCTGGGAGAATCCCAAGATGGGGATCTACTTCATCACAGACCCCGACGGTTACTGGATCGAAATCTTGGGGGGACGTTCCCCAAAGGGACACCCTTGATTATGTCAACTTGCCATAATTATTCGGCCGCGTTGAGAATACTCATCCCGCAACTTCCAGCGCCATCTGATCTCTTGAGCCAACACCCGGAAAATCATAGAATGAATTCGTCAAGGGTGTCCCTTTGGGGAACGTCCCCTTATTTTTCTTGAAGGAGAGTGGTCGCCATGATTCAAAAAAGCATCATCCGGTTCCTGGCCATGAGCATCGCGGCAGGGCTGCTCCTGGGTGTTTCCCCGCTAGGAGCTCAACTGACCGAGGACGAGAAAAACACCATCGACGTCGTCAAAAAAACGAAGAACTCCGTTGTGTTTGTCGTCAACATCCAGCGCGTCCAGGATCTGTTCTTTTTCGAGCAGGAGGTTCCCCGGGGGAGTGGATCCGGCTTCATCTGGGACGACCGCGGCCACATCGTGACCAATTTCCACGTGACCGAAGAGGGGGACAAATTCAGCATCTCCCTCCCCAACCAGGAACAACGGCAGGCCAAGCTCGTCGGCTATGACCCGGCCAAGGACATTGCTGTGCTCAAGGTCGACGGCGACCTCAAAGGCCTCCAGCCCGTCACGGCGGGCACCTCAAAAGATCTCCAGGTAGGCCAGAAGGTCATCGCCGTCGGCAATCCGTTCGGGTTCGACCATACCGTGACCAAGGGCATTGTCAGCGCGCTGGGGCGGAAGATTCTGGGCGCGGGCGGCGTCAGCATCCAGGACATGATTCAGACCGACGCCTCCATCAACCCCGGCAACTCGGGCGGACCGCTCCTGAACTCGAGCGGCGAGCTCATCGGAATGAACACCATGATCATCTCGCCGTCCGGCGCCTCGAGCGGCGTCGGCTTCGCCATCCCCGTGGACACGATCAAGAAAATCGTGCCGGAAATCATCGATCATGGAAAAGTCATCCGGCCGGAGATACCGGTGGATTTCCTCAGCGACGAATATGCCCGTCAAGCCCGGGTCGAGGGCGCTGTCATCCTGAAGGTGCCGAGGGGCGGCCCGGCCGCCGCAGCGGGCTTGAGAGGCATCGAAAGGGACGAATGGGGCCGCCGGTACATCACCGATGTCATCACCGGGATCGACGAGGTGAAAATCCGCTCCTACGACGAGCTCTACAACGCGCTCGAAAACCGCCAGATCGGCGATACCGTTACCCTGGCCGTTTCCAGAAACGGGAAGGAGCGCAAGGTCCGGATCAAGCTCGTCGGGAGCTGAAAATTCTTTTTGCCGGTCGAGCCGGTTCAGTCCAAAGGAAGCGAATCCGGGATATCACTCCCGGAGCCCCATTTTTTTCAGGGCGATTTCCCCCCGGGCCCCCTGCGGAGCTTCGCCGGGAAGATAGAGCATAACGCCCCGCTTTACGGGCCTGATGGTGATTTTCCCGTCCGCGGCTATTTTGATCGTCACGTCCACCGGGTTCTCTCCTTCGAAATAAAGCTTGAACGCCTCGTTGAAGCCGCTGTACACCGAATGGATCCCCTTGAACCGGTCCGTCCTCAGCTTTTGAACGGCCAGGGATACGAATTCCTCATGAGACAATTTTTTTTCCATTTTCTCACCTCGCAAACGAGCTTTTGAAAATCAGTCATGAGCAAAGGACGCTCCGGGAGGTAAAAATCTCTCGGAATTTTGATTTTCCTCCGCAAAATCCGTATCCTAGGGCCAGGCGATGAGGTAAAGGATGGATACAACACATCTCCAACAAGCTGCGGAGATTTTACGCACGGCGCAGCGGATTGCCGTGCTGACGGGTGCAGGGATTTCTGCCGAATCCGGAGTGCCGACGTTTCGAGGAAAGGATGGATTGTGGAGACAATTCCGAGCCGAGGACCTGGCCACGCCGGAGGCGTTTGCGCGCGACCCGAAGCTTGTCTGGGAGTGGTATGACTGGAGGCGCGGGATCATCGGCCGGGTGGAGCCGAACCCGGGCCACAAGGTGCTGGCCCGATGGGAAAAGGCTTTCCCGGAGTTCGCGCTGATCACCCAGAACGTGGACGGACTTCACGCCAGGGCCGGCTCAAAAAACCTCCTCGAACTCCACGGCAACATCTGGAAAACGAGATGCACCAAAGAGGAAACCATCGCGGAAAATTATGAATCTCCCCTGAAAACAATCCCGCCGACCTGCCCGAACTGCGGAGCCATGCTCCGGCCCCACATCGTCTGGTTCGGGGAATCTCTCGACCAGGATGTTCTGCGGCGCGCTTTCGGCCTGAGTTCTCTATGTGATGTGATGCTGGTCATCGGCACATCGGCCTTTGTCCAGCCGGCCGCTTCGCTTCCCCTCCATGCGGCTGAGGCAGGCGCCAAGATCATCGAAATTAACCCCGACCCGACTCCTTTGACCCATTACGCGAATGTCTCACTGCACGGCAAGGCGGGTGAGATTCTTCCAGGAATCGATCGATACCTTTTATAGCCTGTTATAGCCGACCATATTTCTAAAACTCTT
>Ga0315288_10005268_pt1 | contig 16445 bp, 11 predicted proteins | sample YL17G11_20_MG_FD_203454 | JGI IMG/M metagenome (GOLD analysis project Ga0315288, IMG submission 203454) | Sediment microbial communities from Yellowstone Lake, YNP, Wyoming, USA - YL17G11_20 | ecosystem: Environmental > Aquatic > Freshwater > Lake > Sediment | place: USA: Wyoming | collected...
GCTGCGAGCCCAGTTGGTCGATCATTCGCGCGAAGGTGTACTGGCCGCCGTGGCTATCCACGCCGAGTTTGATCACCTCGTAGCGTTTCTTTTGGGACTGCATCGAGACGTCGCCCTCTCGACCTTGGGGCGCCTTGCGGCTACGTTTACTAGAAGTTTCGTGTTTCATGGTTGTCGGGTTTAGCCTTTACCGGCTGGCCTGACAACCAACATGCCATCTACGATTTGAAAGCCATGTGGGGGCGCATGGGGCTACGATTTGAAAGCCATGTGGGGGCGCATGGGGCTACGGGAGGCGATCTCCCAGGCTTCGTCGTGGTAGGCGCGGCAGATGTTCAAGCGGGCCGTCAAGTGGAAGCTGATCGGGGAGAACCCCTTTGCCGACGTGAAGGCCGGGAGCCAAGCCAACAAGACCCGCATGTTCTTTGTGACGCGGGATATGGCCGGCAAGGTGTTGGATGCCTGCCCGGACACGCAATGGCGACTGCTATTCGCCCTGAGCCGCTACGGTGGGCTGCGCTGCCCGTCCGAACACCTGGCGATGACGTGGGGCGACGTGGATTGGGAGCATGGTCGTATCCGTGTACGTTCCAGCAAGACGGAACACCACGAAGGCGGGGATTACCGATTCATCCCGCTGTTCCCTGAGCTGCGCCCCTACCTGCAACAAGCGTTTGATGAAGCGGAGCCGGGAACGGAGTACGTCATGACCCGTTGCCGCGATGCACGCCAGAACCTGAGAACCCACCTTACCCGGATCATCCATCGGGCGGGCCTGAAGCCCTGGCCGAAGCTGTTCCACAATCTGCGCTCAACTCGGCAGACTGAGCTGGCCGAGAGGTATCCGATTCACGTTGTCTGTCAGTGGATCGGCAACAGCCGGGCCATCGCCCAGGAACACTACCTGCAAGTGACCGACGCCCACTTCGCGCAGGCGATTGCCGAGCCGGTGAAGGAACAGACCCCCGCCAGCAGCGCGGCACAGAATCCGGCACAGTACCCGGCTGAATCACAACGTACTGACAAGAAAACGGCGGGGGTCACCATGCAAAAAAGCCCGGATTTACCGGGCCATTCTAAACGTTACTGCTTGACACATAAGGAATTAGTGGGCGCTACAGGGATCGAACCTGCGACCTCCAGCGTGTCATGCTGGCGCGCTAGCCAACTGCGCCAAGCGCCCGAAGTTTGAACATGTTAGCACCCCCGCATCGCCTATGCAAGCCACCGCCTGCCGCTAGGCATAACCATTATTGCTTTAAACCTGCTGCGCGCCGCTCCTGCCGCGGACCGCCAGTTGTGCCGCCGGTACACCTCCCCACGGCCAGGACCACCCCCTTCCCGCGGATCGCCCCAGCGATCATCGCCAGCCAGCCCCAGACACAACCTCATCAACGTGTCCCCGCAGCCGCAATGCTGCCCAGGATCTCCTTGGCCCCGCCCACCGGCCCCAGAAGGTACACCGGCGATCCGGACAACTGCTTCGGCGGACCGCCCAGCTTGACGCCCATCGCGTCCACCCACCTCAGGCCGTTGCCCGACGGGAGAGCGAGAACATCACCACCTTGCTCACCTGCTTGCCACAAAACCAGCAGCGACTGTTCTCCTGTCTCAAAGCCGACGCACCAGGCGCCCTGGCCCACGCGACGATCCCCGACACACGCCGGCGATCCGCCCAGCAGACGTGTCAGGACGGCCATCGCCGCAAACAGCTTCCGCGGGGCGCCTTCGTCGGCGAACAGGGCGCACTCATAATTCGGCTCGTTGACTCTGCCATTCGCCCCGGAGTGGATGAAGATCTTCTGCACCCCGCGTGAGAGCATGACCACGAAGTACCGCACGGTGTAATCGGCGCACTGCTTCTCGCTGTCCAGCAGACGCTGCTCCGCCCAGGCGCTCTCCGAAGGATAAAAGGGATCGCGCGGTAGCTCGTCGGAAGCGTAGTACGAAAACTCGGTGATCCAGACAGGCTTCCGGCCCCCATGCTGGTCGAAAAGAGCCAGCAGTCGATCCATCTCCGGCGCATACGCTTCCGGCGGACGGATCCCCGGATACATGTGAAGGTTCAGAATGTCGATGTGCTTGAGGATGCCGGCCTCCATGACTTCCTCTGTCAGGTGTCGCGGGCCTGAACCGATGCCCCCGATCACCTTGCAGGTCGGGTCGCCCTTACGCATCGCCTGCGCAGCAGTCTCCAGCAGCCGCACATAGTCGCCCGCACTGTAACGCCTCCCGCCATACCTCCCCGTGCTGTCTGCCGGCAGCGAGTAGTCCGTGTAAATCGGCTCGTTGAGGAACTCCCAGATCCGGATGCGGTCCTTGTACCTCGCGACGGCCTGCTCGATGAATGCGCCCAGATCTCTCGGGTCCTTCGGCCCCCAGGCCTGTCTCAGACGCACCCCCGGATAGCCTCGCGTCGGCAGGTCCGCCGGGGCTTCGCTCGCCCACTCGGCCGACGGAAAGGGCGGAAGCAGTGGGAGCACCGACACTCTCTCACGCAGCACACGGTCGATCTGCAGATCGCTGATGTCCCAGCGGAACTGCCCCTTCACCGGCTCAATCTGCTGCCATCGGAGCGACCAGTCGCGGTACCAGGCCACGCCGGCCTTCGCTGCCAGGTGGATCAGATCCGCCGACACAAAAGCGTGGTTGATGCCCAGAACCGAGTCGGTGGATGCCCGCTGCGGGACGATCGCTAGGCGAAGCTCCGCCAAGTCGCGCCCCCCGGCCCCGTCGCCTTCCGCAACGACGCGATAGAAGCCACGCCACTCGCCGGGCATCGCCACCTTCCGCTGCACATTCGATCTCTCGGGGATCTGCAGCGTCTGCCGCGGCAATGCCACCGGCTTGTCGTCGAAATCGGTGACGCGGAAATTGACCGCCAGCGAAACGGCCGAGCTGCCGTGATTGCACCCGCGCAACACAAGGCTGGCAGGTTGGCTGTCGTAGAAGATGCCCCCACGCTCGGAAGGTACGACGCCAAACTCGATCTCCGTCCGCGGCTCATACGCTGTCGCCCCCTCGCCTTTCTCCAACTGGACGCCGTCCACGTCCACGTGCCCAAGCTGTTCCTCCGCCAGATCCGGACCCACGTACACGAACGCATATGCCTCCTCTGGCCGGAACGTCAGCGCGTGGCGAGTCCACGCCGTGCTGAGCTTGATCGCCGCCTTGTGCTCGCGCCAAGGCCCCGTCGGGTCTTGGGTTCTCGCCCCCAGAACGCCGGGCACGCCCTCCCGGCTGGCACGCAGAAAGCACGAAAGCGTGTACGCGACGCCCCGATCGAGCTTCATCCAACGCTTGCTCGCCGCCAGCGGACGCAGCTCCCGGCGTGCCACCGAATCGTAATAGTCAAAATAAAGCACCGGCGCCTGCTCGCCGCCCACGGGAATCCGCAGAAACGAACGCCCATGCTCGCCGCCGCCCTCCTCGATCCGGCCGTGGAGCCACGGCACATCCCCCCACCCGACCCCAGTTCCCAGCGATGACCATCCCGCCGTGCCGACCTCGAACGAACTGTTGAATATCAGGTTCTTCCGACCAGCGTCGGCCACCACGTCCGTGAACCGCACATCCTCCGTCCGCACCTCCACAAGACGCACATCAGCCACGCACAGCGTTCCCGGCTCGTTGAACCACATCTGCAGCCGGCTCGTGCTCCCAACGTCCCGCGTCGCCCGGAACACACGCTTGTGAGTCTTCCATGCGCTATCGAGCGCCAACTGCGATTCCAGCCCGCAATTCGTCCACGACTTGGTGTCGGTAATCGCCAGTGATACGGTCCGACCGGCCAGACCCTCGGCTCGCGCCCGGCACGAAAACTCGTACGTCTTGCCCTTCACGAGGCTCACAGCCCCCACCTGCGCCAGCATCGCGTGGCTCGCAGGCGCCTGACGATCGCACCGCGTACACTCAAGCCGCCCGTACGACGTCCCGTCCGCATCTTTCCCGACGCTCAGCGACTGCGTCACCACGCTTGAATCGCCGGCGGCTTGCCACTGGTCCGGCCTGCCGTTGCTGCTCTTCGAGAAGTCGCCGTTCACTATGAGATTGGACGCCTCGCCGCCGCACAGAACACTCGTGAACCGCAGCAGGAAAGCGATCAACAACGCCACCGCATACACGCTGCGATCCGGCCGCGCTCCGCCCCGGAATGCTGCCCGCATCTTCATGTCGCACCTCACCTCTTACTTCGCCCCCTCCGCCTTCTTCTCATAGTGCCGCACATAGTCAACCACCATGCTGTCCGGCAGCTCCGCCTTGCCGATCTCCCCCGCCCACGTCCCCACTTCCAGGCTCAAAATGGCGTATTGCGGCCGCTGCGAGATCGCCGCCGTCGTCTCCCATGTGGCCTTGCCATCCACATAAAATACGTACTTCTCCGCTGTCCACAGCAGCCCGAACGTGTGATAGCCGGCGTGCAAACCCTCAACCGTCACCTTCTTGTTCGTCGACTTGTGATCCTCGCCGTACCCGTCCCAGTGAAGCGTGTGCAGCACCCCGTCCATCCACTTCGAGTGGTATTCCATGATGTCGATCTCCGCGCCGCCCTCGGCCGTGTTCCCCACCGGCTTGCCCATCGTCGTCGGCATCAGCCAGAACGCCGACCAGTGCCCTTCCTGCCTCTGAAGCTTGATCCGGGCCTCCCAATACCCGAACCGCCGCTCGTATTTCCCCCGCGTCTCGATCATCGCCGTCTGATACTGCGCCTTGCCGTCGACCATGACTTTGTTCGTGCTGATGACGAGATGCCCTTCGCCATCGAGCTTCGCCGCCTCCCGGATGTTCACCGCGTCGCGACGCTTCCCAATCGAGTGATAGCCCCACTTGCTCGTCTCCAGCGCCGTCCCATCGAAGTCGTCGCTCCACGCAAGCGAATAGCCCTCCGGCGCCTGCCCCGCGGCCCGACGCGCGACGCCCCCCATGCCCAGCAGTAGAACGGCCGCCGTCAAAGCCCACGCAGCCGAGAATTCCCGACCGGCCAAAAGCGTCAGCGACATGCCGATTCCTCCTGTGAATGATGCTGCCCCGTTCTGGTCCTCCGCTCTGCGACTGCTAGCGGGTTGCGCCCATCCTACCGCGCAGGGGCGGTATGATGCACCACATGAGGCACACAACACCGATCCGTATGTCGTGCTTTCCTCTGGTGATTGCGATGCTGGCGGCGTCGTCCGCCGCACAGCCCCGCCAGATCCAGCTCCTCGACCGCTCCATCGTGGCCAAAGACCAAGGCTACTTCCCCGTGGCCATGCTGCTGAAGGACGGCCGCCTCGCCGTCGTCCTCCGCGGCGGCGCGCCCCACCTTGGCATCAAGGGCCGCCTCGACATCGTCTTCTCGAAAGACCAGGCAAAGACCTGGACCACCCCGACCGTTGTCGCCGACTCACCGGCCGATGACCGCAATCCCGCCTTCGGCCAGGCCAACGACGGAACCCTCGTCGTCGCGTTCTGGCGCACCGCCCGATACGACGACCAGGGCCGCTACGACGAGAAGCTCAACAAGCCCATCAACACCTGGGTCACACGCTCCCACGACGCCGGCACAACCTGGTCCGATCCGGCCCAGATCGATGTGTCCGACATCGGCTGGGGCAGCCCCTACGGCAAAATCCTCACCCTCCCCGACGGCGACATGCTCATGAACATCTACGGCGGACCCCTCCGCACGCCCGGCCAAGCCGTCAACGACAATGAAAACAACAGCTACCTCTATCGCTCCACCGACAACGCCCGAACCTGGACCCGCTTCAGCCGCATCGGCGCAAAACAATTCAACGAGACCGCCCTCGCGCGGCTCCCATCCGGCCTCATCATCGCGGCGATGCGAACCGATCCCGCCGGTGAAGTCTGGCTCACCCAAAGCGCCGACCGCGGCAATGCGTGGTCTGAGCCGAAAAAACTGACTCCCCCCGCCGTCCATCCCGCCGACCTCGTCGTCCTGAAGGACGGACGCCTGCTGCTCGTGACCGGCTATCGCGCCGGCCCTTTTGGCGTCAGGGGCGCCGTCAGCGACAACGACGGCCGCCTGGCGTGGGATCAGCATTTCATCCTCGTCAACGATCTGAGCAGCTCCGACTGCGGATATCCCAGCAGCGTCGTCCTCAACGATGGCCGCGCGCTCACGGTCTATTACGCCGTTGCGACCAAGGCCGATCCCTCCCTGCGCGAGCATTGCGGGGCAGTGGTATACAACCCCCCGGTCCCAGCCCTTCACATCCGCGATCTCGATTCGACCGCCCTCGCCGCCAAGCATCCGCGAGTGTTCTTCTCGCCTGCCCAGGTCGAGCTGGCCAAAAAACAGGCCGCCGATGATCCGCGCTCCAAGGCCACCTATGCTCGGTTCATCGCCGAGGCCGAGCAGCACCTCGCCATCGACATCAAGCCCCTCGACGAAACCTGGTGGCAGCCCGCAAAGACCAAGCGATGGGAGGATACCTACCCGGAGGTCTTTGAGAACACCTGGATCAAACCCATGGCCTACGCCAAGCCGGCTGCCACCTTGGCGACCGCGTGGCTGCTCAGCGGCCAGCAACGCTTTGCCGACAAGGCGGTGGCCCTCCTGATGAACCTCTCCACCTATTCGTTCCTCGCCGAACACTACGACGTCGGAATGAACTACGCCGTCTGGGGCATCGAGGCGATGCGCGCGTACGACGCGCTCATCCCCGTCATGTCACAGCAGCAGCGCAGCGCCTTCGATGCCTGCCTGACACGCATGGCCCGCGCGGTGGCGGCCAACGACGCCTACTGGATCGAGCACAACACCGGCGGGGGCATCAACAACCACCTCGCCTGGCACAAAGCGGTCATCGGGCTGCTCGGCCTGTTCTACGATCACAATGACATGATAGAATATTGCCTGCGCGGCCCACGCGGGTTGCTCCCCCTCCTCCAGGATGGGCTCGTTGACCATGGCCTGTGGTGCGAAAGCAGCCTCAACTACCAGTTCGCCGCCATCGGCCCCATGATCGTCCTCGCCGATGCCCAGAAACGCCTGAACCACCGCCCGAACCTTGCCGATGTCCCCGCCGCCAGAAACCGAACCCTCAAACACGCCTGCGACGCCATGTTCGACGTCCTCGCCCCAGATGGCATGATCCCCCCCATCGGCGATGCCTATGGCCATCATCAGCACCTCCAGAAACTCCCCATCTACGAGTCCGCTTGGACGCTGTGGGCCGATCCCAAGTACGCTTGGCTCATCAACCGCAACCCCCAGCCCTCCCCAGCTCTCTTGTTTGCCCCGCCGCTGCCCCACAACGCGCCCTCGCCACCCATACGGTCCATCCTCCTCCCCGAACACGGCTACGCCTTCCTTCGCTGGCGCGCCGACGAGCAGTACTGGGACACCGACGCCCTCTGTGCGTTCCTTTCCTTCGACCGCAGCGGCGTCCACGCCAATGCCGACAAGCTCAGCCTCATGCTCTTCGGCCAGAGAAGAATGCTCCTCTCCGATGTCGAGGGCCGCGCCACCGTCCCGCACGCCTTCAGCAGCCGCATCCAACGCGAACTCAACCGTGGCGCCCTCAGCCAGAACACCGTCATGATCGACGGCCAGGACCAGAAGTACTCCCCGGAATTGCTGCAACTTGTGGAATGGCGGGATGCGCCCGACGAAAAACGCGCCAGCGCCGCTGACGAGCGAAGCCTGCTGTATGACGGCGTTCGCCAGATGCGGACCGTGATCATGACTGCCGAATATGTGCTCGACGTGTTTCAGGTGCGATGCTCGAATGAAAAACAGATCGACTGGATCGCGCACGTGATGAATGAACAGGCCGCGCCCGGCCAGGAGACCAGGTCCGCCGTCGCCGCCTCCGAGCCCTTCGCGTTGCCCCAGACCGGTGCCTGGCAATGGCTCCGCCATGCGCGCAGCCACCGCCCACCCGGGCCCCTGCGACTCGATTGGCGACAGGCCGACGCTCATCTCCGCCTGCGGATGCTCGACGACCAGTTCGAACGCGTGGTCCTCTGCGGGTATCCCTCCACCGATCAGCCCCAGTCGCCCGCAATACCCATGGTGATCGTGCGCAAACGGGGCCAGGATGCCCTCTTTGCCGCGATCTGGATCGTCGGCGACGACGTCAAGGACGCCCAACTCAAGCAGTTGCCCGCCGGCGACCGGACGCTCCTCTTTCAGGTGAATACCGATTCCCGCCAGCAACAACATGCCGTGCCTCGCCTGCACTGAATCGCCTACCCGATCAGCTTCCACAACAGCCGCAAGATCAGCGCGATCGACACCACAATCACCGCCATCCGCACCACGTTCCGCCCTTTCCGGATCGTCAGATGCGCGCCCAGCCATCCCCCGATCACCTGCCCCGCCGCCATCGGCAACGCAAGCTTCCAGCAGATCCGCCCCAGCACCAGGAACGTCAGCATCGACGCCAGGTTGCTCCCGAAGTTCACTACCTTCGCGTTGGCGCTCGCGGCGTCCAGAGAGTCGTGCCATAGGTACGCGTACACGATGATCAGAAACGTCCCCGTCCCCGGGCCGAAAAAACCGTCGTAGAAACCCAGCAGCATTGCCACGCCCCCCGTCACCGCCAAAGACCGCGCACGCGATGGCATCGCCACTTCCGGCGTCCGGTTGAAGATCATGAACACCGCCACCGCTCCCAGAAGAGCCATCACCAGCGGCGTCAGTATGTCCGGCCTGATCCGCGTCACCAGCCACACCCCACACGCCGCGCCCCCCAACGCCGGCACAAACGACTGCCCTGCACGCCGCCGATCCAGCAACCCTGAACTCGAAAAACGCCCAAGGCTCGTCGCCGTCCCGAAAACCCCTTGCGCCTTGTTCGTCCCCAACACCAACTGCGGATCGATGCCCGTCAACAAAAGCGCGGGAACCGTCAGCAACCCCCCTCCCCCGGCGATGGCGTCGACAAAGCCGGCCATGAGCGCGACGAGGAACAGCGACAGCGGTATCAACATCGCAATCACCCATGACCCATAACCAGCCACGAGCCCGGCTGCTCTGCACGGTCGCCGCCCATGACGCACACAGAGGATAGAAGATCGGCCTCCCGCCGTAAACGGGGGGGGCGGCGAACCGGTAGGGGGGGTAGAATGCCCATGCCCTCCGCGGGCGCGCTCGCTGAATCCGTCCAGGACCAGAGGTGATATGAAGACACGGGTTTGCCTTATCCTTTACATGGCGCATGCCTGCCTCGCTGCGGCGGCCTCCGCCCCCGCGACCGGCCCTGCCTCCATCCCCCCAACCATCGACTTCCCCAAGATCGATCGCCGCCCAAAGTCCGCCGCCAACGAGCTATTCTTCATGCTGCGCCGCCTGCCCATGAAACAGGAGGCCTTCCCAACCTTCGATCTCAAATCCGGCAACCCCTTCGAAATGGACCTGCGCAACCACAACCTCTCCACGCTCGATCTGCGCGAGAAGCTGGGAGACCTCCTCCGGGCGCACTTCGACAGCCGAACCGTCTGGCCCCCGCCCGAACGCATGCCCCCAGCCTTCGACTCCAGGACCATCCTCGAACTGGGCAAAAACCCCGGCCTCGACGTCCGCAAGCTCCACGCCACCGACGTCACCGGCCGCGGCGTCGGCATCGCCATCATCGATCAGGTGCTCCTGACCGAACACCATGAGTATGCCGATCGCCTGCGACTGTACGAGGAGATCAACATCAAACCCGGCACGCCCAGCCAGATGCACGGGCCCGCCGTCGCCTCCATCGCCGTCGGCAAAACCCTGGGCGTGGCGCCCGACGCCGACCTCTACTACATCGCCACCTGGGCCGGTGATTTCCAGGGCAAGGATGGCTTTCAGTTCAACTTCCGATACTACGCCCAGGCCATCCAACGGGTCCTCCAGATCAACAGGCGCCTGCCCGAGGATCGCAAGATTCGAGTCATCGCCATGGCCGTCGGATGGACCCGCGACCACCAAGGGTACGACCAGATCGCCGCCGCCTGCGAACAGGCCAAGGCCGCCGGCATGCTCGTCCTCTCCTCATCCGTCGAAGACGTCCACGGCTTCAAGTTCAACGGCCTCGGCCGCGTCCCCATGGCCGACCCAGATGCCTTTGACTCCTACGAGCCAGGCATGTTCTGGACGGCCCTCCTCCCCAACGATTACCTCCTCAAGGGCCGCCTCATGGCGCCCATGGACTCCCGCACCACCGCCAGCCCCTGCGGCCCCGACGAGTACGTCTTCTACCGCCAGGCCGGATGGAGCTGGGCCATCCCCTATATCGCCGGCGCCTACGCCCTCGCCGCCCAGGCCGACCCCGCCGTCACACCTCAACGCTTCTGGGACACCGCCATGAAAACCGGCCGCACCATCCAGGTGAAACGCAATGGCCAGATGATCCCCCTCGGCTCGATCATCGATGCCCCGGCCCTCGTCGGAGCCTTGGCGAACAAGTGACGCTTCCGCGGCTCAAACCCCGCTCCCAGGCTCATGCGCAAACCTGCCGGATCGCCTCATACAACGCGATACCCGCCGCCGTAGCCAGGTTCAGGCATCGCTCATCCGGCGACTGCGGGATCCGTAGCGACCGCTCCGCATGCGCTGCCAGCAGTGATGCGCCCAACCCGTGCGTCTCGCTGCCCAGAATCAGGTAATCGCCCGCCGAAAACCGCGCATCCCAGTAGACACGCTCCGCCTCAACTGCCGGTCCGACAGCACGAACCCCAGCGGCCGCACCAGGTGAAGCTCGCACCCTGCCGCCACGCACAGCCGCGCGATGTTCCCCGTGTTCCGAGCGATCTGCGGCCCAAACAGCACCAGCTTCAGGTTGTGTGGCCCACGTGCCATCTCCAGTCTCTCATCCCGCGCCCATCGTCATCGCGGCCCGATCATCTCCCCGAAGTGGCTCGCCTGCACGCACCTCTGCGTCTCATGGCAGAACGCCGTCAGTCGTCCCCCCGGGCTCAGCGCCGCCCCCGTGTCCAGCAACACCGCCCGCGGACCACGGATCGGCACAGGCCCGTCCCCCGACTGCAGCTCCGGGTAGCATTCCACTGACGTATGCCCGAAATACCCCGTGCGGTGCCACGCCTTCGGCCCCGTGATCTCCTCCGACCTGAATCGGCCCCACAGCATCGCGTAGCGGCTTCTTGCCTCCTCCGCAAGCTGCTGCGCTATCGAAAGTGGATTGTCCGGCTTCTCGGGCTCCCACTTGCCGTGGCCCACGTAGAAATCGTCCTCCTCGATCACCGCCTCCAGACCCCGGATGAACCGCCGGTGCGCCTCCGGCACGCACGCCAACGCCGAATCCAACGCCCGCACGCTCGGGCGGTGCATCAGACGCGCCAGATCACCCCCATCCACCCCATAGCTCCTCAGAGTGCTCTCCAGCCCGAAATGCATAAACCATTGGAACGCCACCAGCCGCCGCCCACGCGATGCGTTCGGACAGTATGTCTGCCCGTACAGCACCTGCCCGAATATGTCATCATGGTTGCCCCGCAGAAACCGCGCGCCCGAAAGGCTCAGCAGCAGCTCGATCACCCTCCGCGACTCCGGGCCACGGTTCACATAATCGCCCGTGAAATACACCTGCGGCGACCCGTCCGCCCGGTGCACCGCCTCCAACACACTCTCCAGCGGCCCGAGCATCCCATGGATGTCGCCGATCACCCAGTGCATCCCCCATACATTACCTTCCCCATCCCCGATTGCGATAACGCGATCTCACCACTCACACCAGCTAACCCGCCCCTCCCTTCCGGCCGATGATCCGCTGGCGGAGTACCCCTGTGTGCCTCATCGCCCCCTCGACGGGCGAATAGGCCGTCGGCGGATGGGGCGGGTCCTGCCGGCATGCTTCCAAATGCTCCTGCTGGCGGCATAATGCCGTGGCATGCCAGGAGCCGAATTCAACCGCGACTCGGGACCCCCAACGGCCCCCGACGCGTATTCTCGCAGGCCAGCTCTCGCGGGTAGCTGGCCTCACGGGCGATCCCTCTTCCTGGCGATGGTCATCTTCGGCTGCCTATCGCTGGCGGCGGCCATCGCCTCGCACGATTTCCTCGAAGCCGACGCCTGCGTCCATTACCTCTACGCCCGCTTCGCCTTCCAGCAACACCACCTCTTCGTCGACATCTGGGGCAGACCCTTCTGCACCGCCCTCTACTCCCTCGGCGCCGCAACCGCCGGACGCATCGGCGCCCAACTCACCAGCCTCCTGGCCGCCCTTTTCACCGCCTGGATCTGCTACCGCCTCGCCAAACGCCAGGACTATCGCTACCCCGTCCTCGCCGCTGTCTTCTTCCTCGCCCAGCCCCTCGTCTTCCTCCATTCCTTCTCCGAACTCACCGAACTCCCCTTCGTGCTCCTCCTCGCCCTCGCCTTCTGGGCCTATCAGAAACGCCTCTGGACCATCATGGCCCTCCTCGTCGGCCTCATGCCCGCCGCACGCCCCGAAGGCTTCGGATTCCTCCTCCTCGCCGCCGCCGCCCTCCTCATCCATCGACAATCCCGCTCTATCGCAATCATGCTCACCCCCCTCATCGCCTGGAGCGCCGCCGGCTGGTGCCTCTGCGGTAGAGCAAACCCCTGGTACCTCCGCATCCCCCTCTGGGTCCCCGAGCACTGGCCATACTCCGCCCAAAGCCTCTATCCCCCCGGCCCACTCCTCCATTTCCTCGCCATGCTCCCCGCCGTCGTCTCACCCTTCGTTTTCCCCGCCGTCCTGCTCGGCATAGGCAGAAGCTTCGCACAACAACCCTCCCCAATCCCCGGCCTCTGGTCACGCTTCTTCGGCCCCGACCACCGCTCCCGCTGCCAGTGCCTCATCGCCCTCATCCCCCTCATGGTCCTCGCAGGCCACAGCCTCCTCTACTGGACCGGCAGAATGGCCTCCAGCGGCGAACTCCGCTACATGCTCGTCGTCGCGCCCTTCTGGGCACTCCTCGCCGCCCGAGGCTGGGAATGGGCCTTCGACCGGTGCCGCCTCCCAAGGCCCGTCACCTGGGCCGCCGTTGCCAGCCTCCTCCCCATCCTCGCCAATCTCGCCTGGCAGGTCATCCCTCTCCAGCCCAGCATGGAAACCATCAGGGCGAAGGAGGTCGCCCGCTGGTATCAGGCCTCCGCCATGCACGACCGCTACCCCCGCCTGGCCGCCGCCCACCCCATGGTCTACTTCTTTCTCGACATCAGCATCATGGACCCCAAACGCTCCGCCGACTTCAGCCCGCGCACCATTGCCGACGCCCCACCCGGCACCATTCTCATCTGGGATTCGCTCTACGGCATGCTCAACGCCGACGCCACTCGCAAGGTCCAGATCAAGGACATCCTCGACCGCGGCTGGGTTCTCGCCACCGTCCTCAAGGAGCAGGCCAGGCCCCCCAAAACCGGCCTCATCTTCCGCTTCGCCCAGAAAGTCCAACGCGACGAGGTCGGCATGTGGTGCATCTTCCTCAGCCCCCAGGACGCCCACGGCCGACCCACCGAAAAGCCCACCATCCTCCCCGCCGTCCAGTAGCGGAGCCTAACCCCCCGGAACGAAGCATAATGTCCCGTGTCCCCTTATCTGCTTGGCAGGAAACGCAACAACCATCCGGGATTGATAATTGATTTGGGTCCACTATACTGGCGGTGGTCATGAGAACGCAGGGAGAAATCGAAGCATCCATCTGCGATGGGATCAGTCGCTTCGAGCAGGATTACATGGGCCGGGGACCCAAGGACATTCACGCCGGCCGCCGGCGACGCTGTTCTCGACGGCAACGTGTCCCGAGCCTTCTGCGCAGTCCGCCCCTCGGGCCACCACCCCACACGCACCCGCGGCATGGCCTTCTGCATCTTCAACAACGTCGCGGCTCTGGCGGGTTGCCCAACCTCTCGGGTGCCACTGGCGGCTTGCCTGCCAGTGTTCCTTCCAAGATCCAAGACCTCCTCTATGCCAGCAAACGTCCCTTTTCCTACCGAATCAAACAACTCCTCACCGAGCAACACGATCCCCTGCTGGCCCAACTGACCATCCGTGAGCGTCCCGGCAAATTCACCTTCAGATTCTGGCAGGAAGGCCCCGGCTACGACCGCAACCTCACCTCCCTGCAATCCCTCCACGACGCCATCGACTACCTCCACCACAACCCCGTCCGCCGCCGCCTCTGCGACTCCCCCGACCAATGGAAATGGTCCAGCTGGCACCCGCACCACAACCCCGCCTTCTCCCCCACCCCCGATTTCCCAGCCGTCGACCTCCATCTGCCATAACACACTGCCGGACAACCCGCCAGTGGCACCCGGCGAGTCTCTGGGGCAAAACGCTGCGAAACGTCACTAATCCTATCGTAGTAGCAATGATGGGGGATGGGCTAATGGGGTCCACCACACATTTCAACCACTGTTCCTGGGGGAAACCCTGCAGGAACTGCTCCTGAAAGGAGAGTCCGCGATGTTCTCGAATCGTCGTTTTTCTATCGTTGCGTCTGTTGCCTTTGCCGTCTGCCTTGCCGCCAACAGTCTCTGTCTTGCCAACACGGTGAGCCTGACCTGGCACAAGCACACGAGTGCCACCTGTCCGGACGCCACCATCGACGGGTGGCATTCTTCCAGTACGACCGCGCTCAAAACTGATGACGACGGCGCTCCACTTGATGATGTCGCCTGCGACACCACCCTGCAACGCAGCGGCTCCGTCGACACCACCTGGACCTACACTGGCGGCGACGACGTCATCACGAGCACGACCGAACGCACCGCCGCATTCGCCGGCATGACTCGCAACTGCGCCGTCGTCAGCAGCATCAGCATCGGCGGCTCCACCATCCTGGGCTGCTGCCAGGGCCACAACAAGATCATCATGACTTCCGGAGCTCCGGCCATCACCCTCGCCCATGAGGTCGGGCACAAAGCCAGCCTCTCCGATCTCAATCCGACGATCACCTCCAGGATCATGAACTACGCTCTGGGCGGCAGTGAAAACCGCGTCATCTGCACCGAACGTGACGCCTTCCTGGGACTCTAACCCCTCCAGTGCGCTCCCGGCCTATGCGGGATGCCGCTGGTCGTGCAGCCACTGGCCTTCCCTGGGCCTTGCGATCTGCAGGATGTTGTGGTATCCTCTTGGCTCGATGCTCTGCAGTGTTCGCTGAGTATTAACGCCGCAAGGCATCCGAAGGCGGCAACCAATTCAGTTGCTCCAACCTTCGGGTGCCTTGCGTAATTGTGCCTCGCAACTCGCTTTTTCGGGATGATCGAGGAGACGCAGTGACGCATCTATTTGATTTAACGGGTGGACCCATGAAACGATTGCTCTTGCTCGCCGGTGCCTTCGGATTCGTCGCACTCGCTGCCGTGCTTGCCGCCTGGATCATCTCCCGCGCCGCCAAGGCGACCCCAACAACTCTCACCCAGACAGCCAACGTCACCAATGCCGGTTCCTTGCCTCCGGCCACCTCGCCCGCACGTCCCGCCCTCCAGACTCGCAGCACCCTCCCTCCGGCAACCTCCGTGCCCGACCCTTCTTTTGACGTCTTCCATACCAGGATGCTCAAAAAGCTCTCCGGCGACGCCGAAAAAAGGGCCGGCGAAGCACTCTTCGACATCAAGTACAGCGATCCGCGCAAATTCGCGCAGTTGGATTGGATCTCCGGCGTGCCCTACAAAGATGTCTCTCGCATCCTCAAAGCAGATTCCCTCCCCGTCCTCTACGATATGCTGAAGGATCCGAAATACGCCCAACACTGGCCCAAGATCGCCAGAATCATCGGCTTCGTCGCCTACGACGCCAAGGACCAGAAAGCCGTCCCCGAATTGCTCGCCTATTTCCAACGCCCCGAGGACTTCAACAGCACCGGGCCCAACCTCGCTTGGCAACGACTCTATGGCAAATTGTCCGCGCTCAACGTGATCGGCCTGGTCGGCGGTCGTCAAGCCGACGAAACCCTTCGAAGCGCCCTCACCGCCGAAGGCGTTCGCACTCTCGCGAAGGACTGGTTTGAAAGCCCCCTGCCCTCCGCAGTGCCCAAAGAAGAGATACTCGCAATCACCAGCGGTCTGGCCGCCGGCGGACTGGTCCACTCCCAAGACCCTCAGGCCATCGCGCTTGTGGAGGCCCTGTACACCCGCGAAGCCGAACGATGCAAGGCCAGCGGGTCCGATTCCAAACTCCGAAATCAACTCGCCGATGCCATGATATACCGCGACATAATCGCCGACATCGGGTTCGACAGATACCTCCACACCCTCGGCACAAGCTTCGAGCAAAACGAGGCCGAAAAACACGTCAATAAGTACATGTTCCAATCGCTCTCTTCGCCGCGGACGCTTCGCTGAGAAGCCGGTTTCGAACTCCTTAATCCTCCCGATACGTCCGCCTCAATTCCAGTTCCGACTGCCGTTGCTTCGCCGGGTGCCACCCAACGCCGTGAACTACGCCGCGGCCTTTTCATGGTGATACTCCCGCGCCAACTGGACTTCATCGGCCGTTGCCACAATGATTTTCGGCTCGCCAGGGGGATGC